>ERZ1024365.96-NODE-96-length-13571-cov-8.978100_pt1 | contig 13571 bp, 9 predicted proteins | sample MGYA00520788_ERZ1024365 | MGnify/ENA primary metagenome ERZ1024365 (study PRJEB33242, sample SAMEA3444265) | Homo sapiens | biome: Host associated; feature: Gastrointestinal tract; material: Stool | place: Uganda | collected 2011-01-01 ... | reverse complement strand
GCGTATAAGTTTGCATCTACGGCGACAAAGCAGTTTGGATTATCGGAACTGGCAGCAAAGAATTATTCTGGAACCATGATGGCGATGCTGAATGCTTCTGGTGTGGCGCAGGAATCCGCTGCGAAGATGTCAACAACTCTTGCGGGATTAGCCGGAGATTTAGCATCTTTTTACAACATCGATACAGATACCGCCTTCTACAAATTAAGGGCAGGTATTTCAGGTGAAATCGAGCCTTTAAAGCAACTCGGAATAAATCTTTCGGTTGCCAATTTACAGGAGTATGCGCTGTCGCAAGGCATTACAACTGCCTATAATTCCATGACGCAGGCTCAAAAAACGATGCTGCGCTATAACTACATCATGTCAGTTACAAGTGCACAGCAGGGGGACTTCGCCAGGACCGCCGGATCTTGGGCCAATCAAGTACGTCTCCTTACTCTGAACATCCAGTCCCTTGCATCCGTCATTGGACAAGGCTTAATCGCAGCGGTTCTTCCGGGAATCCAGGCTCTTAATGCCTTAATGTCAAAACTTATGCAGGCTGCGGAAACGTTCCGTAACTTTATGTACGTTCTGATGGGTAAAAAAGTCAAGGGATCCACAAGCGGGGTAGTGAATGATCTTGCCGGACTGGAAGATTCTGCCGCAGACCTTAGCGGATTACAGGATGCTGGAGATTCCGCAGCTTCCGGAATGGACGATGCTACTTCATCAGCAAAAGCTCTAAAGAAAGCTCTTTCTGTTCTTCCATTTGATGAGCTGAATCAGCTGACAGATAACTCTAGTTCGTCCAGCTCAACACCTAGCACCGGAACAGGCAAAACTGGTACTGGCACAACACCGGCACTGGGCTTTGGTGAAATCACTGACCAGATAGACGATGCTCTGAACAAAGAAGAAACACCTATCAACAAATGGGCTGAAAAAATCCGTAAAGCTTTTCTCAACCATGACTGGGAAGGACTCGGAAAGACCATTGCGGATATGCTTAATATCGGAATCCGGAAGATTTACGATGTTATTAGTTGGAGCAATGTAGGGCCGAAAATCTCTGCATTTTGTAATGCGTTCACTCGTTCTTTTAACAGCCTTGTTGAAAATATTCACTGGGATAGATTAGGACGTACTGTCGGCGCCGGTATCAACACTTTGGTCAACACCTTTGAGCTTCTGATCGGGCCGGGTGGTATTGATTTTACAAATATTGGTAACAAACTGGCAACCGGACTTCGGGGAATGATTGATGAAGTTAACTGGCCGAACCTTGGACAAGTCCTTGGCAGTGGATTTATGGTAAGCTGGAATATTCTGGACGGTTTTGTTCAGAAGATGTCAAAAGAGAATAATGCCGGTCTGACTGGTTGGGAGCAGTTAGGAACCACAGTTGCCGATGCTATGAATGGAGCCTTTGGGAGAATTTCATTCTCAAAGATAGCAACTACGATTGCAACCGGATTAAACGGTGCCTTTCAGACATTGGCTACATGGGCACAAAAGTTTAGCTGGGACGGATTAGTAACTAATATTTCCAACGGAATCAATACTTTTATCGGAAAGTTCAAGTGGAAAGAGAACGGAACATCCTTAAACACTTTCATCACAAACTTACTGGATGCCCTGGTTGATATCGCAGGAGAAACGGACTGGGAATCCTTTGGAAGAGGCATCGGACTGTTCCTTAGTCAGATAGACTGGGGAAGCCATTTAAAGGATTTAGCAACAGTATTAATGGATGCTCTGAGCGGAATCTTTTCGGGCTTAGGAGAAACTACAGCCGGTAAGTTTGTGGTTGCATTTGCGGGCGTAGGATTGGTGTCAAAAGCCGATACCTTGGTATCATCTATATTGGCCGCTATGGGAAAACTTCCGACAGGAACCAGTGCCACAGCAACCTTGCTTGGAACAGCACTCAGTAAAATTGCAACAGCCTTTTCGACTAGTACATTAGGCACAGCTGTTGGAGTTTACGCTCTGGAAGCTGTTGACAAATTGAAAGCAATCCCGAATACCATAACCACACAGATCGCTCCGAAAATCCTTGAAGTTATAACAACTAAACTTTGGCCAGCTGCAACTGGTTTTGCTGGTTCGATTGGAACCTGGGTTACAGGAACTTTTGCACCGGCTATGGCAACAGCGTTTTCCACATTGGGTAGTGTACTGTTCAGCCCGATAGGGTTGGCTGTCATAGGAGCTGTTGTTGGTGGATTCCTGTTATGGCAGAACTGGGATACAGTTACAGAATTTGCCGGTAAAGCTCAAGAAGCAATAGAAAATGCGTTCAGCACCGCCGGGACTTGGCTTTACACGCATGGCTCAAACTTGATCAACGGACTTTACAACGGTGCGAAAAATGTGATATCAAACGTTGGAACATGGCTTAAAACAAACATCTCAGACCCGATTATTAACGGTGTTAAAAACCTTTTCGGTATTCATTCTCCGTCAACGGTGTTTGCTGAGATCGGCGGATATTTAATGTCCGGATTGAAACAAGGAATCTCTGATAGAATCGGAAACGTGATTGATACGTTCACAAACATTAAGAATACCATAACCGGCGTATGGGATACTATCAACACAAAGACCAAAACTGCTTGGGATTCAATCGGCTCAAAAATCAAAGGGGCCTGGGACACCATTACCGGGCAGACTGAAACCAATTCTGCGTCCGCAGCCACAAGCGCTGAAAAATCCTTCAGCCGTGTAAGCACATCAGCGACAAAGAACTGGGGAAATTCTTCCCGTGAAGTAACCAAGAACGTCCGCCAGATGAAGATTGACGCAAGCACGGAACTTGGAAGAATGGACGAAACCGTCCGCAGCCATTTTGGAAGCCAGTACAGAATCGCCCTCAAGAAATGGGAAAATTTGGGAAGGGATATATCTTCTTACATCCGAGGAACCATGGATACGAGCATCGGCGGTGCGATTGGCGGCATAGTTAATACAATCAGCCGAAATTTCAGTGATATGTACAGTATCGGGCAAACTGCTATGCAGAATCTCCGAAACGGCATGGAGTCAATCAATATCAGGACTCCGCATATCTCTATGGACTATACTGACTGGCAAGAAGGAAAAACTCACAAATGGCGGTACAATTCGAGAGTTGACTGGTACGCAAAAGGTGGACTTTTCAATGCAGCATCCGTAATCGGTGTCGGTGAGGCCGGAAAGGAAGCAGTCCTTCCGCTGACCAATAAACAGGCAATGAAAAGCATTGCTGACAGTATCACCGGCAACATGCCGGATGGAAGTGTTGGACTGGGCAAGGAAGAAATGACACAGGCAGTAACACAGGGCGTTGCTATGGCGATGATGAACATGAGCGCCGGTGGAAATTCATCTCCACAGTACATCTCCAACACAATCAATCTGGACGGACGTGCTATTGCGAAAGCAGTCACAAAAGCCCAGAACGACAACAACCGGCGCAAAAATCCGAGCCCGGCATGGTAGAAAAGCATTGCTATTCCTGCCGCATTGCGGTATAATAAATGAGTAACAAGTAGCACCTATATCTTGTTATATTGTGCGAAAAAAAACAAAATATTGAGCAGACTTTTAAGATGATATTTATTTGTGGGTTGAAACAGCGACCCGTTTTCCGTGATACCGTCTTGGAGTCTGCTCTTTTTTTTGTTTCCAAAAACCCTGCCTGCAAGAGCAGTTGCGAACGAAAGGAGTTATATGGAAATAGTAAGTATCAAAAACAATCAGGCATTTACTGACAGTAAAATTATTGCATTCGGTACGAGTAACCGGCATCATTCAATAACTGCTGTAATTCAAAAGTATTTAGATGATTTTGAAGATTTCGGGAAGGTTCGATTTAAAATGGAACCTTTGGCAAGTGGTCAGAAAGAAAAGGTTTATATCTTAAACCAACAGCAGGCCACATTACTTATGACCTATTTAAGAAACAGCGAAATTACTCGCAGGTTTAAAAAGGAACTTGTTCGCCAGTTTTACTTAATGCAACAATTTATTTTTGAGCGTCAAAGTAAATATTGGGTTGAAACAAGAGAACAAGGAAAGCTCACCAGAAAAGCTGAAACGGATGTTCTGAAGCAATTAGTTGAATATGCAAAAGAACAAGGTTCTCAGCATTCCGATAAAATGTACATCACGTACACCAGATTAGCAAATAAGATTTGCGGTATATCTGGAAGAGATAATGCTACAGCTCAACAGTTGAGCAATCTTACCGTAGCTGAAAACATTATTCTTCATTGCATTCAAGCAGGAATTTTGGAGAATAAATATTACAAAGAGATCTATAAAGATTGCAAGAAGCGACTAGAAATATTCAAAGATATTGCTTATTTGGAAGTCGCATAAAGCTGGTAAAACCAACAGGCTTACCCGACGGGGGACAAGCGGAAATGCCTTGCCGCCTGCCTGTTGATTTACATACATTCAAGGCATCTTATATACGAAAGGCAGGTATTTTTCTATGAAGAGAATTCCTATTAGTAAGAAAATTAGATTTGAAGTATTTAAAAGAGATCAATTTACATGTCAGTATTGTGGGCGCATGGCTCCAGATGTGATATTAGAAGTTGATCATATTGATCCAGTGGCAGAAGGCGGCACCAATGATATTGTGAATTTAATCACATCATGCCGGGATTGCAATAGAGGAAAAGGCAAAAATAAACTTTCTGATAAAAAAGTTATATCATTGCAGCAACAATCTTTAAAAGAACTAGCTGAGAAAAGAGAACAGCTTGAAATGATTGCTGAATGGAAGAAAGAATTGTTGAATTACAACGCTCAGGCAATTAATATGCTTTCAGATTATTTTGAACAATTAACTGGTTCTAGTGTGAACGAACATGGAAGAAATAATATTAATGTATGGTTAAAACGTTTTGGAGTAGAAAAAATAATGACCGCAATGGAAAATTCCGTAAAAACATATTGCAAAGAGTTCACATATGAAGAAATCGAAAAAGCTTTTAAAAAAATTCCTGGAGTTTGTATAAATTGTGAAAAAGGAAATAGTTCGCAAATTTATTATTTTAATTACATAAAGAAAGTCCTTAACTCCAAGAATATAAAATTTGATTTGAAGTTATTAAAATATTATGTCGATACTTATTTGGTTTCTGATGATGCTTTCGAAGAAGAGAAAAAGACAAAAAGATATATTAAAATGTTTGAAAATAGAAAATTTGATATTAACATAAAAAAAGTACAAGACAGAATTATGCAAAATTGTTATATACCTATGGGTGACGTTGACTGTAAGAAAACGATTGAAAATCTTAAATATGGTTTAAATACGAATCATAAAGGATATTTTTTCTCGGACAGGTATTCGCTTCAGAATAGAATTGATTTAAAACCATACGCTAAAAATTTTATTGAACTCATTAAAGAATTTTACAAAGAATATTACAACGCATTTAATGAACCTCATCCCGAATTAACCATCGAACAATGTTTGAAATTATTGAACAGATATGCTTGGAATGCGTATTGGGGATTAGCAACCAAAGAAACTTATCGCAATATGTATTTTGTTCTTTCGGTTGGAAAAGAGAGGAATTCGAAGGTTCGAATAATAGAAGCCATGTCTGCTTGCGGAACTGGGATATGCCAAGAAAAATATGAAGAATATGAATCAGAAAAAGGTACGCGTAAATTTGAATGTTGACAATCATATTTTGTAGACGCAGCAAAGACGCAACGTAGACGCAACAAAGACGCTCTCAGATATAGGTTTAGATATAGGTTTAGGTATAGATAAAGAGAAAGATATAAATAATATAATAGTATCTAAAGATACTATTCGATTGATAAATCAATCATACGAAGTTGAGAAGGGAGAAGGAAACATCATGCCAGTAGACAGACCATTGTTCATGCCAGGAGATATTGTTAAACATTTTAAACGAGAAACCATCCATGATCCGCAAAGCAACGATTACCTGTACGTTATCATCGGTGAAGCAAAACATACGGAAACCGGAGAAGTGCTGATGATTTACCAAGCCTTGTACGGTGACCGGAAACTGTATGTCAGACCGCAAAAGATGTTTTACAGCCTAGTGAATAAAGAAAAATATCCAGACATTTCCCAGAAATACCGGTTTGAAAAATACAAAGGGACGATTTACATTGAATAAAACGGTCGAAAAACCGTCGGAAACGTTACAGGCGATAATTTCCTCACGCAAACGATTCAAATTGATTCTAGGTGATTTTGCTCAATCAATTATTGAGAAAGGAGGAAAAGAAAATGGAATATGTTATGGTTTTAAATGCAGTATCAGTGATCGCTTGTTCAGCGGCTATTGCCACGGCCTGCAAAGTGACAGGTTCAGCATGGCCGTTGCTGGCATTTGCTTTAATTCCAAGATGGAAATATTATCATTCTGATGACAAGGTGAAAGAAGATGAATAGTGAACTCAAAAAACAAAAACAGCCAGAACGAAAAGAACAGATATTTGCTAAACCAATCATTCCCAAAAGCGGCATCACGCAGGAGATTGAGTACTATGAAAACGAAAACCACGAGGGCGGTCTGGATTGCATAGAGTATGCGAAACAAGGAGCTATTTTGCAATTACGAAAGGATGATTGGTAGGTATGAGTAATTTCAATCTTTTTACCATGGATGAAACAATAAAATTACACGAAGGGAAAATTGTAGTTCGAGAACTTGGAGAAGGGCATAAAATATATTTTATGCCCGAAAGTAAATATCATGAATTGATGGAAAAAGTAAATGAATCCAAGAAAAATGAGGTGAAAAAGGAATGAAGAAAAAATTAAGAATCATGTTACTGGCAATCCTGTGTCTGTGCTTTGCCGGAGGGGCTGCCGGATGTACTCTGATGGACGATGCTGTTAATGACATCAAAGGCGATCTGGTTGGAAATGGATATACAATCCGTACTTACGATAACTATGGCTCAAAAGTGATGACCACTACTGGCGATAAAATCAATGTTCAAGGGAATCCGGTTAAGACAACTTCTTACAACAGTGATGGAACTGTGATCAGCGGATACGAGCTGTCATCCGTGATCACAATCAATATTGACGGCAAGGAAATCCAGAGCTGCGGCGACACCTGCATATTTGAGCAAGATGGTCTGGAACCGGATGTGGACTTTAAGCAGACTGATATTTACAGTCAATCTACAGGAAAACTTTCTGACAATACTTACGTTGCCGGAATTGTGAATCAGTACAAGAATTATTTTGGAAAATCCAGAGTTGTTGTGATTAAATCTCAGCTTGGGCAACCTATTACAGCATATTCTGGCGACGAAGTATACTGGAAAATTCCCAAGAAGCTGCCAAAAATGACAAAACTCATGATTGACGGGAAAGCTCTTTATATCCACCGGGCAAACTTCCAGATTATTGACACAGCCTTGTTGGAATAAAATAGTTTAAATTCGGGCATTGAATTTTGACATCAGTAAAATTACATAGGCGTACAGAAAATGGATTCTACACGATTTTTCTTAATCAATTACTATCATTCTCATTGTAGTTTCATGAGCATGGATGTATAATTGAGTTATCAATTCAAGGGAGGAAGAAGTAAATGAAAAGGTGGAAAAAGTTTACAGTGATTTTGCTGGCAATGATTATGGCCCTTGCCATGTCGGTTCCAGTATCGGCGGCAACAGTTAAAATTAACAAAACAAAGGTGACGATTTGCACAGGACAGACAATGCAGCTGAAGATGGTTGGAACGAAAGCGAAACCAAAGTGGTCTAGTAATTCAAGAAATGCGATTGTGAATAGTACCGGAAAAGTAACGGCAAAGACCCGAGGGACAGCTACGATTACTGCCAAAATCGGGAAGAAGAGTTATCGGTGTTTGGTGACAGTAGAAGCGCCGAAGATCAGCAGCTCTAATATTTCGCTGTACAAAGGGAAAACGGCACAGCTTAAAATGCTGAATACGAAACAGAAATACAGATGGACTTCTTCAAACGCTAAAGTTGTAACAGTTTCGTCAAACGGTAAGATCAGTGGGAAAAGTACCGGAACTACTTATGTTTCCGCCAGAAGTGCGTCTGGCAAAACGTTTAAGTGTAAAGTTACGGTCAAGAACACACCTAGCAAACTTAAGATGCTTTTGCCAAATCAAAAAGAGTGCGGAGATGCAGATTTTTTTATTGAATATAATTCTCAAAGAAGTACGAACGGCAAAATCATACTTATGCAGTTATATAAGCAATTCCCGATGGGATATATCAATTTTTCAGCATATAATGTTGACCGGGAATTAATGACGTATATCTATATTGACGGAACTCTCTGGGATCAAAACAATGGCACTTCTGTTAGCGGCGGAGGATCATTGGACGACATTTATATAAAATCTGGAACACATGTTGTTGAAATGGTGCAGTTTGCGAATAATAATCGTTATGGAAAAGTGGAGTCATATCGCAGAGCAATGTACAAAGTGATTTATAAATAAAAGCTATGGACCGGGGAGAAATCTCCGGTTCTTTCTTTTTACCCGAATATCATATGTAAAAATATGGAATCATATTACGCCAAAAAAGTATAATGAATAATCATAAAGCGTCTATCTTTGATAGGCGCTTTTTTTCATGCGCAAAAATGAGGTGATTATTCAATGGCAGACGTTTTTATAAAAATCAATGGTGCAGCAATGCCTTGCCCGTCCTCTTTCACATGGGGACTTCAGGACATATCAGCGTCAGAATCCGGGCGTACTGATGACACGATCATGCATAAGAATCGTGTTGGACAGAAGAGAAAACTGGAAATTGGTTGGAACGCACCGGAATGGGAAAAGGCTTGCAAAATCGTGCAGGCGGTCAACCCAGAGTACATTTCTGTTGAATATCCCGATCTCTTATCTGGAAACAAACACGAAGTCCGAACCTTTTATGTTGGTGACCGGTCCGCTCCTTTTAAGTGTTGGTGGATTGGAAATCAGCGGATGGAAGGTTTGCAATTTGACTTGATCGAAAAGTAGGAGGTGAGAGATTGAGAGATATTTCAAACAAATTCAAGAACGAACAAAATAACGATAACAGGAATTATTTAAAATACGCTGACATAACGCTGACGGATGGGACAGTTATCAATCTTACCAACGCTGATTTTTGGTCAAATGGTATGAAGTTCGAGGATTCCGTGTCTGACGACAATACTTTCAAAATCGGGTCCGCAAATATCAATACTTTGAACCTGTCTATCAATAACTTTGATGGAAAGTATACAGATTATGATTTTACGGATGCTACGGTGATCTGCTATGTAGGAATCGAACTTGAGCCGGAAGATACCAGCGCATTGCTCGACACCACCGGTGATAAGATTCTGGATACAACTGGCAATGAAATCATAGTGCATAAGAATGCTCTGATAGAAAAAATCCGAATATGCACAATGACCGTCATAGATACGCCGTACCAGAACACTACGATTATCGAACTGGAATGTGAAGATAATATGCGGAAGTTCGACCGTGACTATTCTGCAAGTAAGCTGAAATATCCGGCGACAAGAAAACAGATCATACAGGACGCTTGCAAGGTGTGCGGAGTAACACTGGACACACTTAATTTCTACCAGGATTCTTACCAAGTACCGGCAAGACCCGATGATGAAGCACTGACCTTCAGACAGGTTATTGCGTGGGTATGCCAGATTGGATGTCAGTACGCCAGATGTGATAAATACGGCAGACTGACTATAAAGTGGTACGACACGGAAATTGCCGATGCAAACAGGGTAACCATAAAATCCACCAACGGTTTTACCCCTAATCTGGATGATGTAGTGATAACCGGTATACAGGTAACAGAGTATCTGGAATCCATATCTACGGATGAAGAAGCAAGTTCGTATCTGTATGGAGAAGAAGGATACGTTCTGAAAATCAGCGAGAACAAACTGATTCCGCAAGGAACCGGAGAGGTTGTTGCAAATATGATCGGCGAAAAATGCGTCGGTATGTCTTTCCGACCGTTTGAAACGGAATGTTTGACCGATATAGTTCTTGAAGCCGGTGATGCTGTTCTGATTACCGACCGAAAAGGAAATAAGTATAAAAGCTTTTTAACAAACGTCGTGCTGCAACCGGGAACGTTCGAGCAGATTTCCTGTAATGCTGAAAGTGCGGCCCGGAATAGTTCAAAGACTTATTCGCTTGTAACGCAAGCTGCTGTGGATGCCAGAAAATCCGTTTGGAGAGAGCGAACCACCAGAGAGCAGGCGCTGCAAGAATTTAAAGACCGGCTTGATAATTCCACCGGTGTTTATACCACAGTCCAGACTCAGCAGGATGGCAGCCAGATATTTTATTTGCATGATAAACCCACACTTGCGGAATCGAAGGCTGTATGGAAAATGACCGCAGAAGCATGGGGCGTTTCAACAGATGGCGGACAAACATGGAACGGCGGAATGACCGTTGATGGAGATACGATTGTAAGAATCTTGAACGCTGTTGGTGTTAATGCTGACTGGATTAATGCCGGAGCAATCACGGTAACAGATACTGACGGAAGTATTATTTTCTCTGTTGATATGGACACGAAATCCGTATATCTTGACGGAAGTGTTCAAATTGGTGGGGGAAAATCCCTTAATCAGACATTTGCGAATTATCTCCAAGAGAGCAAAGACTATTCAGACGGAAAACTATCTGATTACGCTGAAACGGTCACTGGCTCATTGGGAGAACTGCAAGACCAGATAGATGGACAGATTGAAACTTTCTATTACGATTATGAGCCTACGCTTCAGAACAAGCCTGCATCTGATTGGACAAGCACGACGGAAAGAAAGAAGCATATCGGTGATTTATTCTTCAACAAAACGACCGGTTATGCATATCGTTTCATGCAGGATGGAGCAACGTGGGGATGGACATTAGTGCAAGATACCGATATCACGAAAGCAATGAAAGCCGCTGAAAACGCCCAGGATACCGCAGACCATAAGCGTAGAGTGTTTGTGACAAAGCCACAGCCACCTTACGATATCGGTGATTTGTGGTCACAGGGAGAAGATGAAGGCGGAGATATCCTTACCTGTACAGTTTCAAGGGCAAAGGGAGCATCTTATGTTCAATCAGACTGGCAGAAACTGAATAAATATACGGATGATACAAAAGCAGAAGAAGCCCTCGAAGTTGCATCCTTGGCTAGAAACATGACGATGCAGCTTGATAACGACTATCAGGGCATCCCGGTTGACAGTGACGGAAACTACACGGAGTTCCCGGAGTGTACTACAACAGCGACCGTCATGTATGGCACACAGGATATCACGGATAACTGTACGTATACGATTACGACGTCGCAAAACATACAGGGAAGCTGGGACAAGGAGAACAAAACATACACCGTCACCGGCTTGACCGCAGACAGCGGATGGGTGAACATCAAGGCCGCATATCTCAATAACCTTGTCGTGTCGAAGCAATTCTCACTTGCGAAACAGTACGCCGGGCCGCAAGGAATCCCGGGCGCTGTTGGAAGTGATGGAAAGACCACGTATCTGCATATCCGATACGCACCGGTACAGAACCCGACTGCGGCACAGATGAGCAAAACACCGGACAAGTACATCGGAACTTACACGGACTTTTCTGGCGTTGACAGTACCGACCCAACGAAGTACACATGGGCGAAATTCGAGGGTGACCAAGGCGCACAAGGGCCGAAGGGAGCGGACGGAAAGTCGTCTTACACATGGATGAAATACGCTACAAGGCCGGATGGACTTGACATGTCAGACAACCCGGATCATGTGCCGCTGCTAGACAGCGCTGGCAGTCCGATTCTGGACAGTGCCGGAGAGCAGATATATACAGTGACGCAAGCAATTTATATCGGCATTGCAACAAATAAGGACACGGCTACAGAAAGCACTAATCCGGCAGACTACGCATGGAGCCGGTTCCGTGGCGTTGACGGAAGAGATGGTTCAGACGGACTGCCAGGAATACCAGGCGAAGACGGAAGAACACCATATGTGCATTTTGCTTATGCCAACAGTGAGGATGGAAAAGTTGATTTTTCCGTTGATGACAGCACAGACAAAATCTATATCGGACAATATACCGATTATACAGTGCCAGACAGTACAGACCCGACAAAGTATGCTTGGACAAAAATTAAAGGTGAACAGGGAAATGCCGGCAGGACGTACTTCTTCCAGAGTAATGCAGACGTGTTACTGATGGGGGCGGATAAGAAGATAACACCGGCGCCGCTGATTGTGGATTCATTCTACAGGGATGGAAACGGCGAAATCGCACAGTCGCAAAAAGGTTGGTGGAAGCTTGAAAAATCCTCCGACAATGGTGCTACATGGTCAGCGCTCACGGTATCGCAGACTGCGGCGCTTGACCGTCTGAACATTAATGTCAACGGACTGTCACTCAAAGCACACGACATGCTGAAGGTTTCGCTGTATTTTGACCAATCGAAAACCAAGCTTGCGGACTATCAGACCTTTTCGGTTGCGGTTGATGTGGCATCACTGACACAGGAACAGATTGTTGACATCCTGTCAGACGACGGGAAGTTCAAGGGCTTGTACTACGAAAAAGACGAAAGTGGAAACCAGACGCTGTATATCTCATTCAATGCCGCAAAAGGTGGACTTCTGGCGCTTGGCGGAAAAAACAATGGCAATGGTCAGATGAAACTCTACGATAATGACGGATATGAAGTACTTCGATTAAACAGCGGCGGATTAGCGTTGAATAGCGCTGATAATGACGCTATAACAGTACTAAGGTTGTTGAGAAGTGGCATGTATTTCTATGATTCTACAGGAAAAAATAGAAAGATGCTTCTCAACACATCGGGCATGGCACTGTTTACGTATTATGCCGATGCAGATAACTACAGGGCATTGCGCTTTGGAAAATACGGTATATATGCTGTAACAAAAACAGATGTGGAAACACTGCCGTGGATGGGCAACGGCACGTCGGAAATGAGCAACGATAAATGGGAAGGCTACATTGTTAAATACACAGAAGGAAATGTTCGTATAAATGCAAACGTCATATATACGGATAAATGCTCGATGGGTAATAATCTAGCGACAAAAGGAAGCCTTTCTGTCGAGGGAGCCGCTGGGTTAAAGGGCGGCGCTTATGTGCAGGGAAGTTTTTCTTTTGAGGATTCCGAGCAGACCGGTGAAAGAAACCCCGTCAGAAGAAGACCTATAGCCACACTAGGAACTGACGGAAAAAAAGTGGCGTTTATCGGATGTGGTCAAACACAGACTGGAAGCACTGATATCGGAGCTAGTTACAAAAACTATATCGAAATTAGAGGACAGTTTGCTGGTACTAAAAATTTTATAACAAGTAAATTCTATTCCGGCTCAGCCCCGTCTGACATCCGTCTAAAAGAAAACGTCAAAAACAGCGAAACAGACGCCCTTGAAACGGTCAATCAGATGAAAGTCCGTCAGTTTGACTGGAAGAAAGAGAGAGGCGGATGGCATCAGAACATCGGCTTTGTAGCGGATGAACTGGAAGAAATCGACCCGAACTTGGCACTGGGCGGCGGATATGACGAAAACG
>ERZ1024365.95-NODE-95-length-13582-cov-102.212686_pt1 | contig 13582 bp, 13 predicted proteins | sample MGYA00520788_ERZ1024365 | MGnify/ENA primary metagenome ERZ1024365 (study PRJEB33242, sample SAMEA3444265) | Homo sapiens | biome: Host associated; feature: Gastrointestinal tract; material: Stool | place: Uganda | collected 2011-01-01 ... | reverse complement strand
AGCACGCCCTTGTTGCACTGATCCGGCGCGTTTTTGCAACTGAAGATATTTATGTAGATACCGAGCGTATGCGGAAATACTTCCGTATCGCCCGGTATTTTCCTTATGACCGCCTTTTTCCGTGGCAGACCTTTGCACTAGGGCTTTGGCTGTGCACCTATCGCAAAGATGGAAGCCCCAGATTCAAGACGCTGTTTGCCATGGTCGGGCGTGGCGCTGGCAAGGATGGCGTGATTGCCATTTCCTCGGCGGCGCTCATCAGCCCGTATAACCCGGTGCCGCGCTACAACGTGGACATTTGCGCCAACAACGAGGAACAGGCTGTAACTCCTGTGAAGGATATTGTGGAAGCGCTGGAAAACCCGAAGTGGGAAGCCAAGCTTTCGCGGTTTTACTATCACACAAAAGAGATTTTGCAGGGGCGCAAGAATCTGGGCGAAGTAAAAGGCCGCACCAATAACCCCAAGGGGCGCGATGGTATGCGTTCCGGCGCGGTTATCTTCAATGAGGTGCATCAGTACCAGAATTACGACAACATCAAAGTGTTTATCACCGGCCAAGGCAAGGTTGCAGAGCCTCGCGTTGGCTTTTTTACATCCAACGGCGATGTATCGGACGGTCCTCTGGACGATTACCTTGCCCGAGGTCGACGCATTTTGTTTGAGGGCGAACCGGATGAGGGCTTTCTGCCGTTCATCTGCTGCCTGAATACTAAGGACGAGGTACATGACCCGGAAAACTGGTGCATGGCAAACCCTTCCCTGCCCTATCTTCCGCATTTGATGCAGGAGATCCACGATGAATACCGCGACTGGAAAGAGCGCCCGGAGCAGAACGGCGATTTTATCACAAAGCGCATGGGCATCCGGGACGGCGCGAAGGAAATCTCGGTCACGGACTACGAAAACATCAGGGCAACAAACCGCCCCCTACCGGATATGGCCGGCTGGAGCTGCACTGTGGGCATCGACTACGCGGAATTAGATGACTGGGCGGCAGTAGACCTACATTTCCGCAAGGGAGACCAGCGCTATGACATCAATCATGCATGGATCTGCGCCAACAGCAAGACCCTGCCCCGGGTAAAAGCCCCATGGCGAACGTGGTGCGAAAACGGAGATTGCACCTATGTGGACGATGTGAGCATCTCGCCGTATCTTTTGACAGATTTCATCCGGGAAGCCGGACGGAAATACACCGTAAAAAAAGTGGCGCTTGACCATTTCCGCTACACCATGATGGCAGAAGCGCTGCAAAGCATCGGTTTTGACGCAAAGGATAAAAACCGGGTAAAACTGGTACGCCCCAGCGACATTATGCAGGTGGACCCTGTAATACAAGATTGCTTTAACCGCAAACTGTTCGCATGGGGCGATGTGCCGCATTTGCGCTGGGCGGTCAACAACACCAAGCGCGTGCGGAGCAGCCGAAGTCAGGGCGTGGATACCGGAAACTTCATCTATGCCAAAATTGAGGGCAAAAGCCGAAAAACAGACCCATTCATGGCGCTGGCAGCGGCCATGACAGTGGAAAGCGATCTGGGCACCGGTCAGGTGCAGCTGCCAAAGATCGGAGCATTTTGCTGGTAACTTGCCGGCAACTTGCCGGAAGGAGAAAAACAATGTCTTTTTCTGAGAAAATCAAACAGTTTTTTGGGTTCTCGCCGCCCAAACAGAATATCACCGCACGTGATTTTCTGCTGAACGGCGATGACTTTACCTGTGAAATGCTTGGCTACTGGCAAGAGTACCAGCTGCGTGACCTCGCATTCAACTGCTGCGTAAACCTGATTGCAAACGCGATCGCCAACTGCGAGTTCAAGACGTTTGAGCGCGGGAAGCCGGTCAAATCGGATTATTACTATCTGCTGAACGTAGAGCCGAACGTCAACGAGAACAGTACGGCGTTCTGGAAAAAAGTGATCTACAAGCTGTATGCCAAAAACGAAGCACTTGTTGTTCCGATTCCGCGCGGCGGCAGTGTTGAGCTTGTGGTGGCAGACAGCTGGACGAAGCCCGAATACATCCCCACACAGGAAAATGTATACCGCCAGATACAGGTTGGGCAGCAGTCGTATACCCGCGACCTGAAAGAGCGCGAGGTGCTCCACCTCACCCTGAACAACGATGACGCAAAAAAAGTTGTGGACGCGCTGTATGAAAGCTACAAGAATCTGGTACAGTCCAGCATCAAGAGCAACGTTTGGAACAACGGCCAGCACATGAAGGTGCACGTTACGCAGGTGGCCAACGGTCGGGACGATTTTGAGCAAAAGTTTTCTGCCATGCTGGAAAGCAGCTACAAACCGTTTCTGGAATCCGGCACCGGCATCTTGCCGGAATTTGACGGCTACGAGTTCCAGCTTATGAACAACGGCACCGGCACCAAGGACACGCGGGACATCAAAGCGCTTTTTGATGACATTTTTTCTTTTACCGCGCGCGGGCTGGGCATCCCGCCTGTGCTTGTGCAGGGTGATGTGGCTGGAATCAACGACATTATCACCCACTGGCTGACCACCGGCATTGACCCGTTGGCGGCGCAGATCAGCAAGGAGTTCAGCCGGAAGCTGATTCCCAAGGCGGACTGGCTGCGCGGAGACCGCGTATATGCGGACACCTCCACCATACAGCACTTTGATATGTTCTCCAATGCGGCGAACATTGAAAAGATCGTAGAGAGCGCCGCGTACAGCATCAACGAGCTGCGCGAAGCCACCGGCGGTGCGCCGCTGCCTGATGAATGGGCCAACATCCATTGGATGACCAAAAATATTGCTACCGTGGAAACCGTTGCAAGGGATGCAGCCACGGAAGGCAAACCGAAGGAGGAATAATATGCCGAAACCCTATTTTGATATCCAGCAGTTTGGCGAACAAACGGATATCTATATCTTTGGCGATATCACGAGATACGCCGATGAAGCCAGCCAGGAAACCAGCGGGCACAGCCTTGTCCAGCAGCTGAAGAAAATCCCCGATGCAGCCGAGATCAATCTGCACATCGACAGCTTTGGCGGAAGTGTTTCCGAAGGATGGGCTATCTACAATACGTTGCAAAGCATCCGTGCGCGGGTCACATCCTATGCAGACGGTTTTGTTGCCAGCGCTGCCATTTATCCGTTTCTGGCTGGTCGGGAACGCATTGCCAGCAATGTGAGCGCCTTCTACTTCCACCCGGCAAGCCAGCTTGCAGCCGGTTACGCCGAGGATCTGCGAAACGCGGCGAACGCACTGGACCAGCTGACCGAAATCGGGCTTGGCGCATTCACAAACGCCGGCATGGAGGAGCAGGCCGCCCGCGACCTTGTAAACAGTAAGGCGTGGTACTCCCCTGCCGCTATGCTGGAAAAGGGTATCGCAACCAGCATCCGCAAAACGGGCGATGCTTCCGGCGTTTCCCAGAGCGTGCGCGGCTTGATCGTGCAGCGGCTTATGGTGCCGCATAAGGATGTAGAGCCGCCCGCTGAACCGCCCGCAAAGCTCAGCTTGATGCAGATGCTTTGCAATATCTGAAAATAAGCCGTAAAGCAGCACTTCCTTTGTGGAGGTGCTGCTTTTTAAATACCAAAAAGGAGAAATCAACATGAATCTTGCTGAACTGTACAAAAACAATCAGAAGCTGAACGATCTGCGTCAGAAGCTGCACGATGCTTACAAGAGCAACGACGAGAATGCTGTGACTGACACCTTCCTGCAGATGTTCCAGACCGTGGGCGACATCAACCGCGAGGAGTACCAGCAGCAGCTGGACGGCATGAAGCAGGAGCTGGACAATTCCGTTCTGTATGCCCGGGGTGTGCGCCAGCTGACCAATGACGAGCGCGAGTACTATCAGGCCGTGGAAAAGGCCATGCGCGCCGATAACCCCAAGCAGGCGCTGGAGAACGTGACCGTTGTGTTCCCGCAGACGGTCATCAGCCGCGTGATGGACGATCTGGCATCCAAGCACCCGCTGCTGAGTAAGATCCAGTTTACCCCCACCGGCGGCGCGATCCGCATGATGCTGAACACCGACGGCATCCACAAGGCCAAGTGGGGCAAGCTGTGCGCCAAGATCGTGGAAGAGCTGACCTCTGGCTTCAAGGAAGTGGACGCAGGGCTGTACAAGCTTTCTGCGTTTATCCCTGTCTGCAAGGCACAGCTTGATCTGGGCCCCGAGTGGCTGGATCGTTACATCCGCGCAATTTTGGCGGAAGCACTGGCAAATGGTCTGGAAGAGGGCATCGTCATGGGAGACGGCAACGATCAGCCCATTGGCATGGTGCGTGATGTAAGCGATGACGTTGCCGTGATCGGCGGCAAGACCTATCCCGAGAAGGCAAAGGTCAAGGTTAACGATTTCGAGCCTGCCACGATGGGCAAGCTGATCTCGCTGCTGGGCAAAACCCCCAACGGCAAAGACCGTGACCCGGATGATCTGATCCTGCTGGTCAACCCGCAGGATTACTACCTGCGCGTGATGCCTGCAACCACCGTGCGTGCCCCGGATGGCACCTACCGCAATGACATCTTCCCTGTTCCCCTGTCTGTCATCAAGACCGCTGCGCTGCCGCGCGGTCAGGCGGTGTTCGGCATCGGCCACCTGTACTTTGCGCCGGTCGGCATGAACAAGAACGGCCGCATCGAGTACAGCGACGATTACCACTTCCTCGAGGATGAGCGCGTCTATCTGATCAAGCTGTATGCCAACGGCTTCCCGGTGGACAACAACGCCTTCCTGAATCTGGACATTTCCGGCCTGCAGCCCATGACCTACCGCGTGACTACCGTTCCCGCACCTGCTGCGTCCAATGATGCCACCTTGAGCGCCCTGAAGCTGGGCAGCCTGAACTTAACCCCGGGCTTCACTTCCGGCAATGTGACCTATACGGCAACCACTTCTGCGGCCTCCAACACCATCACCGCAACGCCTGCCGATGCCGGCGCATCCGTAAAGGTGGAAGTGGGCGGCAAGGAGATCGAGAACGGCAAGCCTGCGACCTGGAGCGAGGGCAGCAACACCGTGACCATTACCGTGACCGCTGCAGACGGCGAGACCGTTAAGACCTACACCGTAACGGTCACCAAGTCCTGACCATGATCGGGATGTACGATACCGAGCTGCTGCCGGATATCAAAAACTATCTTGATATCACATGGTCAGATGATGCGCTGGATAAAAAAATCTGGGGCATCACAGTGGCCGGTATGCTCTATCTGGACAGCAAGATCGGCACAGCACAGGACTACACGCAGCCCGGGCTTGCCCGTGCGCTGCTGATGGACTATGTGCGCTACACCCGCGACGGCGCAGCAGATATTTTTGAGCACAATTATCTGCACCTGTTGCTTGCGGCGAGAAACGAAAGGCTGGTGAATGATTTTGCAGAGAACGCGCAAAAGCCCGACCCGCCCTGACACGGAGGTTAGCCAGACCTTCAACAGCGGGGTCGTGCAGATATTTTCCACCCGGGATGCCGCACCGGTCGGGCACTCCCCTGTTGTGGAGTGCACGGCAAAGTGCACCCTGCGGTACGAGGAACAGCGCCTTGGCATTAACCGGCTGTATCTGAGCCGCCAGAATCAGGCGGAGATCGTGCGGGTGATCCGCGTGCCGGCATCGCAGAGCATCTCTATTTCCAGTCAAGACGAAGCCCAAACCGAGGACGGCAGGCACTACCGCATCGACACGGTACAAGCCGTCCGAAGCTGGCCGCTTGCGCTGGATCTGGCCTTGCGTGCCGTGGAGCATAACTATGACAACAGCTTGCAGGAGGGCGCCGAGGATGACATGGTATGAGTGCATCATTGCTGCCCATACGGCTGTTACAGACCATGTAAGCCACGGCGGGCGGATGAAGTCCAAACGGTATTTTGTCTGGCAGGAAGAAGCGCCGGATGATCTCATTGCGGACGAAAAACACATCGAACGCGCCATGATCGGCACGACAGACTTGTTTACCTCGATGGAGTTCGACCCATGGTGTGAAGCGCTGGAAAAGGCATTTGACGCTTCCGATCATATTGCGTGGGAAACGCTTCAGCCTGTGTATGAAGCTGATACAAAAATCTGGCATTACCGCTGGCGGTGGGAGGTGTTCGGCTGTGGCTAGGATCGAAGCAAAAGGGCTGGATGCTTACATGAAAAAGCTTCAGAAGCTGAACCAAAGCACCGATGATGTGTGCAAAGCCGGCGTTTATGCCGGTGCAAAAGTCATGGGTGACAAAATCAAAGCTTCCGTTGACACGATTCCGATTCACAGCCTGCCATCCGGGCAGGAGCAGTATTATGCCCACCCCAATGGACCGCCCATGAACGGATTAAGCCAGCAGCAGGCTGATGACCTGAAAAAAGGGTTCGGCATTGCAAAATTCAGCCATGAAAATTATGCGTGGAATACAAAGCTCGGCTTCAACGGATACAACAGCATCCAGACCAAAGGGCATCCGAAAGGACAGCCGAATGCGCTGATTGCACGCTGCGTAGAAGGCGGCACAAGCGTTTGGATCGCAACTCCGTTTGTTGCTCCTTCCGTCCGAAAAGGACGAAAAGAAACGGAGGCCGCCATGGGGCAGGCTGTTGAAAAAAAGATAAAAGAAACAATCGACAAATAACCTGCGCAGGGTGTCCACAGTGGACACCCTGCTTTTTTGTATGAAAGGAGAAAACACATGGTAACTACTGGTTTTTCCAACGTGCATATCGCCACATACGCTTCTGATAGCGGCGTTGTGTCCTACAGCGGCGTGCACAAGCTGGGGCGCTCTGTGAGCATGAGCACCGATATTTCCACCAGCGATGACAACAAGTTTTACGCCGATGACCGGCTGGCAGAGACTGAGACAGGCTCTGCCTTCACCGATGGCAGCGGCACCTGCACCGTGGACGGCCTGACCGCAGAGGAAGAGGCCTTCATCATGGGCCTGAAAGCCGGCAACTCCGTAACGCCGGACGAGGGCACCGCGGTGGAGACCTACGAGTACGGCGCATCTATGGAGCCGCCTTATCTGGGGCTGGGCGCAGTCAAGAAGGTGCAAAAGGACGGCAAGAGTATGTGGAAGGCAATCGTCCTGTGCAAGATCCGCTTTAAGGTGCCCAAGGACGATGCCGAGACGCAGGGTGAGCAGATCGACTGGCAGACCCAGGATCTGGACTTCAGCATCATGCGTGACGACAGCGCCATGAACCGGTGGAAGATCATCCCCAAGAAGGAGTTTGACACCGAGGCAGCGGCGGTTGCGTTTATCAAGAAGGCACTGGGAGGCGCAGCATGATCGAGGACAAGTACATCGTATTTGCGCACGTCAAGGATGATGAGCACCCCATGTGCATGACCATCAAGGCGCTTTCTGTGCTGGAAGGCACCTACGGCTCTGTGGACAATATTTTTGGCGTTGCCAAGGAAGCCGCAAAAACCGGCCGCGTTGCCGACCTTGCAAAGGCGGCACTGACTATTGCGCCCGTGCTTGCGGATGCAGGCCGGGACTATGTGCGGGAGATGGCGGCAGAATCCAACGATAAGGAATTTCAGGATATGGCGCAGAGCCTGCCGGACTTCCCTGCTGCTGCGGAGCTGGAAAAGAGCATGACGTGGGCAGAGTGCCGCGCACTGTGGAACGACTGCGTTACCGCAATTGCGCGTGGCTCCGGCCGCGAGGTGGAAGCTGAACCGGACAACAGCGCAAAAAACGCGGAAAGCGCCATGTGATACAGCTTAACAGAACGTGGTTTCTGTTTTACGGCCGCAAACTGGGCATGAATGAGCATCAGGTGCATTCGTGCCCAGTGGGCCGTATGTTGGATTATATGGCGTGTATGCAGATAGAAAACGGCGCAAACCAGAAGCTCTACGCCACTGTGGACGATCTGGAAAAAATACGGTAAGGAGGTGAACGCATGGCAAAAACGGACATTGGCCCCAAAATAAGCGTTGAAGGCGAAAAAGAATACCGGCAGCAGATGCAAAACATCATTGCCCGGCAGAAAGAGTATGCCGCTGAGCTGAAGTCTACCACGGCATCTATGGACGAGAACACCTCCGCAGAACAGCGTGCATCCTCGGTAGCGGCAGTGCTGCGCAAGCAGATCGCTGCACAGACGGATGCTTTGAATGCCCAGAAGGGTATGTTGCTGCAGGCCACTGAAAAATATGGCAGCGCCAGCACACAGGCCTCGGCTTACCGGACTGCGGTCTATAAGACGAATGCGGAGTTGGAAACCTTAAAAAGCCGCCTGCGCGATGCCGAAAACGGCCTTGGGGAGTTCGCGTCTAAAACCGACGATGCAACGGAAAGCGTCCAAAATTTTGGGAATGCTAACCAAGCCGGAATCTTTGACGGCATAGCCGGTGCAGTAACAAAAGGAAACCTTGTTGCTACCGCGCTGGAAAAAGTAGGTTCTGCAGTTGTTGATGCCGGAAAATCTGTGATCAGCACCGGCGTTGACTATAACTCCCAGATGGAGCAGTACACGGTTGCGTTTACAAATATGCTGGGCAGCGCGGATAAAGCAGAATCTGCGCTTAACCAGATAAAACAGGACGCTGCCAAAACCCCTTTTGATACCGCAGGGCTTGTAAAGGCAAACCAGTACCTTATTTCCACCGGCGAGGATGCAAAATCTGCGCGCAATATAATCATGGCGCTGGGTGATGCCGTAAAAGCGACCGGCGGCGGCAATGACGAATTAAGCCGCATGGCGCAAAACCTGCAGCAGATCAAAAACGCAGGCAAGGCAACCAGCGCCGATATCAAGCAGTTTGCCTATGCCGGCATTGATGTGTACGGCATCCTTGCCGACTATACCGGGAAGTCCACAGCAGATGTGCAGAAGATGTCGATCAGCTACGACTTGCTGACCAACGCGCTTTTGTCTGCATCTGAAGAGGGCGGGCGGTATTTCGGCACAATGGAGGCCCAGAGCCAGACGCTAGACGGCAGAATTTTAACCCTGAAGGACAACGCCACACAGCTTGCCGGAGCACTGACAGAAGGGCTTGCGTCTACCAGGGGAGAGCTTGCCAACGTTGCCACCGGCTGGGTGCAGGAACTGACGGATTCTTTGCAGACCGGCGGCGTTGCGAGCATGGTGGAGACCGGCGGCGTGCTGGCGGGCGAGGCTATCGACAGTTTTACGGATTACGCCGTCAACAACATGGACGGCGTACTGGATACCGGGCTGGATATCACCGAAAACCTTGCATCCGGTGTTGTGCAGAATGCCCCGAAGCTTCTGGAAAGTGCTGTGACCATCACCGGCAGCTTTATTGGCGGTGTGGCTGAAAAATTCCCAGACATCCTTGCATCCGGTGCGGAGCTTACCGGGCAGATGGTCCGTGGTGTGCTCAGCCTTGGGCAGGATATGTGGAATGCCTCAAAAACGCTTGCAGCCAAAGCAGCAAACGGCATTTTGACCACAAACTGGCTTGAGGTCGGTTGGAACATCTCGAAAGGTATCGTCAACGGCTTTATCAACGGCATGAAAACCGCGGAGTTCAGCGGGATGGGCGGCGGCAAGTTCGGCGGCGGCGCGGGACGTCAGAAAAAGCAAAACACTAAACCGGAAATTGTTGTGCCGCAGTATAATGCTTCCGGCAGCAGTGGTGGAAGCGGCAGCAGCGGTAGAAGCGGCGGCAATTCCAGCAGAAGTTCAACCGTAAAGAAAGACTTAAAGAAATTAGTCGATACCGTAAACGATACAAACGTTGAGTTTGTAAAAGGAAACGAAAATACAGTTGGTGCCGTAAAAAAGACCATCGACACTGTAAAGAAAACTTATGACGTGTACGATGGTACAACGAACAAACTTAAAGGAACGACAACCGAAACCCAGCAGACCGTAACCGAGAGCTGGAAAGAGATGGTAGACGGCGTAGAAACAAGCTACGAGCGTATTCGTATTTTGGACGAAGCCGGGAATGAAATATCTTCCAGTTTAAAAGTTGGCGCTGAGAACATATTAAGCAATCTCAAAAATACTACAACAACCAAAACAAGCGCCACTCTGACCGCTCAAGAAGCTGGAATTGCAGACGCTGTCGGCAATATTGAACGCGCAAGAGAAAGCACGCAGACCACTCAAAAAATTCTAAATGAAGTAAGTGGTCAGATGGAAGAAGTTGTGACCGGAACAGCTGAAACGATAACTGACAGCTATAAAGTTATAATCGACGGACAAGAATATGCCGTTCAAGCAGTCACAAAAATGATTGATGGCGTTTCACAGGGCACAACAAAACTGCTTACCGCTACAACAACGAACATTAAGTACCCCGAGGGCGTTCTGGGCGGCTTCTCAAAATTTGTGCTGGATCTGGATACTAAGCTGGGCGGGCTGGAAAAGGTTGCAAGCAACTTGGCAAAAAGCCCTCTGGGGCAGTGGTTCAGTGATCTGGCTCAAGGCTACCGCGCAAGCGACAGCTTTTGGGATAACATCGACGTCCCGGGAACGATTATCAGTGGCCTGACCGGCGCTGCGCAGGGATTCCAATTGACCGGCAGCTGGGCGGGAGCACTTGCTGGTGGAATTTTCGGCATTGCTGGAAAATTGCTTGGCACTTCCATCAGCACCGAAGCCGGAAGCTGGGGTGCTGACCTTGTGACCGGCCTTGCAAAGGGCATTCTGGGCGGAGGCGGTATTATCGCTAAGGCTGTTTCGTGGATCGGCGACATTATAAAGGGATTTTTGCATTTTTCGCGCCCAGACGAAGGACCCTTGCGGGAGTACGAGAAGTGGATGCCGGATATGATCCAAGGCATGGCGGACGGCATCCGCAACAACGCTTACCTGCTGCAGGACGCTGCCGCAGACCTTGGCGGAAAGCTGAAGATGCAGCTGCAGTACGATGTAGGCAGCGCAAACGGCTTTGCGCAGGTGGCTACCAACTCCCGCACGGTGAGCATGGGCGGCATCAACGTCAACGTGTACCCCTCTGAGGGCATGGACGAGGAACGCTTTGCCCAGTACACCATTACACGACTTACACAGATGATCAACGAGGAGGCGGCGGCCAGTGGAGAAGTACCTGTATTTTAACGGGCACAGCAGCACCGAGTACTGCTGCCATATCGAACACAAACCCAGCATCCCTACCCCGAACCGCAAGTACGAGGAGTACGAGGTTGCAGGCCGGAACGGCAAGCTGCACGCGGATCAGGGGCAGTATGAGAATATCACGGTATCGTATCAGCTGTATTTCCACGGCAAAAACCCTACCCCGGAGCATCTGCGCAGCATTAAGGCGTGGCTATGCGGTACGCCGGGTGCATATCCCGTCTCGGACGGATACGACCCGGAGTGTTTTTACCTTGCCATTGCGAAAATGGGCGATACCAGAAACATTTTGGATAAGTACGGCCGGCTTACGGTGGAGTTTGACTGCGACCCGCGACATTTTTTGTGGTCCGGGCAGGAACTGCAGGAGATGACGAACGGTCAGGTGCTGCTCAACCCGTTGGATCAGGTGGCACTCCCCTATTTTGAAGTGACGGGAAACGGACAAGAGGGCGAACTGCTGATAAACGGAAAAGCGTTTGGCATGAAGCCGCCTGCCGGAAAGACCGTGCGCTGCGATGCAGAAATATGGAACGCATGGCTGGAGGACGGCACCAATGCAAACCCGGTGACCGGCGGCATCTGGCCGGAGCTGTCGGCGGGTGAAAACCTTATCCGGTGGACCGGCGGTATCCAGACCGTGAAGATCATGCCAAGGTGGTGGACGTTATGAAACCTGTTTTACACGATGAAAATGTGCTTTCGGCGGAAAACTACGGCTTTGGAACACTTTCGGATGCGCTGGAGTGCACTGTCAGCTGCGAGGAAAACGGAACGTATGATCTGACCTTACAGTACCCGGTTACCGGCATCCATGCGGAGGATCTTTTGGAACGGCGTATCATCAGCGCACGACCTTCCAGCTATGAAAACCGGCAATTGTTCCGCATCTATCGAACCGGCCGCCCGATGAATGGACGGTTTCAGGTTTCGGCGCACCATATCTCGTATGACCTTAGAGACTGCATTGTAAAGCCATTCTCGGCAAAAACGCTTAAAGAAACGATCCAGAAGCTGAACGAAAACATTGTGGGCGACTGCAACTTTGAAATTTCGGCAGGATATGACAACGAAAAAGCCTTTTCTGTTACAAAGCCCATGACTGTGCGCGCTGCGATGCTCTCCAACAACGGCAGCAGCATTGCAGACACCTACCTTGGTTACTGGGAGTTTGACGGCCTGAAGTGTACGCTGCGGCTCAAAGAAGAGGTAAACCGGGGTGCTGTTATTGCATACGGTCTGAATCTGGTGGACGTCACGCAGGAGAAAAACATCGACAGCGTATACACGCACGTCTATCCGTACTGGGCAAACGCGCAAAAGGGCAAGTTTTACGCGCTGGACCCTATAAAGGCGTCTGATATCGAGGGATACCAGAAAATCTACCCGCTGGATTTGACCAGCTACTTCCAGAAAGCACCTTCTGATGCCAGTATGCGGAAAGCGACTGCTGATTTTTTGTCCAAGAACCAGATCGGCAAGATAGAGCCCAGCCTGACCGTGAGCTATGTGCAGCTGGAAAAGACTGTAGAGTACAAGGACCAGAAGAACAAGATCATCCTGCGCGGCGATACAGTAGAGGTGCGTTATCTGCGCCTTGGCGTAAATGTGCTGGCAAGAGTGACAAAGACCGATTATGACGTGGTGCACGACCGGTATGCCTCGATTTACGTCGGTAAGGCAAGCGAAAAGCTTGCAAGAACCACCGTGAAAGACCGCAACCGCATGAGCACCACAAACGACCGCGCTGTTGACGCAAGCCGTGTGGCAACGGACTACATTGGCGAAACAGACGATGGCGGCATCCAGTTCGGGCCCGGGGATTATAACTACACGATCAATAAAGATGGGCTTGAGTTTAACGGGGTCAAAAACAAGCTGGTTATCCACAGCTGGCAGAACGAAGAAACCGGTGAGCCGCTTAAAACTTTTGAAGAACAAACCTATTATGTGGACCTTACCGGTTACTCCGCTATCCTGATCACCTACGAGAGCACAAAAGGCGCTACATGGTTTGCCGGCGGCGGCAGCGGCGGCAGAGTGTCCAGCATTATACCGGTAAACGGTAAGACTTACACGCTTATGTATGCGTGGAACACCCCACACTTTCGTAATATAACGGTTTATCAAGACCGCATTGTGTTCGGACCTGGAAAAGAGCGCGAATCAAAGTATACGATCATATCTACAGTGCTTGTCGTTGGCATAAGTTACACCGGCAGTTTTAGCTTGCAAAGTCCCGGCTCTGATGGGTGGGTCACAAATAACAATGTGTGCGTACCACAGGAAATTTTCGGTTTTTTGTAAGGAGGGCTATTGTGAAAAAAGATGGCTACTTATACCAGTGCACCGTGTGCCCGGACGGGCGCATCAAAAACGGAGGCTGGACGCTGAAAAGCGTCATTCCTAAAGAGCTGCCGCCGGATCAGCTGCTTTTTGAGGATTTCCCGGCCAACAGCAACGGCGGCAATGACTATATCTGGGACGGACAGAATTTGATTTTTAGCCCGCTGCCGGAGGAAAGCGAGGAAGCAAATGCAGAAAATCA
>ERZ1024365.94-NODE-94-length-13614-cov-48.547754_pt1 | contig 13614 bp, 19 predicted proteins | sample MGYA00520788_ERZ1024365 | MGnify/ENA primary metagenome ERZ1024365 (study PRJEB33242, sample SAMEA3444265) | Homo sapiens | biome: Host associated; feature: Gastrointestinal tract; material: Stool | place: Uganda | collected 2011-01-01 ... | reverse complement strand
CACGGTCGGCATTGCAATCTTGCATGTAGCCTAGCCCATCGGGGGCGATGTTCATAACAAATGATTGATTGTTTAAATGCTTTTTTATTAGGTTCACCATGATTTCTGCGAAAAAGAACTAAGCAGATAGGCACAAGGGTTCGACTCCCTAACCGACCACCAATTATTAGTAACAATATAAAACGATAAAGTTATGAAAACAATTAAGATTATCTTCTGCATTGCCATCTGGCTAGTCCTGGGATGGCTTTGCATCACGAAGCTCTCACAGGGCATCCACGATGAGAACCTGATTTCTCAGATGCCTCAGCGTACCTACGATGGGATAGTCGATACGCTCACCTCTCGTAATGGCTTCCAGCCTACCGAGCATCAGATAGTTACCTACTATTATGAGCGATTCAAGAAGTAAGAGCACCTATGCAGCTCGCAAGTGTCTCCTCTGCCCAAATGGGCGTAACTACATCAATGGCAAGTATTGTCTTAAATACAAGATGTACGTGCAGCATCAGGAGAAACTTCCATGTGAATAACTATTTAAACTAAATAATATGGAACAGAATAACAAGAATAAGGAGCAGACATCATTCAAGATATTCGATAAAGTTCTTGTGCGTAACAGCGATGAACATAAATGGAGACCAGCAATCTTCGCACGAACACGTATAGGTGAATCCCCATACAAATACAACGCTTTGCTATTATGCACCGGGCACGTAGGTGACTTTATCCAATGCATCCCATACAAAGGAAATGAGAAAATGGCATTCACCACAGCCCCATTTTAGGTAAACAGAAACAAATTCAATCAATATGAATCACGCTAGTTTATTCAGCGGAATCGGTGGCGCAGAGGTCGCTGCATCCATGATGGGATGGCAGAACCTCTTCCATTGCGAGATACAGGAGTTCCCTCGCAAGGTGCTCGACTACTGGTTTCCAAATTCAGAAAGTTATGAAGACATTACCAAAACAGACTTCACAAAGTGGCACGGCAAGGTCGATGTTCTCACAGGAGGATTCCCCTGCCAACCTTTCTCCCTCGCTGGCAGAAGAAAGGGAGCGGACGATAACCGCTACCTCTGGCCACAGATGCTTCGAGCAATACGGCAGATACACCCCACTTGGGTCGTTGGTGAAAACGTTAATGGAATCAAGACGATGGTGGAGTCCTGCCAAGTCACTCAGATGGGACGCACAGACTATCTTTTCGAAGAGAATCACCTATACCGAGAGGAAAGCCGATTCACCCTCGACAAAATCTGTGCAGACCTCGAAGCCGAAGGATATTCCGTCCAACCGATTGTTATTCCAGCTTGTGCCATCGGAGCACCACACCGAAGAGACCGTGTTTGGATTGTTGCCCACCGTTCAGACCCAAGGGCTGAAACAGTGCAACAAGAAGGGCAAGACGGAATTTGTTCCGCTAGACCTTCTCCCCACACCCAATGCGATGGACATAGCCCACAAGGACATGGAAATCAACGAGCGAGGGCGAAGAAATCCAAAGAAGGGCAATACCGACCACAGCTTGGGTCTAGAAGACATGGCAGTGGCACAACTCCTTCCTACGCCCACGGCACTCGACAAAGGAGGTGGAAGAATAAACAAGAGCCTTTCACCGAATGCAGCAGAACGCCCAACCTTGGCACTCGCCGCTCGAAAAGGCTTGCTTCCCACGCCTTGCAGCATAGAAGCCACGAAGTTCACCAAGACCATCAATCCCAATTCCCAGATGGGGCAAGGACTAACAGCCTTGGCGGTCAATGGTCTTCTTCCCACTCCTACCGCAATGGAGGTAAAGCACTCCAAGCGAGTGAAGGGACTGAAAGAACAGGGCGCAAAAGGGATGTACAGCCGAAAGAACGGAGCACTTCGCCCGAATGGACTGACCGACTTTCTGGATTTCCATTATCTCCTCACGCCAATGGCTGCGGATGGGATGAGGGCGAACATGAATATGCAAGCTCTCAAAAACCACAACAAGGAGAAAGCCAACCTGGCGGAGCAGATTGCCCACAAAGTAGGTGGCGGAACTTCCCAACTCAATCCCCTGTTTGTAGAGGAAATGATGGGATTCCCTTTGATGTGGACAGCCTTACCATTTCTTTCCCCAAGTGGAGACAAGAATCCATAAAGGCTTACGGCAATGCCTGGGTGCCACAAGTGGCTTACGAGATATTCCGAGCCATCGAGGCAGAAGAAAACAAATAAATGATAGATTCGTAAATTCTACATTCCAAATAAAAGAAGAATAAATGAAAACAGATGGCTACATATTTACTCCAGAGCTGTTGCAGTGGCGTTACTTCCATCGTCCTGTGGTCGTTCAGGTGCTCATCCATGTGCTCCTCTCCTCCGCTCACAATGAGGCTTCCGCTGCCACCCTCTCCTATCGTGATTTGGCTCTACAGCTCCATACCACGGTCAAGACCATCCGTGTCGCCATCGATGTGCTCATAGCCGAGAAAATCATCACCAAGTGCTCTGCTCCAAGAGCCTCAACCAAACTCTACGTTAACAGTTCTCACCCCCTATCCCACTGCATCATACCGTGGCAAAGAGACCAAGGGGCACAGGTTACGGCACACTTCGGGGCACAGATTGGGGCACAATCTAGGGCACAGATTTCACACTCACAACAAGCTGATAATCAAGGCTGCAAGGTGTATTACCAAGATGAGCAGGGCACAGATTGGGGCGCAGTTATGGGCACGGATGGGGCACAGCAAAGGGCACAGCAAAAACAAGGGGCACAGCCAAGGGCACAATCTAGGGCACAGATTTCACACTCCGAAACCCCTTTAAATAAAGGTGATTCCGAAGATTTGAGCAAAGTCAAGGGCACAGATGAGGACATAGCCAAGGGCACACTTGCGAGAAAAGGGAAGAAAGAAACGAAAGAAACAAAAGAAAGCCTTTCCCCCGAACCCCCTATTAAAGAAAAGAAAGAAAGAAAAGAAAGAAGGCAAAAGAGAGCACCCACCCAAACACAAAAAAAAGAAAAAGAAAAAAAGTCGGTGGATGATGAAACTCAGTTCTCCGAAGTGTTAAGGCTCTTCAATCGCCTCTTCCTGGGCACGCAGGTAAAGCCAATCTCGAAGATGACTCCCGACCGCAAGAAGCTAGTCGCAAAGTTTATCTCTGATTACTCCTTCGAGGACATTGAGCCGATGCTTCGCAAGGCTCTCAACTCAGACCTGCTCTCAGGGCGCAAGGATGGTGGATGCTATATCTCCTTCAACTGGCTCTTCAACCCAAAGAACTACGAGCCTCTGATGGAAGGCACATTCGACAACCCTACGATTGCAGCCTCAGCCAGAAAGAAGCCTCAGCCTTCAAGTTCTACACCATCTTCTCCTCCACAGCCTCAACACGAGGAAACCAACGAGGAAATTGAAGCTCGTCTCAAAAGGAAGGAAGAACGCAAGAAGGAACAAGAGAAAGAACAGGCCGAAGCCTTACGGCAGAAGTATCTAGGCTGGATAGAAGCTGCCAAGAAGAACCCGGATGGTTCCATGGCACAGATGGTGAAAGATGCCTACAAGAATGGCACTCTAGCTAAACTGGGCATCGACTGGACACCACCTGTGGAAGAGGAAACGAAAAACCTCCTCGACTTGGACGATAAGACACAAAACTATCTCCAGTCCATCCTCAGCGACTAAGATACAAGTAACAAACAATTTAATTCATACAGTTATGGACAGACAAGAATTAATAGACCGTCTCAACGGCAATTATCCCGAGTACACGCAAAAGCCTCAGCACAAGAAGGTGCAGCATGAAGGTCAGTTGCAGATAGCCTGTGTACGATGGTTTCGCCTACAGTACCCGGCATTCTCTACTCTCCTCTTCCATCCCAAGAACGAGGCAGACGGTGCCACCAGTGGCAAGAAGATAGCCATCAATGCAGCATCGGGCGTGGTCCCAGATGTTCCCGACCTCATCCTTGCTCTCCCTTCTATGAAGGATGGCAAGACAGGCATCATCTACGAGAACCCAGAAGTTTACTTCGGCTTGGGCATCGAATTGAAGTATGGCAAGACCAACAATCAGTCTGCCAATCAGAAACGCTTCCAGGGCTATTGGCAGTCCGCTGGCTACAAGTACGCACTCTGTCGTTCCCTCGAAGATTTCATCGATGTAGTCAAGGCTTACATGCAAGCAGCCGAAGTCAACGCATTCGAGAAAGTACGCTCCTATCACACCACCGATGATGATACAGCGCACAATAAGCAAGTATTAAACAAAATCATTAACAAGAAGTAATATGGAAATCGGATTCATCATCATCATGCTGTGCCTGGTTGTTATGGCCAGCACATTCATCTATCTAGTTTACCACCATGGCCATCGCTCATGCAAGAACTGCAAGTTCTTCCGTCCTACGGAAAACAGTAAGTACAGCGGAACATGCAACGGCTTCGGTCATCATCGCTTCCACTGGGAGTGCTGTGGAGAATGGAAACGTAAAGCAACCAACCAAGAGGATGAACTTTAAAATTATGCATCTATGGGCAATTACATCAAACAAAGCCTGATGCAGCCAACACCATCAGTTGCTAATCAGGAGAAAATGAGGATGTGCAAGTTCTGTGTACATAGCCACATCAGCGACCTCGGCTACAATCATTGTTGGAAGTCTGATAGTGTTACGTTTAATGGAGATTCCCCTACAGGCATCTGCTGTGCATTCAGAGATAGTCGGATTTGGAAACCCTATTATCGCTCTCGTCTCACCTCAGCCTATAGAGGAAACATCTGCTGGGCAAAAGCGGTTCATAGTTCTTCAGCAAAGAGAAAGAGCCGCATCTTTAAATATGAGGTCATTGACCCGGTTGGCTCAACGATGGCAACCCTCTCTCCTAAAGAGTTCGCTAAGGATTACATTCCTGCTCCACCAGGCTCCAAGCCTCCATACGAGATGAAGGATTATGAGAATTTCGATACCATCTGCTTCGGTAGATATAACCCACATCTCACTGAGGACCAGGAGAGAAGAAATAACCATGAAGCTCACTGGCAGGAAATCCTAGCCCAGGAAGCAATCGAAGAACAATTAAAACAATAAGCAATATGAAAAAAAGATATTTTTACGTAGTCGCATCATTTATGCGCAAAGACGTAGCCAACACATGGCGTAAGGTTGATTTTACCATCATGAAGGATGATGCCTCAGCATTGTTCCCTCTTATGGAGGCTATCAAGGCGATTAATGAAGGATATTCAGAGATAGCTGACCCTGCAACCATCCAGTTCGACAGCTGCTTGGAAATCAGCAAGGAAGACTATGAGGCTTTCAACAAGCTCAATAATTTAGTTAAAGTGAATAAGTAGCGTATGAAAAGAACAATGAAGACTGTGGATAAGTATTTATCAGATATGAAAAAGTTAGAAAATTTAGTTAAGCGCAATAAACGTTTGATTATTTTGAAAACAAGAAAGATTTGGTAAAAGCCCCCGTTCCCAGCGATTCCATCGCTGGTCCCTCAGAAAGAATATTAACAAAGTAAGAAATTAAGGAAATGGAAAAAACAATTTATATTCCAGGTGATTTGGTGATGACCAACGGCATTCCTATCGGAACGAAAAAAGGAATTGTTTACCAAGTCACAGAAAGTAATGCTGATAAATATGCAAAAGTGAAAGATGGAAATGCTTTCACAGAGCTTAAAGGTTCCGTCACTCTTTCCAACTTAAAAGGGAAAACCATTCGTGATGATGGATTCCTGTTTTGTGACAGTGGCGCATGGGTTAAGGATATTGTTCCTATTCCTCTCACTCCTTCCATCCTAGAGAAGAACGGATGGAAGAATGATGGTTATGATTTGTATAAGTTGCCAACAAAAAGAGCTTATCTGTATATAACAAAAGATACAAAAGTGAATGATGAGTTCTTAGTGTGTGTTGGTTTAGATATGCATAACTTGGCAAGTGTTAGCTTCGTTCACGAACTTCAACACCTTCTTTACGGATTGAAAATCAACTCAGAAATGGAGGTGTAACGTATGAAGATTCATTTATGTTATTCCTCATGTTGTTGCGCAGCAGATGAGCATGAGACTGGATGTTATCCTCGTTCTTCATTCAAGCCGAAGCCTGAGCTTCCGGCTGGAACAATACTCACAGTCAAGGAGAAATGGCAAAACTTCTACGGAAAATACTACCGCTGCTATCTCCCGGACGAAATGAAGGACAAAGGATATTCCATCCCTTGGTACGACATCCCTGCCGACAAAGCAGAAGTAATAGAACTTTAAACATTATAAATTATGGCAATAGTAAACGTAGATTATTCAGAGTTCGAAACCTTGAAGAATCGAGTAAAGGAATTAGAAGAAACCGTAAAAGAGAAGGATAAGACCATCGCTTCCCTCAAAGACGGTTCCAGAGTTATCATCCGCAAGGAAGTGCAAATAGAGTACGAGAGATTCAGTGACACATTTCGTAGAATGCGTGGCATTGACAAAGACCCTTTGTATTCACAAGATGAGAAGCCAAGACGCACAGTTGAAACCTCCGAGTCTTACATTGGCTTTGAGGATGTGCGCTTGAAGGTTGAGGAGCACATGAAGGATGAGGTGAAGCGTAGCATCCAACAGCGAGACGAATCACGTGCAAATTACGACTCCTCTGTTCAGAGATACAATGAGAAAGAGAAAAAGTTGGCTTACAAGGAAAAGTCTCTCGATGACAAGTACGCCCAAAAGGAAGCTAATCTCGTTTCTGAATACAAGGAGAAGGGTAAAGCCCTTGAAGCAGACTATCTTGCCAAAGGCAAGGCATACAAGCAGCAATTGGATGCAGACTACAATTATTACATAAAGAAAGCTGGTCGCTTGCTATCCATCAGTGATAGTGCAAAAGAAGCCCTCTCTCTCCTCAACGCCAATCGCTTCTTCAAGCCAAAGGGCGTAGAAAGCATTCTGGCAAATATAATTCAAAAGTGTGAAGGTTAGCCAATGGACAGAATACAGAACGAAATCAGTAAGCTTCGCCATGAGCAGCATTTGAGTGAAAGACTGCAAGAAGCCCAGCTTCGACAGATAAAGCGTGAGCACGATGGTCTCCACAAGTGGATAACCATCACGCCACGCCTCAGACTCCTCTGCCGAATAGACGAGCAAGGCAACCTCCTCCCAAAGGAGCTAGACCGCATTAAGAAAGTTAAACAAACATTAGGTATCAAATAAACTATGAGTGAAGAATCAGCATTATCCTTTCGCAAGCTAGTTTCAGCTATGCGAACCACAGAGAAGGAGTATTGGGCACATCGAGACAAAAAGATGCTTCGCCAATCCATCGAGCTAGAAAAGCGTGTCGATGATATTATCTTGAAGGCAGATGGCTCATCCGTCCCTCAGAACGACAACGGCACCTTCTTCCTTCTGGTAGCGGAACTTAGAGCCTCAACCATCCAATACTTCCAAGAGAAGAAGAAGGCTCAGCCAGACAAAGAGCTGGTCAATACCCTCTTCAAGACCATCAAGGAGAAAGAAGCCAAGCTAGATAAGATGCTCATTCGCCTCCAAGATGAACAGATAAAGAAAGATGGCTACAGCATCCACTACCAGGTGATGGAGCGACTGCCAAGAGCACATCAAGCTCGTCTAGTCTTCAGTTCCATGGATGAGCAACTTGCCAAGGTAGAGTTGGATGACCTCTACCGCCATCCCGACCCTCCTGGCACTATGTATTTCATTTGCAAGAAATACCTTGGCAAAGACGGCAAACCTCTATCAGAAGAAGAGGTAGATAAAATTACAAATAACAATTCAAATTCTTAAGATTATGGAAAAGAAAACAGAAAGTTTAAAAGTCAAAGTTGACAAAGCCATTGCCGAAAAGATTATTGGCACAGGTAACGGTTCATCCCTCCGTTCTCGTACTGGATCATGGTTCGAGTGCAAGGTGCGCTACGAGAAGACTCAGGACGATGGTAGCGAGAAAATGGTAAACGAGTTGTACGTTGTCGATGCCCTATCCTTCACAGAGGCAGAAGCAAGCATCATTGACAACATGCAGGTCTATGTCTCTGGTGAGTTTAAGGTTGCCAACATCAACCCGACCAACTACAACGAGATTTTCTTCTCAGATATTGATGACGATGATTTATGGTTTAAGGCACGTTTGGCTTTCATCACCATCAATGAGAAAGATAAGGAGAAGCGTACCTATACCAACTATCTCATCCAAGCCAAGTGCATCGAGCGTGCAAAGCGTTACGTTGACGAGGTTATGGGCAAAACCATGATAGACTACGAGTTGAAGAGCCTCAGCGAGACTAAGATTCTTGATGTCTTCGAGCATAAAGCATAAGTTGCGCAAGTTATCACTTCTGTTCCGCACAGAAGTGGTAACTTAGCCCACATTATTAATATATAATATAGTACAATATATGAAAAAGTTGAAACGTTTCATCATTTATCTCCGTCTCTGGTTCATCCGCAAGATGGGTTACACCCTTCCTTCCCTCAGAGAAGCAACCAGCGTCATGCCGGGAGAGTTCTATGATCTCTTCGGGCGCATTGTCCGGGCAGTTCCCAACAAGGAATCCTCCACCCCTCATATTGAAGGCAACTTGGAGCATGAAGAAGTCCCAGATCATTGCCTTAACTGTGATTTGTTCAAGGAGCACATACCTTGCTCCTTCAACCATCGTATGCCCAACGGCTGCGATATTTGCGACAATCATCATTTCGAAATCATCTGCATCAACAGAGGCAACATCTAAAGCACAATCAATATGAAACAGCAAAAGTCAAATTATAAACTCGACAAGAAGACTGGTCACCTTCTCGAAGTTCCTTCCAGAAAGCAAGTTCGTGAACATGTCAAGAAGATACGTGAGCAGCAGCCCCAAGAGCCTCAGGACCCTATCACCGTGCATGAGACCCAAGCCGACAAGAATTTCAAGAAGGTCCAGAAGGTTCTCGACCGTATGCACGCCAAGGCGAAGCTCCCCGACTTCCTCCACATGGCACGCAAGAAGTTCCTTTCCACCGTCTGCGTTATCAACCACCCAGGCAAGCAGCGTAGCCTCCTACCCGATAAGAAAGGGCGTTATGTCATGCTCTGCCACCGCAAGATGGCAAAGGTCTTCACTGCCGATGTCTGCCTTCTCGTCAAGATTCAGAAGTCCTTTGTCGAAATCATAGATGATACACTTCTTGAATGCACTGAACACAAAGGGGAACGCTGGCAAGATGGTAGCTGGAGCATCGTCCCATGCAGAGTGGACAAAAGCAACTACACCACCATTCAGGAAGTCCGTCTTCGCCCATGGTTCTTTCTCCACCGCTATTGGTACGAGATAAGCTTTGATGGCAGGGTAGAACCAGCTATGATGCTCAACGATTACAACCTCAACCCTACCCTACGCAAGAAACATTTCTATGTCACCCGAGAATATGTAAAAGTACGTAACCAGGATGCCGAAAACGACTACTTCCGTTTCTGGCTCCACAAACCTACAGATTATGCAGAACGAGACTGAAATATTTATCCTCAACCGTCCACGCCCTCAAAAGCGTGGACTCACCCTCAACAAGAATGGGCGCATCACCTTGCGTTCCTACCCTGTAAAGCTCTTGGGGCTACAGCGAGGCGACAAAATCGTGTTCTTCTGTCTCGGCTCTCAGATGTATATCACCAAGTCCTCCTCGCTTCCTGATGCCATACCTCTCTATGGGCGCAAGGCACAGCTTCACGGTTGCAGTGCTAGCACTGTCAAATGCCTCTTCCTCCACACCCTAGGCGTTCCACCCAACGCCCAAGAAATAGACTTGGTAGTCTCTGACCGCCTAGAGACCATCACCGTAGGCAACGACACCATACAGGCATTGGCTGTAGTCAATCGTGCAGACCAATCCCATTGCCGATAATTAAATATTAAACAATTAGGGTGTCCAGTTCTATGTTCTTAAAAACAAGCTGGAAACACCCCTGTTAATTGTTAATATTGCGCTCTGATATTTAACATTTTATGTAACGAAATAGTTCTTTGAAAATTTGTATATCTCGTTGATTTTTAGTATCTTTGTAGCTAATTACAAATACTTATAATCAATGAAAAAGTTAGATTCAAAACAGCATAAAGAGACCCCAGAGGAAGAATTAAAGCGTCTTCGTAAAGAGAACAAAAAACTTGTATCTCAAAATGACAAGCTCAAGGCTAAGTATGACAAGTCTCAGAAGGAGCTTAAAAAAAAAGACGTTCAGAAAGTAACTATAACCGACGAACAAAGAGCATTACTCTCGCACCTGTTCCCGGACATAGATTCCCTCTTGTAGTAATTCAACTCTGTGTTCTTATCTATATGCGTACTGGCTGTGGCCTTCGAACTGTAGTGAAGATCTTGGAGGTATTCTCCGAAGTACTTGGTGAGAACTTCGGAAAAAGTCCATGCTACAATACGGTGGAAAACTGGATAAAGAAGTTGGGACTGTCTGTTTATCAAGATGACCAGCCATGCAAAGGCAAAAAGTTTGCTATGGTTATGGATGAGAGCATCGCTATAAACGGTCAGAAACTACTTTTGGCTCTAGCCATTCCATCAGAGCATCAAGATCGACCTGTCAAACATGAAGATGTGACAGTTTTAAACATGACGGTAGGAGCAAACTTCAAGGCTGAAGATATCAAAAACAAGATAAGCGAAGTCACTATATCTGCAGGTTCTGAACCTCAATATGTGATTAGTGACAATGCCCATAATCTTGTAAGGGGTATCTTGGACTCTGGATATGTGCATTATGCGGATATTAGCCATTCTATGGGTGTCATTCTCAAAAAGGTGTATGAAAAACAGCCTGATTTTATTGAGCTTACAACGCTTTTAGGAAAGAAAAGGCTACAATACCATCTGACAAATAAAGCATATTTGCTGCCACCGAACATGAGGACTATTGCTAGATTCATGAATATGTCTGAATGGGTTATCTGGGGCAACTCTATGCTTGCTTGTTACGACAAACTCCCAAAAGAAATGCAGGAAGCATATGCTTTCATCAACGACTATGAATCTTTGTTGAAAGAACTCATGGATGCGTTGGATGCCATCAGGCATATAGAGCATATCTGTAAAAACAAAGGCTTTTCCTGCAAGACGAGTAAGGAGTGCCAGTCATACATAGTTGCTCATGTTATAGGAAATGCTTATCCTCGTCAAGTTCACCTTGGCTTGAAGATGCTGGAGTACTTCCGAAAGGAAGAAGCGCAACTTACTGAGGATATGAATATCTGCATCTCTTCAGACATCATTGAATCTACTTTTGGTATATATAAGAGTAAGAAGTCGCCGAACAAGCTGTATGGCATAACTCCTTTTGCTCTAATGATACCATTGTATTCAAAAGTCGTGAACGAATCCGTTACTAAAACATTTAATTTCAAAGAGCGCTTAGTGAATGTTAAACTTAAGGACATTGATGCCTGGGCTACCGAGCACTTGTCCAAAAACTGGGTGACAGAACGAACCAAAACTCTCAAACAAGTGAGTTAATATTGGAACATAGAACTGGACACCCTATTAAACAATACACATTAAACATTAATAAAGATGCAACAATCAATCAGATACAAAGGTCTCAGCCTCACACCCGATGAAATGGCAGTAGAAAACGGTGCGCTATCCCTCTGCGGCAACCTAGAGCTGCACGATGGCGCATTGCGCCCTTCTGTTGTATGCGGAACAAAAATATCCGGAACGTTGTGGGTAGATGAAGCTGGCGACACAAAGTTAGTATATATCCATGAAATCAATGGTTGCAAGAATTTCATCGGTTATTATGAAAAAGAAAACTCACTCCATTGGTTCAGTGAAGATGGAGGCTATATGAGTTCAATATTTAGCCTTGGAGAAGGAACATTAAAGTCTGTTAGTTCCATAGGTAACACTCTCGTTATAATCTGCAGTGATGGCATTCACTACGCTCTCTACGAGCGCAACGATGCTTACCATGACGACAATTACCTGTATCTTGGACTTAAGCCACCGTTTCTCAACATTCGTTTTTCTGTTGAAAAAAAGGATAATCCAGAGGACTATCCATCTGGCGGCATAGATGCAGAGGGTAGCAAAAATGGGTTTAGAGAAGCATGGCAACAAAGTACCGTATCGTGCGAAGAAGCCTATACCAAAGTGAAAGGCGAAACTTGGGAACCTGGCGATGTTTGCGTTGACATTAAGGAGGAAAAAGCTTCCGACTTAACTCAGTCCATATATGCCTTAGTTAATCGTACCAATAATATCATCGCTCGTAATGGTCGCTTCTATGCCAATTTTTTCATTCGCTATTGTTATCGTATGTTTGATGGCAGTATGATTATGCATTCTGCACCTGTATTCATTCCAGTGCAAGTGCCTAACACCTACTTAGTGCAAGCTGCTAATTTTTATTTTCCATCAGATTCTTTTAGCCAGGGTGCTATTGATGCCAGTGATGATGCTTGGAATGAAGGCAATGCCACTATTAGCTCCGCTATAAATTATGAAAACGAAAAAGGATATAATCGGGAGGATAGTAAAGGTACAACATTAGCTGTCCACTTCAAAGGTGCAACTTTTTATTATTACCCACGTAACACATCGCTGCTTTATTTTCTTGCCGATAGTTCTGGTAAAACCTTGACTGAATTAAAAAAATGGAAGGATGTTATTAAGTCGATAGACTTTTTCATTACTCCTCCTATAACCAATATAGACACATCTGAGAAAATTAGCAGTTTACAGATTCGCCCACGTTCCTACGCCTTAGGTATGGGGGCTAGGTCTTGTACTTATTATCAGAACAATCCTGCTCGTAAATATGGTTTCGTTACTGTTAAATTCCCTACACTAGCGGATGATATATATAAGAAAAAACTGCAAAACAGTTCTGTTTACTACAAAGTCTGCTCTTTAGACTTGGATAATTTCTGGACACAATCAGGTAGTTATCTCCCAGTCGATAAAAATGCAGTCTATCAAGTTGCTCTGCAAGAACAGATGAAGGATGACTATAAGACCCATAACTATCTTTATGCCGAAGGTGGATATGTTTACAATCATCGTATCAACTTATATGGTGTCAAGGAAAAACTTTTTGCGGGCTTCTCCGATGCAGTTCTTTTACCTCAGGCAGAATACATCAAGGTGAAAGGGAAAAAAGCTTACTTAGTGAATAAAATCGTTGTCAGGCTCAATACGACCTCAGGTGTCAAGTACGTAGAGCAGGGAGGATTCTTCAACAAAGATGGGTATTATTACTACATCGAGCAATTTCTGTTCTGTAATGCAGCAAAGTTCTACCCAGATTCTAGGGCAGATATGATGTACTTTTTCACAAGTTACAATGACGAAGAAGTGGTATTTGGCTTTCCGCTCACTCCTTGCGAAGAATTGAATGGCTCTATTCACATGGGCACATATCAGGACGATGGGGACGAATACATCGTTACCGCTCCTGAGTATGCCGTTAATGATGTCGTAGAACTATCCAACAAGATTTACACCTCCGAGTCCGATAATGCCTTCTACTTCCCTCTGAACGGCATCAATACCGTGGGTATCGGCACGATCCAGGGCATAGCCTCAACCACAAGGGCACTCTCCCAAGGTCAGTTTGGTC
>ERZ1024365.93-NODE-93-length-13646-cov-18.255757_pt1 | contig 13646 bp, 22 predicted proteins | sample MGYA00520788_ERZ1024365 | MGnify/ENA primary metagenome ERZ1024365 (study PRJEB33242, sample SAMEA3444265) | Homo sapiens | biome: Host associated; feature: Gastrointestinal tract; material: Stool | place: Uganda | collected 2011-01-01 ... | reverse complement strand
CTGTTAATGGAACTGGAACTGTTATATCCCCTAACGGGGATATATATAATAGCGCTGCCCCCACCGCCGTTGATGTAGAGCTCTCTAAAATCGTCCAGCATTATCAGCAGGCCGTTGGGGACTTCCCGCGCTCTGCACTGGACAAGCTGCAGAAGTGGAGGCAGGAGTACAGCACAGAGATGATCCTGCTGGCGATCGACAAGGGTACAGAAGCCGGAAAACGCTCGTGGAGCTACATCAACGGCATATTGTCCGGCTGGAAACGGGATGGCCTGCGCACGCCGGGAGACGTGGAAGCGGCAGAAGAAAGAAGGACCACACAGAAAGCAAACGCCCCACGGAACAAGGCATTCATGGCGAGCAGACCACCAGAAGAAGCCGAAAATGCAAATAATTTTTTGGCTGATGCGGCAAGGCGAAGAAGGAGCTTGAAAAAATGAGTGAATTTATCGACCGTGAAAAAGCCATTGCCAACATCAAAGCTGCATATTGCTGTGGCTGCAACGATTACAACGGCGTAAAATGCCGCGCGTGTCAGCTTATGGACGCGATGGATGTGCTGGAAGATGAACCGGCAGCCGTTCCGGATGTCCAGCGCTGGAGCAAGACCGCAGAAGAGCCGCCGACTGAGGCTGATGCAAATGAAGACGGCGACGTCCTGAGCATCAACAACAACCCCGGCGACGGCTTCATAACAAATTGGGCGTGGAACATGGTGGCAGCTTTCCCGGAGAATTTACCGGTCTGGATGCCGTTGCCAAAAAAGCCGGGTGAACGTCCCAAAAAGCTTTACTGGCGTGAAGAAGCGGCCGAAGCGATATGTCCCGTTTGCGGGTATAGTTGCAACGATGACTATTACCTTGACAAATTTTGTCCCGGATGCGGAACACGCCTTTGGTTTAACGAGGAGGAAGCCGAACATGACCAACCCGACATGTAAAGACTGCCCCGATCGGCACCCGATCTGCCACGACAGCTGCCCACGGTACGCAGAGTACAAGCGCCAGCTGAAAGCACAACGGGTCTACACCAACGGGAACCACGCGGCAGAGCGGATCAGCCGCAACGATTTCAACAAAGAAGGATGGATGGGAGGAAGAAAACGGTGAGAACCCAGAAACCGCCCATCGGCACGCCCATGTGGCATGTGCTGGAACACCTGTACTACGAAAAGACCTGCGCAGGGCCACTGATGGAATATGTGGTACGTGAAGCCCGTGTGACCGGCTATTTTCAGGGCTGCTACACCGAGATCAGGCTGACGGGCAAAAACGCAGGCGGCTATCTGACACCGTACTCCTACCCGCTGAGTGACATCGGCCGCAGGCTTTTTTATACCCCGGAGGAAGCCGCCAATCTTGCAAAGCGCATGACCGAGAACGAGGAGAAAATGCTCTGGTGCAGTGATCCACTGCGCAGGCCGTGGGCGGAGTACATTATGCCGGAAGCAGAACAGACGAGCTTATTTCAGGAGGCAAGCAGATGAGCAAGAAGTACAAGCCCGGCGCTTACATCGTCTCTCTCGACCACATGATGGAGCAAGAACAAATCTTTTTTAGGGAAAAGCTTGTAAACCGTGCTTGGTTTGCAAATTGGCAACTTCAATATGCAAATTTTCAGTTTAGTCTTCTGGCAATCAGAGAAGCTGTGAGAACGGAGGAAGAACATGAAACCGAAAACGAAATCTGAGCTGATGGCTGAATGGGCAAACCAGCCGGATCAGCTCAAGAAAGAGCGGGAGGTCAAGGCCGTCCGCAAGGCGATGGACGATGCCCGCGCCGTGATCCAAGACGGGCTGACCCGGTACGTCAAGAAAAAGACCAAAGCGCGCAGCATGGCAAAGGCTGAAGCTGACCCCTTTGCTGAGCTGGAAGACTGGGAAAGCATGGAGCAGATCCAAGATGCTTACGGCTATGGCGAAATCACCGCCGACAGGCGGGACAATCTCACCGACCTGTGGGAAGCCCGGGAAGCTGCCAAGAACAGCCGAAAGGGCGCGGATAAGTACCACGACCTTGTAACGGAGATGCTGGAAACGGCCATCCGCCGGGTGGGCAATGAGTACGCAGATATGCTGTTTGAGTATGACCAGCAGCGCAGGGAAGCTGAAAAGCAGTGCGAGCAGCTGGCAATGGAAGGGATAATGAAAAAATGAAACCTAAAAAGAGAATGATCTGCTTTATCGTGTCAGCAGCATTGCTGATTGTGACGCTGTGGTTTACATCCTGCGGTGCGGCCACTGCCGAGGCAGGAGCTGAAAGAAAGCCATGCTACCATGTCACGGTCTACTCCCCGGCAATCGAAAAAGTGGGCTATGCCAGCAGAAGGAAACCGAAGTACACCATCACCGTGAACGCTTTTAGCGATCTGGTTCCCACCGATATTTATAGCCGGGAAAGAGATTACCAACTTCTCCAAATCCCTCTTGAGAATGGACGATTTGAGTTGGTATCCACCTCGCTGGTGGAAATCGAGTATTACTGAAGGGAGAGACGTGAGCATGAAAGCTGTACTTTTGAGCATCCGGCCAAACTGGTGCAAGATGATCTGGGCAGGAATGAAGGAAGTCGAGGTGCGCAAGACTCGCCCAACACTGGAAACACCGTTCAAGGCGTACATCTACTGCACCGGTCACGATGGCTGGGTTATGAAGTTGCCCAAGGCTGGCGTGCAGAAAATGGACAGCAAAGTGATCGGCGAGTTCACCTGCGACAAAATCGACAAGCTCGTCCACGTCGGAACGATGATGGACATAAACATTTTGACATCGGACGGGTGGTATAAACCGGCAGATGCACTGCTTCAAGCTGCTTGTCTGACCGAAGCAGCCGCTAAAAAATATCTGCAAGGTCGTAATGGCTACGGCTGGCACATCTCTGACCTGAAGATTTATGACCAGCCGCGCAAACTGCTGGCGTTCACAGGCTTGCAGAGTACACGGTTCGGTATGCGGCCTGTGGAGATCACTCGCCCGCCCCAGAGCTGGTGCTATGTGGAGGAATTGAGCAATGAATAACCGAAGAACGGCGGCCAGCATTCGCCGCAGCTGTACCGGTGCAAGAAGCCGTGCAAAGGGCGAAGGCTTTGAACACATCATTGACAATGCCTGCGACTATTACAGATCCATCGGCCTTGCAGACATCGAAAAGACCCCGGAACCGATGCGTCCGATCGGAAGCCCAGACCGTGCTGGCCGGTTCCTTGCTTGCTACACGAAACAGGCCCAGCCGGACTACAAGGGCATTCTCAAAGGCGGCAGGACTATCAATTTTGAAGCGAAGCACACAGATAGCGATCGCATGACCTTTGACCGCGTATTGACTGCACAAGCGCTTCGTCTGAGCCGCACAGAAGCCCTCGGCGGCATTGCCTTTGTTCTGTGCTCCTTTAGCGGCAAAGCTTTCTACTGCATTCCGTGGGCTATATGGAAGGACATGAAGCAGTTGTTTGGCCGAAAGTACATTACCCCGGCAGACATTGAAATTTACCGCGTCCCGTTCGCAGCGCCCGGAGTGTTGCTATTTTTGGAGGGAGTAAAGGAGAAAAAAGATGATCTTCACATGTGCACCTGAAAATGAAAAGCAGGACGGAACCGATTACCGCGCCGTTAAGGCGTGGCTAAACCGCTACCGCGAAGCAGAGAAAAGATACTACTTGCTGTCTGACCGGCTGGCCGAAGCACAGGAGGCCACCCGGCACATTACCCAGAGCCTCAGCGCGGCACCGGGCGGCAGCAAAGATGGCCAGAGCCTTGCCCGGGCGGTGGAACGTGAAGAGGAAGCAAAGCGCCGCGCTTATGAGCAAAAAGCGGTCTGCGACAGACTGTTCCTCGAGATCAGAAACGCGCTCGCCCAAATCCAGAACGAGAAAGCATACACGGTGCTGTACAAGTACTATCTCGATTGCCTCACGTGGGACAGGGTCGCAAAAGACATGAATTACTCTCTGCGCATGGTCTATGTCTTGCGGCGCAAAGCAATGGAGGAGCTGAGCCTTTAAAAACATTGCACTGTCATTACATTGTGGTTTCACTATCGCATGGTGTAAAATTGTATCATCGGAAAAGCCAAAAGGCAAACCGATGCACGCAGCCTCCGAAACGTGTCCCTTCTTGGCATTTTCCTCTTCCTCCTTTCAAGCTTGCAGGTTTTTGCTCTCCTTCACGTTTCGCGGGCTGCTTCTATGCGATACACTGACACAAAGGCAGCCTGCCGCTCATGAGAGACAGGAGGCGGTTCGATTCCGCCGTATCGCACCGTATGGCGCATGGACTAGACAACCCGCAAGGCCGCACGTGTAACCTCCCGTGCCGAGAAAAGGCCTTAGAATCCATGTCAAGGTGTAGCTTTCCTGACAGGATGTGCGCCAACCAACAGCCCCGGCGGCGAACCGTGGGCTGTTTTTATATGACCGCCTGAGCGCAGTTTGGAGCGCGGCGCGTGTGTGTAGACACGGCTGGTTCGATTCCAAGGGCGGCTTTTATACTCCGGTAGCTCAAGCGGTAGAGCAGCGGTCTCCAAAACCGCAGGTTGCAGGTTCGAGCCCTGCCGGGAGTGCTTGCGCGCCCTATGAGGGGGCCGCGCAATAGCGGGGCATCCGGCCGCGAAAGTTCCAGATGCAGCAGCGCCCACCGTTTGACGCATGTCCAACGCACTGAATGCACGGGCGCTGCTTATATGCCGTCATAGCTCAATTGGCAGAGCGCCGCCCATTTAAGGCGGGACAACGTTGGTGACACCGCGGGAACATCACTGCACAGCCAACCACTGCGCACATCCATTCCGTGGGTGCTGGTTCAAATCCAGCTGGCGGCTAGCGTGATTTTAGAGTGTCCACAGTGGACACTTTTGGAGAGGAGGCATACAAATGTTTGAGCGCTTGAAAGAACTGATTTGCGACATGGCAAAGTTTTTGACGCGTCTCGGCGCTGGCCTTATCCTCTCGGCCTTACCGATCAGCAACAAAGAAAGCCACTTTGTGCGCTATGCGCGGCGTTTCGGTTTCCGTGCAGACCACACAAAACGCGAGCCTCGGGCAGAGATCGGAGGCCGTGGCTGTATCCAAGGAGCACGGCCTGCTATCCGTGCGGATTAACCGCTGCTGATACAATACGATTAAAAACCAGTTTTTTGCATGATGAGCTCCATGCAGCAAAGCTGGTTTTTCTTATGCCGCTTTAGCTCAGTCGGCCAGAGCATCCGGCTCATAACCGGACGTGTGCAGGTTCGATCCCTGCAAGCGGCACATTCGATATTTTGACCGTTCGGATTTCCGGGCGTTTTTTCTTTTGCACGAGTTTAGAGAGGTGGTGGCGGTGGCCTACAAGAAAAAGAATCCGGTGGGCGCACCGCCGAAGTACAAGACGGCAGAAGAGATGCAGAAAAAAATCGACCGGTATTTTGAGGACTGCAAGGGTGCTCCACTTTATCAGCCGGACGGCACCCCGACCTTTGACAAGTACGGCAAGGAGATCCGCATCGATGCACACCCGCCTACGGTCACCGGTCTGGCGCTGGCGCTGGGTTTTACCTCCCGGCGGGCGCTGCTCAACTACGAGGGCAAGAGGGAATTCGTTCACACGATTATGCGCGCGAAAGCCCGCTGCGAGCAGTATGCCGAAGAACGCCTGTTCGACCGCGACGGCGCCAACGGCGCACAGTTCAGCTTGCGGGCGAACTTCGGCTGGAACGACAAACCGCAGGAGCAGTCCGTTGCATTAGATGAAGAAACGCCGGTAGACGACCTGAGCAAAGCACTGTTTGATTTGAGCGGGGGCAAAAATGGCACTGGGTGATAAGCAGCTTCAGATTTTGCAGTTCCGTTTTTCGGATCACAGCTATCTGATCTGCGACGGTGCTGTGCGTTCCGGCAAAACTTCTCTGATGATGGTGGGCTTTGTGGATGATGCAATGACCCGCTTCAACGGCAGGCGCTTCGGCATCTGCGGCAAGACTGTGGACAGTGCCACAAAAAACATCATTCAGCCTTACATGGCCATGCAGTACGCTCAGAAAAGCTACCGCATCAAGTGGAGCCGCACCGACAAGACCATGACGGTCTCCAAAGGCGGCATCACAAACGTGTTTGAAGTGTTCGGCGGCAAGGACGAAAGCAGCTACGCGCTGATTCAGGGCCGCACGCTGGCGGGCTGTCTCATTGATGAGGTGGTGCTGCAGCCGCGTTCGTTCGTGGATCAGGCCATGATCCGCTGCTCTGTTACGGGCGCAAAGGTCTGGTTCTCCTGTAACCCGGCAGCGCCTTCCCACTGGTTCTATACAGACTGGATTCTCAAAGCCGACAAGGGCGAGATCAACGCCAAGCACATCCATTTTGTGCTGCGGGATAATCCCGGTCTGTCAGATGAGACGATTCAGCGCTATGAAAAATCTTTTTCGGGCGTATTTTATCAGCGGTATGTGCTGGGAGAGTGGGTAGCTGCCGAGGGCCTTGTTTATGACATGTTCGACCGCAAGAAGCACGTTGTTGATGAGCTGCCGGAGCTGTCTCCAAAGAGCGCTTATGTGGCTTGCGACTTTGGCACCCAGAACGCAACGGTTTTTCTGCTGATCCAGAAACAGGCAGATGCAGACTGCTGGATCGTCACCCGGGAGTATTACTACAGCGGCCGCGAACAGAAGCGGCAAAAGACCGTGGGCGAGTATGTTGCAGACCTCAAGGCGTGGCTGAACGGGCTCAAGCCGGAAAGGGTCATTGTTGACCCCTCTGCCCTGCCCCTGATTACAGAGCTGCGCAAGAACGGATTCACCCAGACCCCCGCAAACAACGACGTTCTGAGCGGCATTCTGGACGTGCAGACCATGCTGCAGACCGGGCGGCTGAAGATCTACAAAGACTGCAAGCACACGCTGGAAGAGTTCGGCGTGTACGCTTGGGACCCGGACAAAGACGACACCGTGCTGAAGGTCAATGACCACTGCATGGACGCTATCCGTTATTTCGTGCGCACAAAGCGCCTTGTAAAACTGAGGGATTGATTTTGAGCACTGTATACACATTCCAGACCTTTCAGCAGGCGCAAACCGCCGGGGAACAGCCTGATTTCATCCGGCGGTTCGTGCAGCAGCACTGCACTTCCGGGCCTTACAAGATGGCACTGGATGCCGATCTGTACGACGCACAGAAGAACCCGGGCGCTGAACGGTTCGCACAGGCTTACGCTTTGATGCTGAAACGCCTATCCAAAAACACCAAGCCGGACACCCCGCGCCCCGATATGGTTAAGAGCAACCTTTTTCGGCGGCTCAACAAGCAGCGGGCAACCTACTCTTTGGGCAACGGCGTGGTCTTTGCGGATGATGGCGTGGACAAAGACAGGCTGGGGCAGAACTTTGACGAGCAGATCCAGAAGGCTGGATACTTTGCACTAATCCACGGCGAGAGCTTCGGCTTCTGGAACAACGACCATCTGGTCATTTTCAAGCTGACCGAATTTGCACCCCTGTACGATGAAAAAACAGGCCTTTTGCAGGCGGGTGTGCGCTTCTGGCGGCTGAATCCTGACACGGATATGCACTATATCCTGTACGAGCTGGACGGCTTTACCGAGTACACGGAAAGCAAAATCGGCAGCATCATGCAGGAGACAGCCAAGAAGCAGGCATACAAGAGCGTGACCGTCACCACACCCGGCGGCGGTCTGGAAAGCGTGGAGGGCGAAAACTACAGCGCCCTTCCCATTGTGCCGCTGTGGGGGTCCGACCTGCACCAAAGCACCCTTGTGGGGCTGAAAGCCTACATCGACAACACCGATCTTGTGATGTCCGGCTTCTGCAACGACCTGCAGGACTGTGCGCAGATCTACTGGCTGTGCGAGAACTTCAACGGCATGACAGATGATGAACTCGTGGGGTACCTCACCAAGCTGAATCTGTACCACATCGCGGGCGCAGACACCAGCGAGGGCGGCAAGATCACCCCCTACACCACCGAGATCCCCGTGACAGCCCGGCAGGCACTGCTGGAACTGCTGCACACCCGGGTGTATGAGGACTTCGGCGGGCTTGACGTGCACTGCGTGAGCGCAGACAGCACCAATGACCATCTGGATGCAGCCTATGAGCCGCTAAACCAGAACGCGGACGACTTCGAGGCGCAGATCAAGCCGTTCATTCGGCAGATCTGCGCACTGGCTGGCTTTGACAACGCCATGCCGACATTCAACCGCAACAAGATCACCAACACGGCTGAACAGGTCAGCATGGTGATCTCTGAAGCTTCCATCATCGGGCAGGACATGGCCATTGACCTGCTGCCCAACCTGACCCCGGAACAGAAGGAGCAGGCAAAGGCGGCGCTGATGGCAGAGAGCGCAGCGAGGGAGACCACGGACGAGGAGGAGGAGGACGGAGACAATGGCTGAAAACGTCATCGGCAAGTTTGTCATTGAGCTGGACGAAAACGACCGAAAGCTTTTGGAGCGCTTCGCAAGCGCAGTTGAGTTGATGCAGGGCACGACCATCGAAACAAGGCCGAACGTTCGGTTTGTTGGTCTTGACGCGTGTGGACGGCCGCAGTTTGAAAAAGACGAAGAGACTTATGACTGACCGTGACCGCATCTCTACCCGCCAGCTGAACCGCCTGCGCCGGCGTATCCTCCGGGTGTACGGCACTGCCCGCCGGGAGATGCAAGAGCAGCTCACCGAGTTTCTTACAAAATATAAGCAACTGGACGAGCGCAAACGGGCGCAGCTGAATGCAGGCGAGATCACCGAAGAGGATTACCGCATCTGGCTGCAAAATCAGGTCTTCCAGTCCGATTTGATGCGCCAGAAGCTGGACGGCATCACCCAGACTTGCACCACAGCCCAAGAGACGGCTTATAAGCTTGCCCGGGACGAGCAATACAATATCTTTTCCTTTGGCGCAAACTGGGCTTTCTACGAGCTGGAACAGGCCGCAGGCGTGACGTTCGGGCTGACCCTGTACAACACCGAGGCAGTCAAGCTGCTGCTGAAGGAAAACCCCCGCATGGTGCCCAACAAGCGCATCAAGAGCGAGAGCAACCGCACCTATGACGCACGGGTCTTCAACCGCTACGTCATGCAGGGCATCGTGCAGGGCAAGAGCGTCCATGACATCGCTGTGCAGGCCGTGAACGGAATGGCGGACACAGAGATTCACTGGGCCATGAACAACGCCATCACAGCCCTCACCAGTGCCCAGAACGCCGGGGCTTTGCAGCAGATGCGCAACGCTCAGGCTTTGGGCATCGAGGTCAAAAAGCGCTGGAACTCCACACACGACTACCGCACCCGTGAGATGCACCGGCTGCTGGATCAGCAGACCGCAGAGCTTGACGAGCCGTTCAAGGTCATGGGCTACGAAATACAGCGCCCAGGCGACCCCAACGCCGCCCCGGAGATGGTCTACCACTGCCGCTGCGTGCTGTCCTCTGCGCTGGGCAAGTATCCCCGGCAGAACGCCATGCAGCGGGACAATGTGACCAAAGAGACCACGCCCGTTATGGATTACACCGAGTGGTATAAATCCAAGGGCGGCAAGGAAACCGAACAGATGTGGTGGGCGGAAGAACGAAAGAGGAAGAAGGGAGCCAACAATGGCAGCAGGCGAAACGTATGATGAATTTGTAGAAAAATTCAAGCCCAAAAAGACCACGGACGACTGCTATACACCGCCCAGCGTGTACGCGGTCATCCGGGACTGGGCTTGCAAGGAGTACGGCATCGACCCAGCTAAAATCGTGCGCCCATTTTACCCCGGCGGAGATTATGAAAATTTCGACTACCCAGAGGGCGCGGTGGTGCTGGACAACCCGCCGTTTTCGATCCTGTCCAGAATCTGCGGGTTCTATCTCGATCGTGGCATTCCGTTCTTCCTGTTCGCCCCATCTTTGACGGCGTTTTCGGGGCGACAAAATACCATGCGGATGAACCATGTCATTTGCGACTGCGATATCGAGTATGAAAACGGGGCAATTGTCCGAACGAGCTTTGTGACCAACTATGGCGGGGACATCATAGTGCAGACCGAGCCCCGGCTGACAAAGCTTGTAAACGATGAGGTAGAACGCCTGCGTAGAACCAAAACAGTACAATTGCCAAAGTATACATACCCGGATCATATTGTAACGGCGGCATTGCTTCAACGCTACAGCCGTTACGGTGTTGATTTCAAAGTGCACAAAAAGGATTGCACTCCGATTTATGCGCTGGATGCGCAAGCCTCCACGAAAAAAAATATTTTTGGTGGAGGCTTGCTGCTGTCTGATTGTGCTGCGGCTGAGAGGGCTGCGGCTGAGAGGGCTGCTGTCTGATTGTGCTGCGGCTGAGAGGGCTGCGGCTGAGAGGGCTGCGGCAACAAAATGGGAGTTATCCACCCGTGAGCGTGCCATTGTGGAGTATCTGAACAGCCATGAAATTTGAATACGACATCAAATTCACCAACAATACCCCGCAGCTGCATGAAGCTCTGGATTCATGGGCGGAGCGGGTGCTGACCCTCTGGGGCATGAAGGTGCAGGACTACGCTCAGCTGCTTGTGCCCACCGGCACGGCAGACAGCACGGGCATTGAGGGCTATGTGGGCGGCGCGCTCAAGCAGAGCCTGACTTTTGCCCTAGACCTTGCAAAAAAGACCGTGACCATCGGCAGCGACCTGTTTTACAGCGTCTACGTGGAGCTGGGCACGGGCATCTTTGCCGAAAAGGGCAACGGGCGGCCCACGCCGTGGGTCTGGAAAGACTTCAACGGCAAGTGGCACTTCACCCGGGGCATGGCTCCCCGCCCGTTCCTGCGCCCGGCGGTGGAAGAACACATTGACGAGCTGCGAGAGATCGCGGTGGAGGAAGCGAACAATGGAGATTGATGGACACGAATGGACTGAAAAAGACAGTGAAAATGCGTGGAAAATGATTCTCGTATCCATATTTTTGGCAGCAAAGTATAAAAGCGAAGTGGTTGAAGCTCTTTACCCCATGCTGGGAGAGGAACGGGCCAAAGACTTTGCAAAACACTTTGATAAGTTTGAAAAAAGCGTACCTCAAAACATCGACGATTCAAAAGGAGGAAACCATGATCCGAATTAAAGAATTGGAAGCCGAGCGCGAACGTTTGCAGGAAGAGCAGCTCAAGCACCAAAGCAAAGCGAAAGCGTGCGAAGTCCGCCAGCTTGAAATTTCCAACGAAATTCGAGCGCTGAAAGTTGAAAACGACCAAGAAGCAAACACAAGGCTTTGCTTTGAGATCGACGATATGCGGGGCAAGCTCCAAAAGCTTTGCGATAAGGTGCTGGGCGAGGCAAATGTGCACGTCCATGTGACGCTTATCCCGTTAAACAATAACCTCAAGTTCAAAAATTACGAATTTGACTAAAAATTTAATACTCAGCGGTTGTCGCACAGCGTCAGCCGCTATTTTTATGCCGTTTTAGCTCAGGTTGGCAGAGCACCGGACTTTTAATCCGGGGGCCGTGGGTTCAAGCCCCACAGGCGGCACCACACCGGCAGCACGTCCGGAAAATACACCTTATTGCCAAGCATGGCAGCCCGAGCATGGGCAGAAAGGACTATCACATGGCACTCAAAAGAGCTGACATCCGCACGATTCTGGAGAACCCCGAAACCTCCAACGATGACAAGGCCAAAGCCATTCTGGACGCCCTGCACAAGGAGACGGACGAGCTCAAAGACCAGCTGGATGCAGAAAAAACAGCCCGCACACAGGCCGAGAAGGACCGGGACGAAGCCAACGGCGGCAAGCAGGCCGCAGAAAAGGCGCTGACCGACTACAAGGCCCAGCAGACCCAGAAGGACACCCGAGCCGCAAAAGCAGCGGCATACAAGCAGCTGCTGAAGGACAACGGTGTGTATGAAAAGTACTTTGACCGTGTCGTGAAAATGACCGGCGCGGACATCGACGCTCTGGAGCTGGACGAAAACGGCAAAGCGAAAAACGCAAAGAAGTTCATGGACAACCTGAAAGACGAGGTTTGGGGCAACTTTGTGTTTAACACCAAAACCGCCGGCGCAAAGGTGGACACCCCGCCCACCAACACCGGCTCCAAAATGACCAAAGAGCAGATTTTTGCAATCAAGGATGCTGGCGAACGTCAGGCCGCGATTGCTGCAAATGCCGACCTCTTTACAGGCGGCGGAAAGGACTAATACATGGCAGCAAAAGAAAATATCACCATGACCACCGATATCACCGTAGCCGCGCGTGAAATCGACTTTGTGACCCGTTTCCAGCGCAACTGGGACCATCTGCGCACCATTCTGGGCATCATGCGCCCCATCCGGATGCAGCCTGGCACCGTGCTCAAGAGCAAGTATGCACAGGGCACCCTGCAGAGCGGCACCGTGGGCGAGGGCGAAGAGATCCCGTTCAGCAAGTACACCGTCAAGGAGAAGGAGTACGGCAAGATCACCATCGACAAGTACGGCAAGTCTGTCACCCTTGAGGCGATCCAGAATTACGGCTACGGTGTCGCCGTGCAGAAGACCGATGATGAGTTCCTGTACGACCTGACCGCTCTGGTAACGGATAAGTTCTACAAGTTCCTGAACACCGGCACCCTGAAGGGCGCTCCCAAAACCTTCCAGATGGCGCTGGCACATGCCAAGGGCGCGGTCGAAAACAAGTTCAAGACCATGCATCGCACCGTGACCGGCGTTGTTGGCTTTGTCAACGTGATGGACGTGTACGACTATCTGGGCAATGCCAATATCACCGTGCAGAACCAGTTCGGCTTCCAGTACATCAAGGACTTCATGGGCTACAACACCATCTTCCTGCTGTCCGACAGTGAGATCGCGAAGGGAAAGGTTATTGCCACCCCGGTAGACAACATCGTCATGTACTATGTGGATCCTGCGGATAGCGAGTTTGCCCGCGCAGGTCTGGTCTACCAGACCGCAGGCGAGGCAAGCAACCTCATTGGCTTCCACACTCAGGCAAACTACAGCACCGCAACCTCCGAGAGCTACGCCATTATGGGCGTGACCCTGTTTGCTGAGTATCTAGACGGTATCGCTGTCGAGACCATTACCCCGGGTGAATCGGTCTAACCTGCAAGGGGGTGACTTTGCATGACCGTCCCTGAATTGTGCGCTTACACGCACAACTTTTTTGACCGGGCGGACGACCCCATTGCCGGGGAGTTTGCCTTCGAGCCGGACACCGTGCCCGACGGGGTAGTGCCGGGGCAGTATTTCCTTGTGTGCGGGTCCATCTTCAATGACGGCGTGCACAAGGCCGGGGACGGCGACCTGACCGCCGAAACCTTCACCGGGACGGTGCAGCCCATGCGCGTGCCGCCTGACTTCGTGGCGCTGGCTGAAAAAATCGACGCATACGACAAGGCGTTCCCGTCCGGCGGCGTGTATGTGTCCCAGTCCTTTGCCGGGTGGTCCGGCACGATGGCTACAGGCACGGACGGTCTGCCCGCAGACGGCAAGACCCGCTATAAGGCCGAGATCAATCAGTGGAGGAAGATGTGACATGGTCAACTCGTTCACTGCATCCACCGTGATGCAGAGCTTCACCCAAAAATTCTGCTTTCAGACCCGCAGCTATGAACCGGACGGCGTGGGCGGCTTTGTGTCCGGCTGGACGGACGGCCCCGAGTTTGAAGCCGTGGAGCGCCACGACACCACCGTGGAAGCACAG
>ERZ1024365.92-NODE-92-length-13779-cov-10.016468_pt1 | contig 13779 bp, 19 predicted proteins | sample MGYA00520788_ERZ1024365 | MGnify/ENA primary metagenome ERZ1024365 (study PRJEB33242, sample SAMEA3444265) | Homo sapiens | biome: Host associated; feature: Gastrointestinal tract; material: Stool | place: Uganda | collected 2011-01-01 ... | reverse complement strand
AGGTCATGGTGAGAAGCTAACAATTCACTTTGAAGATGTAGACGATTTAATCATTCTACTTTATCCCGTAGAAACTGAAGACGGAAAAGTATCTGAGGATGCTGTAAGGGTGCTTGCAGAATATGCAGATGAGAAGAAAGATTTTGGAGATGTGAGCAATGATATTCAAGATGTTATCAACAAGGTAGATCCGTGGTTCAAAGATTTCACAGGAATATCTATATGGGATTACAAAAACAAGATCGATAAAGAAAACCTAACAGCTTCTATGCAGATTAAACTTCAACGAGTTTGTAGTGCAAAGGAAGATGTCGTTACACTTACAGGTATTCGTTGCAGTATAGACGCATCGTTAGCTACCGAAACATTGAATGATGTCCTTAATGATGACAGCTTCATTGAATCTGTACCAGAAGGAGAAAGTTGCTATGAAGTATGCTGCACACCTGAAAACGATATTGATGTATGTGAAGTTGATAAGCTGACAGAGTTTGATGGGTATCATAATCCTTATGTATCCATGATTATTCCATTATGGTGTAACGTGTTTGCACAATATACAATTCAACCAAATGCTAAAGGCGAGATGTTTGATAAACTTCGTCAAGAATGTGAAAGAATCTCTTGGGATTGTAGATATCAGATTACAACATTGTCAGAATGGGCAGTAGCTGAGTACGGTTTTGTACCATCTCCTGCAGAACTGCTAGCAGATTGCGATGTATTGCATGCAGATAGAAGTGGGTACACATATCAAACTGGTTTATCTATCCTGCAGGAATCACAGCAGGTTATATATGATACAATGAATTTACATCTCATTGAATTATCAGAAGATAAACGTCTCATTGTAACAGGATGGATGAGCAACTATAGTAAAGCTGCTACGTATGATATGGCTAGACCTCAGATGGTTTAAATTTAGAGCAGTGCATGTTTCAGATGATTCATGCACTATTTTTATGGCTAAAATCGTTAAAGTATACATAACTACACATAGTATAATATTATTACGAATGAGGTGATATAATGAAAGTGTATCGAGATGATGCAGTAAGGATGACGGACAGTAATACCATTTACAGATACATTCATGGTGGAAGAGGTGTAGTAGATTTGATAGCCCCTTCAGGGAACTATCACACATATGCTTTTCGACGACCTTTGAATTCCTCGGAATTTCCAGATGACATCATTTTTGTATTCGCTGTACATGAAGATACTAAATTGCTTTACATCGGAGTATTAGACGGCGACCAATTTAGGCTTACGCATAATTCTAGATTCTTAGAAGACACAGATATTGTGAAAGGTGCTAAGTGGATTGTTAAGATGTCTAAGAATCCTAAATTTGCAGAAGAATCTAAGATGATATTGAAACATCTGGGAATGTGCGGCAGATGTGGTAGACACTTGACTGACGAAAAATGTCTCCAGATTGGATTTGGTAAGAAATGTCTGCAGAAAGAAACATGTTAACAGATTTAAAGCTTTTCAACGATTTAGCTGACAGTTGCTATCATGGGAACAGATTTGAAGCTTGCAGATGGATCATAAAAGAATCTAGACGAAGACTATCTAATTTAGATACAAGCTTACTTGAATCACATTCTCTTACATGGGTTGTAACTGGTAAGAAACCAAAATTTCATGACGACTGTCAAGCTAAATTACTTAGAAAGTTTCAGCGTGTAGAAGATTTATTGAATTACATAGAGGATGAAGATATTGTGAAGTCAGTTCTGAAATCTTTAGGACTAAGCAAAAGCCTAAATCACCTTACATACTCATATCAAACCGCTATGAGTGAAGCTCAATGTACGAGAGTTCGTATATTGACCAATATCTTATGGTATAATGAACAGGAGGATATGATATGAGTGATACAAAGAAACCTGAAGAAATTAAAGATGATGTGAAGGATACAAAGAAAACATCTGAGACTAAGAAAACCGATACAGCCGAAAAGAAAACTGCTGCTAAGTCAACTGCAACATCTAAAGCAGCTGAAACTAAGAAAACAGAAACTAAGAAAGCTGATACAGCTAAGAAGACTGAAGCAGCTAAGAAGGATGATAAAGCTGATAAAACTGATGATAAAGCTGAACAGCCATCGAAGGATGATGCAGAGAATGCCACTAGCGAAGTAAAGGATGTAGATGTGTCTACACAGGAATCTGATATTGAAAAACAACAGGAAACCACTCCAGCATCTGATCCTGAAAAGAAGACACCCGATAAAGTTGATGATGCGTCTGAAACACCGGACCATGAGGATGAATATGATAAAGCTGATGTAGAAACTAGCGAAGAATCATCTGAGAATAACTCACCTGAGGATAAATTACAACTTAGAACTGTCAGATTTCGTGGACTTACACCTGTTTATATGCACCCAAGTAAAAAATCTGCATCAGCTAAAGTTCAAGGAATTGTTTATGTATCTGGCAAAACTGCTGGAAATTTTGCAGAAATCCTTGCAGTCATTCCAGGAATTGGAAAGACTAAATGTTATGTAGAAAAACAGAGGGTAGGTGTTAAGTAATCGTGGCGGCAGAAACAGGTATCCCAAAAATCATTCAGCTACTAACAGATTACGGCATATCAATAGTAATCGTAGGAGTATTTCTATATTTCATCATTCGTCTACTTAATATAGGAATCGAATACATTGCTAGGAAAGTCAAAGAAACAAGTCATGATGAGGCTCTAAACATTAGAGATCAAGTAGGGGTAGAAATCAATGATATTTTAAGCAAGTTACTCGAGGATTGCGACAGTGATAGAGTTCAAGTTATTGAATTTTCCAACTCAGTCATGTCTGTAGCATTCCTCCCATTCAGGTACATGACTTGCACATACGAAGTATATAAATTTGGAAAAGCAGGATTGGGTCATAGAATTGATCATATTTCAACTTCATTGTTTGCTAAATTCTTTCAAGGAATGGAGCATTCAGAAGTATGTGCATATAGTATTGATCACAAAGAACCTGCAATGGGTGGTGCAATGTATGATATAATGAAAGAGGATGGAAGCCACCGAGCTCTATGCTGTAAGCTTATATCTGATACAGGTAAATTCATCGGATATTTATCCATGATGAAAGATGATCCATTTACATCTGAAGATTCTGATTCTATACAGGATGTAGCTTGCAAAGTATCTTCGTTACTAGGAGTGTTAGATAAATAGGAGATATTAAAGGAATGAGTAAGCAATACAACACATATAGAAAAACAAAACATACATTACAATTTGCAGCTAGATGTATTCTTGGAATCCTAGCAATAAGCGTGATAGGTGTATTTGTTTATTTGTTTGTACAAGACATAAGGACATACCAACAGCCTAATGCTGCACAAGAACTTGAGGAGGCTGTAAATAAACCAGATCCGATTACTATTCACATTGATGGTGACGGCAAAGATGTGACAAACAAAGTAGAATCTGGTACATATGAAAGACTAGAAGTAAGTGATATGGATATGTATATACTATCTGGATCACTTAGAACACTTGCAGAAGGTCAACCCTTTGAATGTAAAGAAGCTGTCATATGTGTAATATTAAATAGGATGAAATACTATCAGTGTTCTGTTGAAGACATTATGAAGCAAAGAGGTCAGTTTGAGGATACAGAACAGTGGTATTATGGTCCAGCTTGTCAAGAAGATACAGAAGCTGTATTAGCAGCTATTAGCAATTACGAAATACCTACAACTATATTTTATTACAGTTTAAATAGCTATCCATCTTGGAATGATACGGAAGATTGGAGAAAGATTGGTGATTATTATTTCAGTGTATCAAAAGAAGTGTTTAATTCTTATAACTGCTCTGCTAATAAAACTACCATTCAGCCAATTCAAACACTTGTAACCATACATTGAAAGCTACTAATATAAATATTTCATATCGAGGAGATCTCGAGGTGCTATAGGCGATATATCGTTAAGAGTATCGTCTATTTTTATAGGTAAAAATCGTTACATTGTATGAACTACTATTTTAATACACAAGAGGTGAAATTTTATGAAACAAGTATATATTCATAGAGGACATGATCAGTTCTATCCAGAATGTTTATTAGCACCTCGCTATATCATAAACAGATCATTGAAGCCTGAATGTGCTCTATTTGCATGCAAACAGGAAACAGATGACTGGATTAGATGGTGCAAATCAGAAAACTATGGTACTCCAGAAGGTTGGAAATCACATTTCTTATTCACACTGTCAGACGATACTAAATTATTGATACTCGACACGATTGATAAATACAGAAAACTTTATTCCCAGTATGTGGAGGATGTACCTTATGGAATTATGTATAACTGGACAGATATACGCAAAGAATACGATGCAGTATACATTGACATGTCATCTGACTACAGACTTATCGAAAAGTTTCCACTATATGATGTTGATCAACTTATGGTGTTTAATCCAGAGGTAGTACAAGTTATCAAGGAGGATTCTCTATGATTTTAATACGTCAGAATAATGACAAGTATGAAGTTAGATTCAAATATGACGATCACATTGTGTTCTTGATTAAGCAATGCCCTTCTAAATGTTGGGTACCCGAAGGTAAATTTTGGGAAATTGATAAGGATAAGTTAGGATTCTTTCTTAATCTTCTCAAAGGGACACCTTATGAGCATGAAGTTCAAATAGTATCAAGCGAGAATATCGGCAAAGATGAACAGTTACCTGCGGCTGTAATTCCCGATATCGAACTTAAAGAGGACGAGTTCTTAGTGAAGTCTGGATACAAATTATACAGTCATCAAAAAGATTTTCTTAAGTTTGCTATACACCGAGAGCATAATGGATTTATGTCAGGATTCATTGATGCAGATGACATGGGCTTAGGAAAGACTCTAGAATCTATCAATATTGCACACTATAATAGAACACATTATGGATTCAAACGATGCCTTATCTTATGCTGTATCAATATATCTAAATACAACTGGCAGAATGACATTGAAGATCATTCCAATGGTTTATATTCAGGATACATACTTGGAAGTCGTCTTAATACTAGAGGTAAAAATAAAGGGAAGTTGAAATCTGAAATAACATCGGATGATAAATTACACGATTTAGAAACTCTGACAGCATGGGGTACAGACGAAGAGCTGCCGTATTTCATCATCACGAATGTAGAGTCACTCAGATTTAAACGTGGTAAACATTTTCTGATTGCAGAGAGAATTTCGGAACTCATAAGTACAGGTGAATTGAGTATGGTAGTTATTGATGAAGCCCACAAGAATTTATCGCCATCATCTAATCAAGGGAAGCAGCTTCTGAAAATCAAGAAGAAGACAGAGTCTAAATGTATGTGGATTCCTACAACCGGTACACCTATTGTTAACAGCCCGCTTGACTGTTATGTACCACTTAGATTGATAGATGCAACTGGTGTGCCTACATTTTACCAATGGTCTCAAGAATTTTGCATATATGGAGGATTTGGAGGTAAAGAAGTAGTTGGATATAAAAATATGCATCGACTTAAACGAATGATGCAAAATAATCTTATACGACGCCTCAAAGAAGATGTACTGGATTTACCTCCTAAGATCCAAATTACAGAATATGTTGAGAATACCAAATATCAACAAAAGTTATATGAAGAAGTAGCTGACGGCATCATGTCAAGGAGAGACGATATAGTAGCTTCATTAAATCCACTTTCGCAATTTCTTAGATTACGACAAGTTAACGGGTCACCTGAATTACTTGATGAGAGTCTTAAACTAAATGATGATTACCTTACTAAAAATGCTAAGTTAGTACGTCTTATTGAATTAGTAGATGAAATTGTTGGAAGAGGTGAAAAAGTTATTGTATATAGTAACTGGGTAGAACCTTTACGAACTATCTATCACTTTCTAAAGAAGCGATATGGTACATGTGTATATACAGGTACAATGTCGGAAAAGGATAGAACACATCAAAAAGATATATTTCAGCATAATCCTAAAGCTAAAGTAATGATTGGTACCGTAACTGCTATGGGAACAGCTTTGACGCTTACATGTGCCAACAACGTCATATTCTATGACTGTCCGTGGACCATGGCAGATTTCAATCAGGCCTGTGATCGTGTTCACAGAATATCAACTACTAAAACCGTTACAGTATACAAACTTATCACTAAATCTACTGTTGATGAACGTGCAGATAACATTCTATTTCGTAAGAAAGGAATTGCAGGATTTCTTGTTGATAATATTGATATCCATAACAGTCCAGAACTTTTTGATTTACTCCTTTCAGATACATCGAAATGACGAATGGAATCCTTAAATACTATAGAATCAGTGATTACTAATATACTGGAGGTAATATAATGAAGATTATAAGATGTGCAAGACCCGTTGCTGACGTAAGACGCGATCTTGAGAATGCAGACAATGACATTCGTACTAAAAAAGCTCAGTACGATGAAGATTATGGTAACTGGCGTAAAGCTATCTACGAAGTAGCCAATAGCATCAAAGATGAAATTGCAGAAGCTATAGGTGAAGTATCAATCCCTCTTGAAATTGATGTGAAACCTGGATTCATGTCGAAGGGGTATGAAGTAACTATTAGAAACAGTGATAACCCTCATGATGATCAGGCACTTAACTGGAATTGGAGTGCTTCTGTTAACAAGCAGGGAGAGATCAAAAAAGAGTCTGGATCGTGGTCAGGTCTTACAGCTATCTCAGCTGAAAACATTGACAACTTAAAAGAGTCTGTAAGAGTTCTTGAAATTCTTAATAGTATGGATTTCGTTAAGATTCTTAGCAGAGCTATGCCTAAAGATTCTGATTATATTACACATGAGTACCCTACTAATGATGATATTCAGCGTAAGAATGCATTAACTGCAGAGCTATTTGAAGCTGAGATCAACGAAGTTATGGAAAATGGTAATTGGATCAAATTGAAAGACGGCCAAGGTAAATACTACAGACGTGATGCGTACATTCGTATATTGAGCGAGTCTCCTAAGATGTACAAAGTTGCAGAAGAGTTCGGTGAACGGATTTCTCCAGAGTCTGCAGGATATGATTACAATATTCGTAAAGAAAAACTTGAATCCATCATCCAGAAACCTTTTGACATTTTGGAGGTGTAGTCTATGAAACGATTATCGAAAGTAACAGCTGCTGCTGACAATTCAGAAGACACTCGTGTAGCTGATAAACTTAAACAGCTTTCAGATGACTTCGATTATATCCAAAGTGGTATCGAAAAAATGGATCGTGCGTCAGACGAGTTTGCTGTTAATGATATTCTTGCAATTCTTGACGAGTTAGATGCAGGGATACAGCACACTATTGAAATAATTGCAAACAAACTTGCAGAATAGCCGGAGGTAAATATATTATGGCAATGAAAATTATAAAAGCTTCACGTGGTACACACGAAGACATGCTTGAAGCATTTCAGAACAGATTGAATAATTTAGGTGTAGACGCTTGTACTGATATTCAGGCAAGCACGGATACATGCGATGTAACTGCAGAAGATCTTGCAAACGTACTTAATGATCACGGTTATGCTGTAGATCTTTCTATTCCAGAGGTTCATGAATATCTTTCAAGTGCAGCTGAAGTTGTAAGTTGTTATGGTGATAACAAAGATGACTGCTGTGAGGAGTGGTATCAGAATACAAAAGCAAACTATCCAGAAGATATTGAATGGCTCGCATCTCCTGAAGAACCGTCTGAACCTGTTTACCTGTAAGGGGTGAATTAAACATGAGCGAAACACTTGGTAAGAAAGCTGAGGATAAAATACGTGTATGGTTGGACAGGCCTGAACTAGGCTATTCGTTTGACAGAATACCAGACCAGATGAATGGTCAATATGGCTCCAAAAACATTTGCGACTTCATCTGTTACAAATTTCCATATATGTATTACATTGAAAGCAAATCTACATATGAAGATAGATTTGACTTCAGTATGATTACGGATTATCAATACGAAAACTTGCTTTGTAAATCTCAAATCGCTGAAGTACGATCTTATGTCATTGTACTATTTGCAACTTATCAACAAGCTTTCATACTTAATATACAGACGATTGATAATATCATTAAATCAGGTAAGAAATCTATCAACATAAAGAAGAAGTTGAAGTGGGAATTTCCCTATTACGAAATACCTACCATACCTTCTCGAAAACAGTTGTTAGACTATACAGGAGATTTACCTGAACAAGTTTAGGAGGATTTCATCTATGAAAAGAATTCTTGCAAACAAGCGAGACGAAGATCTAGAATTCATGATGGATTATCTAGATGATTATCTCTACAAAGCGGGGTACAGTATAGGCGAAGGAAAACTTGAAGAAATGGAGCTTAAGTGCGACCAAGATGAAGAGTTCATGCCTAAAGTAACGCTACTATGTAAAGAACAAGAACAAGGCGGATACGAAATTAACTTCAAGTTTGAATTTCCAGTACTTGATACAACCGACGATACATTCCAAGATCATCTGGAATATGTTACAAAAAGATGGCATGATTCAGCAAGATACTTCACATCACTTATTGGTACTATTGTAAATCCTGACGATTACAGAGACGAATAACAACACACCTTAGATAATAATTGGTAACACGAAAACTTAACTATTTAAAATGAGGTGAATAAATCATGATAGATGTTGGTGGAATCACTTCTTATGTGTCTATTGTCATTATCTGTTACCTGATTGGTGCAGGATGCAAGGCATCTAAGATGATCAAAAATAACGACATTATTCCAATTATTTGTGGCGTAGCTGGCGGAATCTTAGGCGTTGTTGCCTATGTCTGCAAAGTACCTACATTCCCTGCTCAGGATGTACTTATGGCAGTTGCAATTGGTATCATTAGTGGATTAAGTGCAACAGGTGTCAAAGAGCTTACAAAATTGTTCTCAAGCTCATCTGATTCTAGTTCGTCCAAATAATATAATTGTAAAAGACAGTTTTCTGTCATTGTGATACAGTCGTTGCTGCTGTGTCGCCTCCTTTCTTAAATAGCCCTACATTGTTTACTGCCATCCAATGTAGGGCATTTGTATGTATAAAAATAATAAAATCGTTAGTATACATACAATACACAAAGATATGTAATATTTTAAACATATGGAGGTACACACAATGAAATTTAGTAGAATAGCAAACGGAGTAGTAAAAGCTTGTGACGATAACGATATGATGTTATTTGCTTGCGACACACTTAGTTTACCTACGGTTCACCCAGAAGCAGCTGAAGAATTTAAAATTTGGCTGAAATCGAATTCTGTAGTAGGTGAGCCAGTTAAACTTTCTCAGAATCTTCTTACACTTAAAGAGATTTATGACACAACATTATTAGCTGTTTTAAATGCTAAGTATGGTGACGAAATGGGAGTCAAATACCATCAGCGGTGTATGAAATGGTTAGACTCTACAGACTTCTTTGAAGCACCTGCGTCTACAGCTTTTCATGGATCCTACCCAGGAGGTCTCATTGAACACTCGTTAGAAGTGTATAATGAAATATGTGAGCTTAAATCAGTTCCAAAGTTCCAATCTGTAGATATTGCAAGTGCTTGTCTAGTAGCACTCATTCATGATTGGTGCAAAATTGAGCTTTACGAAAGTTATAATCGAAATGTTAAAGACGAAGAAACTGGAAAATGGACTCAGGTTAAAGCTTATAAACGCGGAAAACCGGCATTTCCATTTGGGCATGGTACAGCTTCTATGTTTTTAGCTCAGAGATTCTTCAAGCTAAATCAGGAAGAATGTTTAGCTATTCAGTGGCATATGGGTCCATGGTATATACATGAAGCTGAACATAATGATCTACAAGCTAGCAATGAAACCTATCCACTTGTACATATGCTACAGTTTGCAGATCAGCTTAGCTTGGTAAATTACTAATAACTGCTACTACAGGAGATGAAATAGATGTCTAAAGTATTACCTGAAAAAGAATGTGAGATTTGTGGAAAATGGTTTCAGCCAAATAGAAGCAATCAGAAGTACTGCGAAGATTGTAGAAAATATTCGTCTAGAAAACGTGATAGAATGAATAGAAACATTGAACACAGTATAAGAATGAGAGGTACAGGTCAAGCCCCTGTTAAGTATGATTGTAAATGTGTTGAGTGTGGAAAAGAGTTTGTATCCTGGAACCACCCTCGAGACTTCTGCAGTAACCAATGTGCTTCTCAGTATCGAATAGAACATACTCGATGCGCACAGTGTGGAAAACTAATGACTGACACTAATGATCAAAGAGATGTACTAGGCCATAAGTGGTTTTGTTCAGATGAATGTAAACATGCACATAGATGGCAAGTAGCTAAATCAAAAGGAATGGTTAAAACATGTCCACAATGTCATAAAGAATTTATTGGTAACAACAAATACTGTTCAGAGAGTTGCTACAGAGCTTACATAAAAGCACACGGTGTTCAGCATAAACCAATACCTACTATTAGAGTAACTTGTGCAATATGTGGAAAACCATTTAATTGCAGGATAAATCAAACAGCTTTACCTCTTTGTTCTAAAGAATGTAAAGATAGATATATTCAATCCAACAAAGAATTTCGTGAGCAGTATATAGCTGAACAGCAAGCAGCTGAAGAAGCTAAGAGAAAGCAAGCTCGTGACCAATATATTGAAGAAAATGGATTATGCAGCATATGCAAGACACATTACAAAGATTGTGAACGAATGTCATCCAACTTTAGGATAAAACCTAAAGGGGCTATGTACAAAAACTCTAAAATTGTATCATGCCCTAAATTTACAGAATAGGAGAAATCATATGGATGGAGTACTTATTACAACAACAAAAACCGGAAAACGTGATATTACATACATACAGAATATACAAGACATAAGATACATTGATCTAAATACTTTAAAAATACGATACAATGGAAAAGAAGATATTATCCATATAAATCAGTATAACTCGTTTGAACTTAAAGATCGTGCCATATAATAAGTTTAGACCTCCTTATCACCTTGATTGTATTATGTATACAACACTGTAGTAAGGAGGTTTAACTATGAAGATAGTAAGACATACTTCATCTGCTATCAAAGCTTCTAAGTACATTCGTGCAGATGAGTTTGATGATGACAGTGAATATGAAGATTTCGATGATACTAACATCGCAGACGATATCGATGACCTTGCAGATGATCTTTCTGATATTCAAGATAATATCGAAGGAATTGATGAAGACGATCCAAACATCGAAATTGACAATAACATTGAAGGCAAATACATTGCAGAATGTGATAGATGCGGAGGCATTTTTATCTCTGCAATTCCACAATCTGATTTAGATGTTGATCACATACACGGTGTTTGCCCACTGTGTGAACACGAAACCGATCAATACCTGAATTGGGTAGTTACGAAGGTGGATAGAACGTGATAGCAAATGAAATAACCAAGGACAAGCTTTATGTATGTCCGTGTTGTGGTAAAACATTCATAAAACCTGTTGCGTCTATTTATAAATGTCATGTCCAAGGATGTAAGAATAAAGACGTATTTCTATGTTCCTGGTCATGCTACAGAACTTATGGAGGTAATAAATGAAAATTTCTAGAGTATGCTCTGCATCATCTGTCAACACAGTTGATAGTTTTATGCAGACACTTAATCAAGAAGTTGAGCAAGCTGGAATACAATTTTTAACTAGTATCGGATGGGATCAGTCAACAGCTAACGACTATTTCTCATGTAGAACATCTTATAGAGACGATTCTAACATGATTGAAGTAGCTGTAGGTGCAGAATTAGATTTCGATGAACTTATGGAGCTTGCAGAAACACTTAACACAGTTATTAACAAGTATGATGAAAATGCTTACTTCGATGCAGAAGATGCTGGAAGACTTAGCGCTTATTTAGAAGTGCCTCAAAATATTGAAATGAGTACTGTAATAGGTGCCGAGGATGATTTTGAGTTAACACATGTTGATCAGGAATATGATTCAGCTGCAACTTCTATCAATTCAAAGAAACTCCCAGCTATTTACAATATGGTAGAATTTCATCCAGGAGAGCTTGCACTCGATTACGGCGGCGGCAAATTTGACAATGCTGTAAACTATCTGAAAGATAAAGACGTAACTCTTCTTGTGTACGACCTATATAATCGTACAGCTGAGCATAATAAAGAGGTTCTCAGCATCATTCGAGACAATCGAGGAGTTGACGTGACAGTATGCTCTAACGTACTAAACGTCATTAAAGAACCTGAAGCTCGTATCAATGTCCTTCAGAATATCAAACGCCTTGTTAAATCTGGCGGAGATGTATACATTACTGTATATGAAGGAACAGGAAACGGTAACGAAGGTCCTACCAAGTCAGGTTATCAGCTTAACAGAAAAACAGTTGGATATATGGAAGAAGTTCAATCTGTATTCCCGAATGCTGAACGTCATGGTAAGTTGATACATGCAACAAACACAGGAAGCTCTGTTAACTCTTCTACAAATATAGCTGCATCTGCCGATCTGCCTGAATACTTCTATGACAGAAAACGTGGTTATTCTATTCACTACAACGAAATTGACAGTAGTCCAGCAGCAGATCCTATGAAAATGCTTAAAGACTTCAGAGCTCAAATCACTAAAACATCTCCGTATGACGATGCAGAATACTACTGGGCTCAAATAGCGAACGGTGTAATTTCAATCATTTATGAAGGACGTGTCAAAGATAAAGCATATTATTTCTCCGCAGATGATATGAATTGCGAAAACGAAGAATGGGCTGATGTTGTATGTCAGAATGCTATGGATGTACTTGATAAATACAATAAGAACATCAGCAAGAAAATGATTTACAATTCGGAGGATATTATGGGATATTATGATAACATCGAACCACCGTTAGATCCACCAGACGATCCAGAATATATTGAGAAAGATGAATATCAAGATGAGATTGATTTTGAGTTTGATACAAATATATTTGTAGCAGCAAACGGTAACTATGACGTAGATGATGACAGCAGAGTATTCATTGATAATGGTGAGTACGAAAAATTCCAATCCTATTATTCAGATGAATTTGGAGAAGTTTACCTTTGTGACACAGGTGACTGTATCACTAATCTTCTTGACAAGATCGAAACACTTGTACCCGCACAGCGTGGCATGTACCACATACATGGATATATCACATTTGTCTACGATGTAGATGGTGTTATTGCATATCCTCATAAGGGTGACTTTGAAGACGACTATTATGAAGATGTCGATACTTCGAGTGCTCACGCAACTTACAACGCAGAAGAGACAAAAGTTAGAGATTTCACCATCCAGCCTCTTCCACATCAAAGAGTTCAGAAGAAGTAAATTATTACGAAATTATTAAATAGCAGGCTAGAACGGTTCAGATATTGACTTCTGAACCGTTTTATTATATAATACATGTATAACAAATAAATCGTTAAAATAGATGGAGGTACAAAAGATGATGAACAAAATTAAAAACTTAGTAACAGGTATTAAACGTGCATATGACAAAGGACTTGTCAATAAGATTCGACTTGCAACGGATATGATATGCAAACTTACATGTTTAGTTACACTTTACTGCACATGTAGCTCATATGATAACGGTAATGTTCCTTTATCCGTTGTATTTGGAATAACATCTGGTGTATTACTTATAATTGACTGGGCAATCGTGAATCCTGGAACCACCCTCGAGACTTCTGCAGTAACCAATGTGCTTCTCAGTATCGA
>ERZ1024365.91-NODE-91-length-14026-cov-13.927493_pt1 | contig 14026 bp, 14 predicted proteins | sample MGYA00520788_ERZ1024365 | MGnify/ENA primary metagenome ERZ1024365 (study PRJEB33242, sample SAMEA3444265) | Homo sapiens | biome: Host associated; feature: Gastrointestinal tract; material: Stool | place: Uganda | collected 2011-01-01 ... | reverse complement strand
TCGGTAGGCTTACTGCTGATCCAGAAATCAGAGTGGCGAAAAACAAGGAAAAAACAACGGTTGCTAACTTTAAACTTGCAGTATATCGGGACAAAGAGACAACAGATTTTATTAACTGTGTAGCGTTTCGGGAGACTGCTGAGTTAGCGGAGAAATATTTTTCAAAAGGTTTACGAGTAGCGGTAAACGGATCATTAAATATCGACGTTGTAGACAATAAAGACAATAGCCGTAGCTATTATACAAAAGTTATTGTACGCAACGTGGAGATTTGTCAGTCAAAAGCAGAAACTTCCGAGAAGAAAGATGACGATTTTGTCGATCCGGGAAACTCAAAACCACCGTGGGAGGACAACGGCGGGTCAAAACAGAATAAAAACAGGAGGTAAGGCATGATAAGGAACGGCTATTATTATCCGGTCGAAATGTATGAGCATTTAACGCACATTGACAAAAATACTGGTAGCATAGCCGGAAGCGCAATAATCGGTTGTTGTTTTGGAAATAGAACAGCAGGAAAGACGGTTGGACACGCCATTAAACTTATCGACTTATTTAATGAGAGCGGCTATACAGCCGCTCTTTTAGTTAGAACTAAAGACGATATGAAGAATGGCTACTTAGAAAAATGGTGGACTTCTAAAATTTTCCCGGCGGATGATTTTGAAGGAAAGATAAAAGCTTTCCGAAATAGGGATATTCAATTTTCTGCTGAAAAAATGATGGTGGATGGGCGAGACTTTTGTTACTGCATTCCCATATCAATGTCATCTAAAATAAAAGACACCTTTGGAGGTATCAAATGTGCCACTCTTTTAATGGATGAAGCATATCAGACCGGAGAAAGAACTTTGATGTTGGGGGTTCGGGCGCGTCCGGCTATGGCGAGAATTTTTGAGATCTGGCAGACTATAGCACGAAACTGGGATAATGCTATCAATTTGACGCATATTATTTTCCTCGCTAACGTATCAGAGCGAGATAATTGGATTTTTAACGACTTAGGCGTTAATACTTTTTTCCGCTCCGATACAAAGCGCACCTGCCAAAAAGGGATATATGTTGAAATCGTTAACAATAAAACCGCGGCTAAATCTGTATCTGAGTCTTTAATGGGAGAGATTATGCGAAATTCAATTTCTGGTGCGGCACAATTTGAAGCTAACCAGAATAATACATTTTTGGATAATAAGGCGTTTGTCGTATCTGCCGGACTTGATTTTCGGAATTGTATTATGCAGTTAGCTATCAGAGAGCATACGTTGGGAGTTTTTCGGACTTCGTTAGGGATTCATATTTCGAAAATCAACCGGGATTCTCGCGTTCCTTGCGTGTGTAACGACGTTTCCGTCCACACAGAAGGTGTTGAATTTGACATTTCTAATCAGTGGGGGCAGATGTTGCAAGAAGTGTATGCAAACGGGAAGGTTACTTTCCAGACGCAGGAGTCGAAAGGTTTATTTTTTGAATACATTAACAATAGGAGGTATTAAAAGTGCCTAAAACAAATAAAGAATTAAAGAAAATTATCCGGGAAGCTGAAAGGGTTCTTCAATCCTCAAGTAGATCAGTAGCCGCCGGAAAGATGAAGATTTCTAAAGAAGCGTTAAAGGCGGCGAAAGCATTCAATAAATACAGAGAATTGACAGGAAGGAAGAGACTTTCTGATACTGAAAAAAGAGCATTGTTAAAATATACACCTAAACAGGTTGCGAAAGAAAATACTTTAAAGCAATCTGTATATGAGAAACGGCTAAAAGCTTTTAAGGAACTTGTGAACCGTGACATTCAACCGGGCGAATATGCAGACTTGAGGTATTTAACTGCGAAACAACTACAGAAGAGAATTGGTGCATACAAAGAAAAAACGATCGATGTATGGAGCGAAGAAACTAACTCGGAAGAAGATAAGTTCCCGAACACATTTAAGGATGTTGAGCTTCCTTCGGTTCGATGGTGGGATATTCCATCAGTTATTCGGTCATCTTCCGAAGAAAGGAGATCGGGAGGACTATTATATGAAAATGCCGGAATTTTCTGGGATGATCCCGACAAAATTTCTCTTGCACGATTATTTTACGAAGGCGTTGACGGGCGGCAGTGGTCGGTTATTATGGCGTTGAGATCGATTCTTTTAGCAAATGGATATAGTGACATACTTATATCCCCCGATGAATCAAGGGATCGTTTCGCGGTATATCGTGAGGAGTGGAATAATGTTGGAGAACTTTCACCGGACTATAAAACAACAAGGAAGTACAGAGAAAAATCTTAATATTTTCGGGATTTCCGATGATGATATGCTTGATCCGTGCATAGTTAAAATTATTTGCGGAATAGCCGGAAGCGCAAAAAGTAGTAATATTGATAGGTTTTTCAAAGAAAAAAATATTGATTATGCGAGATTTACTTCTACTAATAAGTTAAAAAGAGATGCGCGAGATCGTTACGGGTGTTATTGCGATACAATAGCCGGAGGACTTTTCCATACTGATGATGGACTATTTTTCTCTGAGGAAAAAGATGCTCCTTATAAGAACATTGTTATAGATGAAATTCTTCAAACCGATGTTAAAGTTATTGAATGGATTAAAAATAATTACGGAAACTGCAATATCATAGTAACAACAGACTCACACCAGATGTTAAGTTCTGAAAACGGGAGAGCAATGTTGGCAAGCTTTGAAGCGTTATGTGGTGAACCGTACGTTTTGTATAAAGAGCTTTCGAAAACATTTCGTGCAAGAGATGATAAAACGGAACGATATTTTTATATCTGTTATGATTTTGTTCATGAAAAATTTAACCGTTTTAAAGCTGATTGTAAATGGTTTAAACAGATAAACTTTTCTGATCTGCGGTATAATCACATAGATGTTTTTATTTGTCATTCTAATGACATCGAATTAGAATTGTATCGCGAATGGGACATCTACCATGATTATACTGCTAATTTATTACCGAAGGGGAGTATCGCGAGAAAAGAAGAATTTGACGTTGAAAAATATCCTATTATTCCGCAAGCTCAAACGCCAAAAACAAATATTTCATATTTACAGCCGTCTAATGTTGGAAGCGTTACAAGATATCAAGGTTCAGAGGTTACAAAGTCTCAAATACTGTATTTTCTTGTGGGTAAAAACGATTATGTAAACAATCGTGAATGGTATACCGCTGTAACGAGATTATGGAGCATTGACAATTTGGTCATCGTCTGGTGTGATTCGAAAAAGCCGGAAAAGTTAACAGAATACAATGGAAAGCCAGTTAAGGAAACCGCATGGTTTTCGTTTACAGATGATATCGTTCTTTCAGACGGTTCGAAACTGTCTGACGTTTCAAGCGTAGCATCTTCCAGAGAGGTGATATTAAGTGATGTTGACATGTTGAAATTGGTTGAGAAAATCCCCAGCAACGCTAATGTACATTATAATCGCAATGCGATTATATATGGAAATAAGATTATTAAGCGATCATATACCGATAAAGATGAGAAGCGCCCAAAAAACGCGCCAACTATGGTAGGCTTTTTACAGAAGGAACCGGACTTTTCTTATGATTATATGCCAGACTTTTACCGCGCTTTTGAGTCAATCCAGAAAAACCGCTTTCCGGGAGCAAAGGTTACGAACGACATTTTAACACCTCCTTCGATTACTCAGCAGGAACGGGAGAATGAAATACCGTTCCCGGATGCGGAACTATACGAAAAGGTTCGTTCTCGCGATTCGTTTAAGTATGGAATAGATTTTCGCGCATCCTATCCATGTATTCTCAACAATGAATTTTTTCCAACAGGATCGTTTTTTTATCCGCGCGATAAAAATCTTAAAGATAATGAGTTCCACACAAAAATCAATTCCGGACAAATTGATTGGTATATTTCTTACTGTGACTTATTTCCGCAAGGTTGCGTGGTTACTGGGGATTTAGTCCGCTTTATTCAGATAAATATGGGAGAATGGGCGGAGTTTTACTACTTTGGAACATCCTCCTGCAAAAAAGGGAGCGATATGGGGAGAAAGTTACATGAACAGGCGTATAAAACCATTGAATCAAAACGCTTAATTAAATATGTTCACTATGGTTTAGCAGAACGTCCTTATCTGGAACGGATTGAGTTTGACGAAAATGGAAACAATAAAGCGTATGCACTTAATAAGAATCAAAATCATCAGCTTTTAATGATTGCTATTCGGTCATGCCAGTGTCTTAACATCTTAAAATTGATGCTTGAGATTTATGGAGATTTTAAGCATGGGGCAGTCAATGCCGACTGCTTATATTTTGATACTAACGAGCGAATTAGTAAATTGGGGGAACGTCTTAAATTTGTTGTCCCCAGTTATGATTTTCGTATATTCTCAAACAATCAAAAGAAACGAATATTGTACAAAACCTACACAGAGTTACCGACAGCCGCAGAATTAGCAAAAGAAAAACGCAGGAAAAAGCTTGACAAATAGGAATGAGTCTGATATAATATCAACATAAGAAAGGAAAACGTGTAGCTCGCAAAGGTCGTGTTTATGGAGTATTCGGATGCACGGCTAATTGCCGCCGACAAACACAAGTCTGGCAAGACTGATTTATTCAAAGTCCTTTGGTGTAAAGCGTTTTTCTTTCCTTTAAAGAAAGTATAGGAGGAAGAAGAAATGACAAAAAAAGATGAAAAAGCAATCAATGATTTTTGTGTAACTGCAAAACTGTTAGGAATGTCTCGCGAAGAGGTAGAAATGAGACTTGTAAACACAACAGTGGTTAAGCGTTCCAAGTGGGACGAAGTTTGCGAGATTGTAGATGGTTATTTTAGAGTTGAAGAAAAGGAGGAAGATGAAGAATGACTGGACAGGACATTGTAAAACGTGCGCTTATGTTAGGGGAAAAATGTGTATACTGGTATGGAGCAAAGCGCCAGATTCCTTCCGAGAACTTAGCGCAGACGTTGAGAAAGAACAACCCTTCCGTATGGACAAAAGAATATTTGGACGCGGCAAGAGCAGATATTGGTAAAATAAAATTAGTGTGTGATTGCTCCGGGTTCGTATGTGGAGCATATGCAATCACAGATATTGGTACGAGTCAGTTTCCAAAGAGATTTACGGAGTATACAGGAATTAGCTATATCCCGGGAATGATCGCATGGAAAAAAGGTCATTGTGGTATTATTTTAGATTCACACGGCACTATCGCAGAAATGCGCGGGTTAAAATGGGATTTTTGCAATAAAAGAACATTTTCAAGTGCTGAGTTTACTAAAATATTCTATGATCCGAGTGTGATGTATGAAGGCTTCAACGATATTCAGCCCGGTTGGAAGGAAATCAAAGACAAATGGCAGTACATTAAAACCAATGGTAGATTCGCTCATAATGAATTTTTAAAAATTGACGGGAAATGGTATTACTTTGACGCTGACGATTATATGGTCACTGGCTACTTCCGCATAAACGGCAAGCGTTACTGCTCAACAGAAAACGGTTTATTGAAGTCCGGCGTGGTAGCAAGTACAGACCTTAGTGCGTACGAATTGATTCATTGAGGTGGAAATATGAAAAAATACAACATCGAACCGAAAAACTATGAAGAATCTATTTTAGTCCGTCACTCTCGCAATTTAGGCGAGAGTGACGAAGAAATTGCGGAGCGATTGAGGACTTATCGTTCCGTCCGTTTGGTAACTGGCATTATTGCCGGAGTTGCGCTATTTGGAGTTTTTTGTTTGTATCTGTTCATTATCTATCAGCTATTATTTGTAGGATAGGAGGTGTTGGGCTTTGGCGAACTATTATAACGTTTGTGCATGGAAACGCACTGGTTTCGATCCCTTAAATCGCCCATACTCAAGAGACGTACTTAATAATGAGGAGTTTTTAAGCAATGCACTTTATTGTCAAGTGGATGGAATTTCATTGGGGCGAACTACAATGGAAGGACTTGTCACCTTAAAAGTTCCAGGATCAGTAAAGGACATTAAGGGGACACAGCAGAGCAATCCTAATTCTACTGGGGTACATGGTCCAAAAGGTCCATTTTATTCATGGGAGGAAGTTGATTATGTTCGAATTACGAGAACAGGATATCCCGGAGATGATGATTATGTCGATATATCCGGCAATCAGCACGATCCATGGAACGCGCCACACGAAGGTGCCAAACTCTTTATTGGATATTATTTCGTAACTGGTATGGAGCCAGTGGCAAGAAACGTAACAAGGCTTTACCTTACAATGGACTACTGGACAACGTGCGGCGCGGCGGATGAGTTAGAAATTGAATCCGGTTTTAAAATTGCCGGACATATCACTGAAGCTGAGGACGCAAGTTCATATAATTTATATCCATCTTCCATTGGTTTACTTGAACCTTTAGAAGTTAAAAGTGTTGGTTATATTGAACCGGGGTGGACAGTTTCCGGCAACTATAATATTATTGTTTCCGCCGCAGATTTAACACAGTATTCCAATGAGCAGGAAATTCCGGCATTAGTCGCGCAGATTTCGACAGGGCAAAGTGTGGCAGTTCCGAGAATTATCACGACTCAACATACTACAACGATGGAATTAAAAACCCCAACAGAGACAGGCGAACAGTCGGATACCTTAGAAATTAAAGATTATGGCTTTTATAATGCCGACAACGCAATCGTTCAGAATGGACTTTCTGTTCTATATTCCGCCGGACAGCTTGAGTTACAGGATTCTTATAGTATTCCTCGCGGTTTTGTGTCGGCAAGTGAAGGGGCTGACGGAAAACTTAATGATTTCCATAATGTTGTAAAGCCGAACAAATGTCCAGTTTACCCGGATATTTCCGGTTATCCAAGGAAAGCAGATTATTTATTTGGCGAAATGGTTTTGTTTTCATGCGCGACAGGTAACATGGATATCGAAAAGTTTTATGAAGTCGCAGATAGTACAGTCTTAACGTGGGCGATTCCAACGCCCGGAGGTTCTCCGCTTGCGCGTTTCAAGAAAATCAAAGGACATAGTTACCCGTACGACAAAACTGTTGCCGGAATGCCGTGGTTAAAGAAAGCTATTGTTATGCAGGGCGCGTCCGGGAGTATGTGGAATCAAATAAACAACGCCTTTGCACAGCAGACTCAGAATCGTGCCATTGCACAAAATGACAAAGCGAACATAATTCAGACAGAACGCTTTGCGGTAAAGGGCGTTCAACTTGTCGCGGATACCGCAGTAGCCGCCGGAAAACTCGCAACTTCCGGCGTATCTGTCAAAAACTGGTTTTCTGGCGGAAAAGAATCATGGGATTCCGTTTCACAGTTAGCCGCAACTGTAACAAACGCAGCAAATTACGGAATTGATATTCAAGCGAATTTATATAATCGACAGTTCCGAGAAGAAGCTTTACAGCAGGGTCAAAATCAGATTAACGCCGGATTCGCTCAACAGGAAATGAAAGCTCCGTATACAGATTTTATTCCAGATCTCAACGTAGCTACTTTCCGTCCGAATACATTTGGTGTTTATATTGTTAATACAAGTGCAAAAGATCGTCAAAGGCTGAAAAACTTTTATTTGCGATTCGGTTATGAAGGACTTTACAAGCCTTTAACGTGGGATGAAATAAGAGTTAAAAAGAATGTAAACTTTATTCGGGCGGAAGGCGTTGTATTGCGACATCAGTATTATCCGATGAGGGTTGTTAGACGTGCGGCGGCAGTTTTGGAAGGCGGTGTATTTTTATGGAATTTAAGACCAAACCAAACATTATTCGCAAATAATCCAGATAAATCATAATGGGGATTGACAAAATCCCCATTATATGATAAAGTATAATTAAAAAGGAGGTATAATTATATGATGGATTACTTAAACGAACTTATTCTGATGACAAAGAGCAGGTCTCGGGACGGAACATATAATCGCGCTATAAAGTTGAAGATGCGTGGAGATGCAGTTATTTTCAATCAGCTTGCGCGTGAGTGGATTTCAAGGTTCAAATGGGAAGTCCCGAAAGATAACACTTGTGCAATTTCAACGGAGCTAATCGAGCGCGCGATTCTTTTTGGTGGGATGGCGGCGTTTCGCAGAGTCTCCACAAAAGAACTCATTCAGAAGAGCTTTTCTCCATTAAAAAACAAAGAAGGTGTTTATGGAGACGTAGAAACTCAGTGGCGATTATTCTGCGTTTCTGGCACAGATAATTTATCATTTGATGGTTATCCTACACGCGCGTATCTTACAAGCTTCTCCGGTGCGTCTTTTGGCTACTCTCTTGTACAGGAAGAAGGAGACGTTCTAAACAGAGAAGATATGTGCGTACTTGCGTTTGATTCTCCGTTATGCACGTTTCCATACCTTATTGTTTTATATTATGCTGAAAAACTTAGCATGATCGAAACATCTATTAACGCCGCAATTCAAAACATCTTAGGGACTTCCATTATTGCCTGTTCGAAGGAACAGGAAAAACAGGTTTTGAAAGAGCGAAAAGCGGCACAGGTCGGTGTGCCGTGGGTGGTGCGCTATGATGAAATCTATAAATCTGGTGAAGGTATTCAGTTACTTAAAGCAGATGGAGCAACGGAAGCGCTTAAAACGCTATATGAAGCACAGAATAAGGTACATGCGGATTTCTTACAATCTATTGGTATTCGAGCAAACAACGAGGTTGATAAGCGAACAGGCGTTACCCCACTGGAAATTGTACAGTCGAGACAAAATGTAGACATTATCCTTAATAATGCCTATCTTCAGAGACAGAAAGCAGTTAGACAGCTTGAAAAAGCCGGATTAAAAGGCGTAAAGGTCAATCTTGAAAACTTCGATACCTTAATTGCGGATTATGACGCGCAGGGAAATAAACTGGACAGTTCAAAAAATGACAATCCGCTTGAGGAAAAGGTAGGTGAGAAGTAATGTATTATCCATGGTTTGAGCGATATGACCGAGATCCTATTTTAAGACATGAAATAACTTTTTCGGAATTAGTCGAGAAATTAGGTTCAATCGAAGTATATAAAAATACTTCCGTCAATGCGGAGACGCAGAATGCGTTGAATGACTTTTTCGCTTTCGATCGTCTGTGTGATAAAGAGAAAAAGTTTTTATGGTTTTGGCGAAGAAGATTAAACTTGTTTTATCCAATTTACGCACAGGAGCTTGAAATGTGGAAGGAACGGAAAACGGAAAAATGGTTTTTCGACAATTACAAGAACGATTTCATTACTCACGACGGGACATTTTCTCTTGACGAAGACACCAAACAGGAACTTGCCCGCGAGATAACTGCCGCAATTAAAACAGTTCTCGCGTCAAAATCAACAGGAGAAACAACCGGAGAAACAACAGGTACACATAGCGGAGAATTTAACAATTCCAATTCCGGGCAGTCGGATAGCACTACAACAAAAAAGGATCGGGCGTTTAATTTTGGTTATCCAGAAGCGAACTACCAAGGAAGTGTAATTCCGTACGACATCGACAACAATCCAGACGTGGAATTTATCGATTCTCAAGCCGACAATGTGTCAAAGTCAAATACGAAAGAAACGCATTCCGGTACTGGAAACGGGACAGATTCATCGACTGATACCGGAACTTCCAAAGGAACGAGCAAAGGAACTACTGATACGACAACAGACACAACACAGAAAACAAATGAGAGTCAGACAGTAACAGGGACACGGGATCAGAACACCGCAACACACTGGACAGAAACAAAACGAAGGCAGTCAGACAACATGAATAAGTTAGCTACTGAGTTAATTGAACAGTTGCCGACAACTAATTTCTTTTTAAAGTTAGTCAAACAGTTATCTATTTGCTTTGAGTCTGTCCGTTTAGAAGATGAAGAAAGAGAGGATTTAAGAGAATGAGTTGGGATAGAATTTTTCAGAAACCTTCTATACCGGGAAACACTAAAATCCCGGATCTTACACCGGAGCAGGCGGCAGATTTCCGCTTACAGACAGAAGAAAGAGTAAGCCGGGAAAAGCACATTGAAAGGGAAGCCACTTCAAGAAACGATGCAGATATCGCTCTTCGGGAAGAAATGCATTCCTTTGGTATGATTCAGTGCGAATATTTTGACCCGGAAACAAAATTGATCGAACTTAATTTTGCAAAAGGATATTCGTTTTCTGTCCCGGCGAGATCGTTTCCACACAGCAACTACACTGATAAAGTATGGACATCTTCCGCCGTTACTATAAGCGGAAAGATTGAAGCGGGGCGAACTGTAACTTTGACACCAAAAACAATCACAATAGATGATACTGGATTTGTTACCGATATGACATTTGACGGAATTATTAGTATAGATAATAAAGTTTTTCGTGTAAAGCTTGTAGTTACGCGCCCCATCGTAGACATTCAGTCGGGCAAAGCTACATTATTTTTAGGACTTGCAAGTTCTTATGACGATGGAAATACCTTAACAGTGCCGAATTTGACGGACTCGGCTAATATCACCTATCCATACCAGAACTTAAAGTTTTATAAATAATAGTTGACATCGCTCCGCTATTGTGATACAATATAATTATAGGAGGACGATCTAATGAAGAAAGAAAATTGGGATTATATTCAAACCCATTGGGGTGATACAGACCAGTCAGTAATGGAGCAGATCGCTAAATTTAAGGATGAGTCCGATATTGAAGTTTCCGATTTAAACAAGAAATTAGAAGATGCAAAAGCGGAAAACCTTAAACTGACACAGCAGAACGTAGAGGTAAACAAGACCAATATGGCTTTGATACTGAGGCTTACTGACCCATCGTTACCGCCGCCACCAAAAGAAGAAGCTTACGAAGCACCAAAACCGACAGATTATGATTCATTTTGGAAATAAACCGGAATCCCCGTTCTGGTTTATAATAAAAAATAAATTATAGAAAGGAGGTTGACCCGTTTCATTCTTGTGTAAAATAAAATATGAATGGAGGTGTGCAAGTGACAATTAACGATGTAACAACTTTGATTAGTTCCGTAGGGTTCCCCATCTGTATGTGTGGCGCTATGTTCTGGTACATGATTAAAGAAAACGAGGCTCACAAGGCAGAAGCTTCCGAAATGAAGTCTGCTATCAATGCACTGGAAATCGCCATCACAAGACTTACGGACAAATTAACCAATAATGAAACTTAAAGGAGGTGATCCAATAATCTATGGCTTTTGACTGGGAACATGTCGAAGCTATTCGGGCGGAACAGGATTCCGCCCGCAATCGCAGAGACTTAAATACATTACCAACAAACGAAGTTAGTAACGAAATTTATAACTCTCCGTCTGGCAGGGAAGCTAAAATTCCGGGATTAGACCATTGGGAGCAGATGATTCACAAAGTACGAACACAGCTCATTGATTATATTATCGAGCATGGATTAGTACAGGGATTCGAGTATGACGGAATCAATGAACCAATTAAAAACGGAAAAATCGTTTTGACGGCGGAGATGTTACAGCGAGTAACTGATCGGTTTGGATATTTTAAAGAGAAAGAAACTCTTGAGTTTATCGAGAAATACCTTCCAGAACATCACTATGTTTCGGATGAAAACTATGTGCATACTGATAATAACTATACAGATGCAGAAAAGACAAAACTTGAAGGAATCGCAGACGGGGCAGAAGTAAACAAGGTTATTAGTATTTTGTTTAATGGTGTAGAGACCATTGATCCAGAAACGCGAGTAGCAACAATTACCATTACCCCGGCGGATGTAAAAGCATGGTATGAGCAGAATCCAGATACAAACGTATTCACTGATGCGGAAAAGGCAAAGCTTGAAAGTATTAACATCAATGAGCTTTCTAATAAAGTCGAAGATGTAACGCTTGACGGTGAAACCGTGGTCAAGAACAAAGTAGCAGTCCTTACGGCGAAGAAGATTAAAGATTCTTACGAGTCCAATGCTAATACGAATGCTTTTACCGATGCAGACAAGACGCTTGTGGAGCAGGTTCTTCCAGAGATTCAGAAAGGTGTCAATCAGCACGAGCAGAGAATTGATGCGTTGGAAAAATCTCAGACTGTACAGGATACGGAGATTAAAGACGCAAAAGATTCTATCTCTGAATTAGGTGACGAAGTTAATTCCGTAGCCGGAAGAGTTACGACCTTAGAAGCTTCGCAGAAAGTACAGGACGGAGAGATTTCCAACCTAAAAGCGAAAGACACCGCGCAGGACGGACGGCTTGACGCATTGGAAGCTTCTGAAACAGCACAGAATGGAGACATCGCACAGTTAAAGATCGACGTTAAAAATGCCGGAAAGGTTGACGATGTAACAGTCGGCGGCGTGTCGGTTGTTGAAAACAAAGTCGCGAAGATTCCGGCAATTCCGAAATCTAATGTAATTATCAATCGCATTTCATTGGGCGGCATACAAGGCGATACAACAATCAGCACAGGCGAAACTCGGTCTGCTTATTTAGTAATTAGTGCTGATACACCGCTTCCGATTGATAAATATATCGGAGCTATTTTATCAGTTGTACCGGAAGGAGAGCCCGCAACACATATTCAAGGACTGGCAATTCCGGCATTTGTTGCAGTTGCGACCGATTTTTCTAACTCCGAAACGTTTGTGTACAATTTAAGCGTTCAGTTCCAAGCCGGAGCAACCAGTATAACTGAAATAAGTCCGGACGGAACTAAAATTACGAATCTAAACACTGCATCTATCAGTATAAGCATTATTACCGATGGAGTAGTAGTGGCATTGGATAAAGCAAAGAGCCAGTTAATAGGGAAAGCATAATAGGAGGTATAAAAAAAATGGCAAATAACTATGATTATGTCGCAATCGTAAACGCAGTAAACGCACAGACTGGTGGAATGTATGCATATGAATTTCCAGTAGTCACTTCAGCGACATTCAAAGCAATGGCGGCGGCGTTACTTAACGCGCCAACACAGATTCAGAACGCATATATCGACAATATGCGTAACTTAATGTGTAACTTACTTATCAAAAAAGTTTACACAGCATCGAACCCGTTCCGTAAACTTTACCGCGACCCGACTCCGATGAGTGCAGACGGAGACCAGTATGTAACCGAAGTAGCGATCGACCAGTTTATCCCGATGGCATATGATATGACATCTACCCCGGAAAGCTTCTTTAAAAGTATGCCGCCGAAAGTTTTAATTCAGTTCATGTGCAACTGTCTTAGAAAAAAATATGTATTCACTCTGAACATGGACTTACTTCTTCCGGCTTTTGAAAGCGAAGGGCAGTTCTCTGCATTCTTCAATCGCGTACTTGAAAGACTTTATGCTGATGTGGAAGAGGATGACAAAGAGGAAATTATGGCGGCATTAGACGCCGTTGTTGAAGGTGGAAACATCTACCTTGTTCCAATGACTCGCCCGGTAGACAGTAGCACCGCTCTTGAGTTCTCCAAAAATCTTGACGTAATTTCAAGGGATTTAAGTTTCCGTCGATCCAGAAAGTACAATTTGCAGGGACTTTCTACAAAAACAGACGAAAACGACGCGATTCTTATCATGTCCGGTGATGTTATCGCAGTTCAGAACGCTTATAACTTAGCATGGGCGTTCAATAAAAACTATTTACAGTTATTCAATGCTGGTCAGATGATCGTAACCGATTCGCAGGGACTCGCGGGAAACAAAGTATTCGGAATGTATACCGATACAGATTACTTCCGCATCCACCCCGCGCAGGGATTCCCGAAACTTAAAAGATGGGAAAACGGCGAAAACCTTGAGGAAAAGCAGTGGCTTCACGTTTGGAAGATGATTAACTTCTCTTACGCTTCTAATGCTATCGCATTTGCAGAGCCGAAAGATATTGGAGTTGAAAAAGTTGAGCTTCTTACAAAAGACGGCAAGACAGCGGCAACGATGAAACCGGGTAAATTCCTTCTTATGGGAATTGCAAAAGTTACCCCAAGCGCCGGGAAAATCGCAGATGCGTTCTGTGAATATTCCGTAGCCGGAGCAACATCTGACAAGACCAAGATCGACCCGCAGAACGGAGATCGGAAGAGCGTCGTGTAGGGAAAGAGTGTAGATCTCGGTGGTCGCC
>ERZ1024365.90-NODE-90-length-14312-cov-10.324262_pt1 | contig 14312 bp, 20 predicted proteins | sample MGYA00520788_ERZ1024365 | MGnify/ENA primary metagenome ERZ1024365 (study PRJEB33242, sample SAMEA3444265) | Homo sapiens | biome: Host associated; feature: Gastrointestinal tract; material: Stool | place: Uganda | collected 2011-01-01 ... | reverse complement strand
GCTTTTTTAATCAATGCATTGATTTCATCTTTATTCTTTGAATAATATGTTCTTGATGCATAATGTCCATCGTGAAATGTGGCACAATAAAACTGCCCTGATATTTTGCAAGTCCATGTTAATCTATCTCTTCTGTACTTTGCAACTGTTATTCCTTCTACTTGGCCTTCCATACTTCTCATTTCTTTGTCCTCCAACCTTTTGTTTTTATTTACTTTATAATTATATTATACAGCAAATCCTGAGAAAGACAACAATTATTTCTATAAATTACGAATTTTTATAACATAATCTAAGAAATTTTCAAGTTCCATACAAACTGCCGGATCAAGTTTCTGAACCCATTTTATTGGGATGGAATGGTAACCATGTTTAGCACCAGAAATGCTTCCAGCAATAGCTGCTATGGTATCTGCATCACCACCATGGTTTACTGCACCAACAATACATTTCTCAAAATCATAATGTGCTGCCCAAAACAAAGCATTGTTGTATGTATATTTTACATAACCGGTTGGCTCTTCCAAACAAGTTGCGTATAACTCTTTACTATTACCTTCTTCAACCAATTCGTTGATCAACTTGGTGTATTTGTGGATGAACAATGTGCAACAAGCATTTGGATGTGTCAATCGTCCTTGCCTTGTATTATATTCATAGTTGCCAATCAACGCACATGGTAAAGCTCTCATCAAACTACCATTACCAGATTTGCCAAGGCATTCCATCGTTGTCAATGGTTTGCCAACCATAAGCCTTTCAATACCAAGACGGCACTGGTTACCAACATCTGGTGGATTGCTTTCGTACCATCTAATAAAATTTTCTCCCACAAGTTCTTCAAATGTACTTTTGTCATTCATATTCATCAATGCTTCCATTACACATATAGACATTTGTGTATCATCTGTGGCTTCACCTGGATTTAGATTTAACCACCCACCACCAATAATGTCTTCCACAATACCATACTTGGCCTTAATCTCAGTTGGCCTCATAAACTCTGTGGTTGCACCCATTGCATCACCAATGGCAAAACCATACAGAGCACCTTTGATGCTATCTCTTATTTGTTCTTTACTCTTTGCCATCTAACATATCTCCTTTTTTATTCATATTATACACTATTCTTTTTGATTTGTAAACACTTTTTCATTTTTTTAAGATTATTTTGTTACTTCATTTTGTTTGAAGAACAGCTTAAATTGCTTTATCAAGTTTTTATCAGCATTCTTCTTATAAGACCATTTGCCTTTCTTCATGTAAAAGTTATCATCATATAACCAATCTATATTTTTAGTTATCATTTTTTAGCCCTCTTTATATAATCAACAACATCTTTTGATATTTGTTCCGCTTTGTCTTTGTTTTTGTAAACATCCGCAAATGCCTCTGCGAAAAACTCTTCTTTCGTTGTTGTTGAATATCTACTAACATTTTCACCTGCAATTTGCCAATCTGGCAATCCAAAGTCCATAGCCGTTTTTGTATACGTACTCATAAAATTAGAAACAGCATAGTCAACTGCCTCATATTGCATATCCCCAATCTCACTTCCAATCGAGTGTGACAGTTCATGAGCAAGTATTGATTTTGCATTTGCATTATTATGATATGCTCTTATTCTTCCCCCTATTGTACTTAACAATTTATCGTCGCTTTCAAAAACAGAAGGATTCAAATACAACGTTGTATTATCATCTTTTTTGATATACGCATAGGCACTTGACATCAAATCTGTGAAATCTTTTTCATTCATTACAACATTTTTTATCTGTGGCGTTATTTGAAACGTGCTTTCGTATTCATCCAAAACTTCCGGCACAACAGATTTTACATATTCATTACATCCTACAAAATTCATTTCTATTTGTGTTATACCTTTTGCATTTACCGCATCCTTTACAACACTAGGAATAAAATTCATATCTCTTACAAATTCATCCAACTGGGAATTTAATCCACTGTCACCTATACCATTAGCCCAATCAGCCAAATTATCTGCCATTCGTTCATAACTCTTTGTTATAACCGCTTCGAATGTACACATACCATTTGGATGGTCCAATGGCAACTGATCTTTCGGATACAATCCTGCACCTAAACCATATTCATCATTTTCAGCTCTGCCAATGCATATTGGACATACTCGATCACTGTTACTGATTAACCATCTATAACATTCCACAAATGGATTGTTTTTGGTAGCCCTTACAAAACTCTCCTCATATGCATGGCTGACCATCGTCCTTGCCAATCGCTGTGCATTGTAGTCAATCTTCTTTTTGGTGCCAGGATATACCTTTGACCAATCCCAACCTTTCTTAGCTGATGGATTAACGTACTTTTCCAAATCTTTAGCAATTTCGTAAGTACTTTTTTGTGATGCCACGCCAGTAGCAACAATCCTTTCGAGGTCTTTGTTTGTCCTTGCCGTATCATTCCATATAGCTTTACTTAACGACCATTTACCTTCGTACAACTTGCCAGTAGCAATCTCATTGACAATATCCTTTGGCACATATGACAAAGCACCACTTACTAATTGGTTTGGAAATCCCATATTGGTAAGCAATGTTTGATTACATTTAATTACTTCTTGTGCAACACTGTCCATATTCAACTTGATTGTTTTTTCTAACCTGCCATCAATATCTTCCAACGCTTCACTAATTTGTTTTTGTAGGTCTTTCAAATATTGTACACGCATTACCGACGATATATTCTGTCTGTGTTCCAAAAACTTAATGTTTTCTTGTATATCGTCGATAATACTGCTGTACATCTTTTTTATTTGTTTTGACTGAGTATTCACTATTGTTACTCTTTGTCCTTTGGCTTTTGCAAATACATCTGCCATAACGATTCCTCTTTACTCTAACTCCGTCTCATCGATAGGTTCCGGCATTTCACTATTCTCAAACAAATCCTGTTCCATTTTAATTTGCCTTAACTCTTCATCAGCCTCTTTGTCACTTAATTTGCGCCACTTTTTCAAGTATGCCTTTCTTGACATTACCTGTTGATTAACTTCCGCAAGATCACTATTTTTCTCTTCTTCTACGTCTTCTGGCAACGGATAATTATTTTCAACCACAATATCACAATTGATTGTTGGTAACACCTGCTCGTCTGTATACCTTGCAATACTTGTTGGATATAATCGACCACCATCAATAATTGCCTGCGCCATAAACTCCAATGCTGGACCCCATGCTAACATCTTCTCGTCACATCTCACTGACAATCCCCAATACAATGCTTTCAGTGTTTTACCGGATGTAATAACACCTTGTAATTGTTCGCTATTGATATTTGGTACATCTACTTCACTATACATTGTATTTTCGATTCTGTCAAGTGTTGTTTTCAATGCACTGGAATATGACATGTTTGTTTCCAATATACCAATCTGTGCTTGATGTTCTACAGCCTTATTGTCATCCGATTGGATATCCCAATAGGCTCCTGGTGCTGTCGAAAGATTTGACGTACTTTCCTGTGATGCATCAACAGTGTACCTTACTGGGTTCATTCCTTTTCTACCAGCATCCACATCCGCATTGGATAATTTGCTATAAGTACCTTCATAATCAAGAAGTGATGCAAGTTCTGACTCACCCTTCGTCTCACCAGTCAATCCATCATTAAGGATTACCACTGCGGGGATGTATGTGAATCGTGTTGCTTTCCTCTTTGGTTCTTCAATTGCAATTCCAAGACCATCATACACACCTTCCTCTACATATACAATGTCATCTTCAAGCTCATACGTTTTTTTGAACCAACGCTGTTCTTGTTTATGCAACGTATCCACCATGTTGTAAAATGTCACAATTTTTGAAAGCTCATTTCCATCACCGTCCATTTCATAAATGAACTCCAACGAATTCAAAAACGTGATTGTGATACCTTTGTGCTCATTGAAGTTCAATACGATAGCAACCCGCTTACCAATGAAGCAATCTTTTGCAGCCTTTAACAACTTGCTGTTAAACATATTCTTTTCAAGAACCTTATCAAGAAAATCTTGCACAATTGTATTTGCTGCCTTATCTGCCTCATCAGTAGTATTCCGATTGATATGAAACGTTGGTGGGTTTGCAAATAAAAACCTCACCTCTTTATTCATAATACTTGCTGCTTTTTTGTACCTCAAATCTGATGGTACATAATTGGCATTTGAACCCTCTGTTGTAAAAGGCTGGCCTTTCTTGTAAGCAACGTAAAATGCGATTATACTTTGTACTTCCTGAAAATAATCGTTTTTGCGTGCCTCACTTAAATCGTCTGCAATTACTGAATAGGGGATACCTTCATACATTGAAATAACATCAACATCCTGCGATTCCTCTTGGTTCAGCATTCTTTCTTCTTCACTCATAGTTGCCCTTTCTTTTAACCTGCGGTATTCATTTCAAAGGTAACATCACCAGCTTTGAGAATTACCACATAACCTGCACCAACTGTAATTTCTTTTGACAATTCTCCAGCTACAATTGGACTACCTCCCGATTGGACATTGTAAATTGCAAAGTACTTGAGTGGGCTTCCCCAACCAGTTCCGCTTTCGCCTGCCGGTTTAGCCTGATCGAAATGAATCTCCTGAACATTTGTGATTTTTCCATTCGATGCTGAACCAAACATCAATGTTGATGCTTCACTACTATGTCCGATAAGTTTTCGCTTATACCCTTGACCTGTAGGAGGTTCGGTAATTCCGGTAATATCACCAGACGATGTATATGTTGGTTTTGTGCTGGATAAAGCCAAATAAGAATATCCATTAAACACTGATAAATTAGTTGAACTGTTTCGACCAACCAGAGCGTTTAATAACAGATTTCTCACTGTTGTTGCTGCTATAAGCATTAACATAATGTTTTCCTCCTTTTTATGACTCACTTGCTTTGTGAGTAAGATTAAATTCCAAAAGGAATTTATCAACAACTTCATATCCTTGCTCATACACAGGTGCGAACATAGATTTCATATAATCGTCCAGTTTATCGTAAGGTAACTTTGCAGAATTCAGATACCTTTTATCAAGCATCGAATTAAGTACATCCGCAGATGCTAGTCCTCCACCTTGCGTAATGTAATTGTATGAGCCATCTGTACTTTCTGAACCATCTGCATTAAATGGTCCATAGATCGTAATATTCCATCCTTGTTTCAAGTCAATGCTGCCACTACTCCAGTCAGCATCGATCTGTTTAAGGAGAGCTTCAGGTAATGTCTGATCGCCATAGCTGTACCAGACCATCTTTAAATATGCAGCATCGACATTTATTAAATTTCCTGCTATATATACAAAATTAGATGTAACTCCTATATCAGTATTGGCATTAACAGCACCTACTGTATATTCTCCAGAAATTATATTCATTCCACTTTCGTAGGTCGGCATTGTTCCATTCAAATCTGCAAATTGATAGCCAGCCATATATTTTTCACCAGATTTATTCACCGATTGCCACTCAAATGGGAATTTTCCACACCACCCCGCAGTTCCATTGTATGTATCACCTGAGAACATCGTCGACTGATGATCAACAAAAGCGGCGTTATAAAAATTGTTAGAAATATTACTAATGGAATTATATAACATGTCCATAAATCCATTCCATGTAGTAATGCTGCCCGTGATCTTCGGAGCATCGCATATTACACCATGCACTCTAACTGCCTCTCCTGCCGTAAAAATAGCATTAAATTTTTCTTTTCCAAGTTTCGTCAATACTACACCTGCCGTATTTAACTGTTCTGCAAAAGTTGTATTGATATCTTCAGCATGTCTCAAGCGATACAAATCGTCCGAATAGCCAACATCAAGAACCCCATCAAATATATCAGATGTATGCTCACAGTAAACACGTATAGTTTTCCAATCCGGCTCTATAACCACCGCACCGATTCCTGCTCCATAATTCACCATAAGATCTAACTGACAAGATTCTGCGGGTTTCAATGTGCCTGAGACTCCTGCTATATTTGTGTTCACCTTAATGTTCTCCGGCACCAGTGTCTCAGGCTTCTTAATCGTCACTTTTGACATCAATGTGCCGGTATCTGCCTCTACAATTTGGTCACCACTCGCCATTGCAAGTTCTACTGTTTTTTCTACACCTACAACATGTCCTGTACCTTCAAGAAAGAAGAGAGCACTTTTGCCGTCGGTTGTCCGCATCCGAATTGTATCTATTCCATTATAAGACAGGTTGTTATTATTCCTATCTTTTGCCAAAACATCAACTGGCAATTATATCACCTCCAAAACATCGTCAACTTGGACAGCATCATATACTTGACCAATAAACAATATAGAACCTTCCTGATAGGTATCCCAAAAACTAATCAATGCTGTCAATTCAATGTTGAAGTTGACAGCAACTTCAATTGTTTGTGGAGTACTAACTACCATTGCCACTTGCAACTTTAGAATGCTTTCCAATGTATTGTTTAATACATCTGCTGGGACTGCCAATAAAGTACAAACTGGACATCTTATGTTATCTTTTAACACCATAGATATACAACTAGCCAATAACAAATTCACTTGGCTATCCAACAGCAATTTATTTGCGATAGAATTGATGATTGTTTCCGATAATAGTACGTTGACTATATCATTTACTTCAATCAATCCTGTAGCCTCTGTATTGGATGAGTGAGCTACCTTTGCCTCAGCATTCCCTTCCAGCAAAAGCTTTCCTAATATACCAGGCAATTGATACATTACTGAAATCGGTAAAATTGAACCACCAAATCCCAACTTGCCTCCCATAACAACAAGTATAGCCTCTGACAATCCAACTTCTTTTATTTCAATATTATTATCAATCATACCACTGATAATTGTCAACACACAATCTGCTTTTGTTAGGACAACACGACCATCCAATATTACCAAAGCAAAAACACCTGTGTATGCACGATTGTTTCTCCAAACCAATTTTGGTCCAGCCCACACTTCACCAATTTCTACATTGCCATAATAAACCTTCACAACTTGTTTGCCAGACCAAATCATTTATTCACCCTCCAATACCAGGTACACCACATCCGGATGATCAACTGCATCTGGTGGCAATTCGTTTACAACTTGTATTTCTGGCCTCAACTTCATTTCCTTTTGTAGGCTCTCTATATTTTGAGTGTTGGCAGCAATTTGTTGTCTATCTATCTCTTTAGATTTTTCTACTCGTTCTGCTGCTTCATTAACAGCTTTGATTGCATCGGCGAATGGATTATCTTTCTCAGCGTCTGGGTGTTCTTCTCCTGGGCTCGGACGTGCCTTTACTGATATGCAAACCTTGTACTCAGTGCAGCCTGACGTCCCATTGTCAAGATATACAAATGCATATATGTTGTAATCTGAGTTTTTCTTTAACTCTAACAATGCATTGGGAATTGTAACATTTGTCACTCCACCTTTTGTGGTTCCAACCCGCGTTTCTGATCCCCCACCACGTTCTGTAGATGCAAAGTGTATTTCTACAGATTCTGGTAACTCTAACCCTTGTAAGCTGAGAATTGCACCGTAATCATACTGCCAAGCTCCGAATGCATAACATACATTTTCACCACGTTTGAATGATGCTACAATTGTCCTCTGCATTGTTCCTCCTTACGGCTTAATTAACTTGCCTTGTTCCAATAATACCAACATCTTGGTGTTTTCAATAGCTTTGCCAGTATAATCACTGATGCCATTTGCAATAGCAATTTTCTTTCGGTAATTATATGAATGGTCAACACCAATACTTGCCAATGTACTTGCCAACCCAGTACCTGCCCGTTTAGTAGCCGGAAAACATTTGGTGTTCACCGTTGGCTTGTCAAACAATGCTTTCTCTTCATTACGCCGCTTAACCAAACCATTTAACACTCTGCCACCAGCTTTGTTGTATGCTGGTATTTTCTTACTGATCTGTTGGATGGTTCTTGTACCGTTTGCTGTAAGTTGGTTGATTGAACCAATATTGAATGCAAAAGAAACTAATGCATCGAACTGATTCTGATTCCAGTGATACTTGTTATCAAACGTGGATACGTTCTTTTCCGCTGCTGCACAATCCTGTTTCAGGAATGCATCTGCTTGTGCCTGAGTGATTTTCATACCAGCTTTTACACCTTTGGTATGACCATATCCAATTGTCCAAACACCTGCAGCATCTTTATAGGCATTTAGCCGGACACCTTCATACTTTTTGATAATTGCCAGACCATTACTGCTTATCTTCATTTCCTTCTACCTCCGGGATACCTGCAATGGATGTTAAAAGGCTAACAATTCCTGCAAGCACCGCAGAAGAAACAACTACTTTCCAATCTACTGCCTCAATTACTGCTCCTGCACCAATAACACCTACTGCAGTTTGTGCCATTGTTTTGATAGCTCTTACTCCTGCTTTTTTGAACCACTCAATTGTATCTACTGATGGTTTGAATACACAATTCTTAAACATATCTTATTCCTCCTCATTTTTAGGTACTACACACATACCTGATCTTGAAATTACAATTGCATCACCTACAGACGCATGAAACGTTTTTGTTGGGGCAAAAATAGTAGCACCAACCACTTCCTGCGTATCTGGGTCGTATTCAACTTTTGCACGTCCTTTATTGACCTGCTCGTTGAACCACTCTGGGACTTTCTCACGTCCAAAAATAAATCTCCTCGTTACTCCTGCCACTTTTATTCCTCCTTTTCATATAATTTAGGTTCTTCACCAGTTAACACTGATAATCCTATTACAAGACCATTATACAATCCTATTTGATAATTGTCAACGCAATATTTTGACTGCTCTTCTATAAGACCTTTCATTGTGTTGACTTTTTCTTCAAAGATTGATTTGGTATCAACCACCTCTAACACTATTGCTTCTCCTTTTCTTTACATCAGCTACAGTATAATCATCCAAACCATACCATATTGCTGAGAACGTATGTGGGTCAATTGTGAACTTGCCATAATCAAGACTACCATCTGGCTTTTTCTTGTACGTCAAATCTTTCAGCTCGCGGATTGTATTGGTACAATCACTTGAGCAGATAATACGTGAAAATCTCTTGCACTTCTTGGTGTTGGCTATCCTTGACCCTTCAGATTTCTTATCAGCCAACTTCTTACAACCACGCATTGTGAACCCCTGTTGCTTATAGTACTGGATTGCCTTTGGTTCGGCACAATCTGCTTTGATTAACTCATTCTTGATGTTTTTGTCCCATACTACCAAATCTACTGCTGTTTTATCATCAGTCATTTTGTTCTTGTAATATTCTTTGTAAATATATAGCCACTTGTGCTGATCATCAATGGCCATTTTGATCACTGCGTTGTAAGATGTTTCGAAACCAAAGTCCATACCAACTCTGTGAAATGCTACCGGTATACCAATAACAGCTTTCTCCACCAGTTCTGCATTCATAACTTCGAATTGCGGAAGCACTCTCAAGCCTGTTGCACCAAATCTACCCAATCTAGCAACAATCCACAATGCCGGGTCATGTCTCCTTAAAGCATCCAAACGTTTAATGTACTCAAGTGGTAGAAATGGGTTGTCATCACAAGTTGAATGATGATAGTATACATTTCCTTTGGCAAGTACCTTTGCTTTGTATAACCTCTCAGCATCCATTATCAATGTTGTAGTACCATCCTCATTTGTTCTCTCAAAGAAATGTTGATACACCCAATTGAATTTGCCAACCGGATTGCAACTGAGAATAAAATGCATACTCAGCCCTGGTGTACGAATACGACCTAACAGCTCTAAGAATCCAGCTTCTGTGATTTCTGAACACTCCTCAATCCACACAATACTGACACCGTTCATTGATTTTATCTTCTCAGTGTCATCCATACCTTTGAATATGATTCTTGAACCATTGGGAAAACTGAACCCCAAAGGGCTTACTTTCCAACACACTTTTGTCTTGTGTTTTCTAACCCCTTCTTCTGCCAGAAGCCCTGCGTCATCCAATACCTGCTTCAATAAGTCAAATGTACTTTCTTTGTGGGTATCGTACACATCCCTGATCACACATGCTTTCCTTTTTTCCTCGAACAGCTTTAGAATGATCTTTTGAGCTATTGCATGGCTCTTACCTGAGCCATAACTACCAATGCTCAAATACGTCTCATAGTCCCAATCAAAGATGAAGTTGTCAAATGCAGGACTTACTCTCATTACTGCTTTTGCCATTATTCTTCATCCTCCCAATCGTCAGGCCAGTAATCAACATCACCCTCTTTTATGGCATCGTTGCTTTCGTTCTGTACGTGTTGTTCTTGTGTACTTCTTTGCTTCTTCTGCAACGTAACTGACTGATTGACATTAGCATTTTCGTTATTTGTTTTTGGCCCTCTAACCACTGTGATTTGGATGCTGTCATCCTCTTCTTCAAGCTCAATACTCTTGTCTCTATTTCTTCTCCATTTGTCCGGACGCCTGTTATTTAACCACATTGCACATGCTGTTACATTTGGTGCTACATCTTTTACAGTAGTCTCTTTAGTGATCATAAATGTCTGACCATTCTTGACTTGCCTTCCAACCGTTACTTTTATCTCTTTTGTTTGATAGCCTAGTGCTGCCTTCAAAAGAGCATTTTCAACTTTATAATCAATTATTTCTTTTCCGTTCTTTAATGCATCACGTATTGGCTGATATCTCTTTTTCCAACCATTCAGTGTGCTTGGATATATTCCAATCTTATCTGCGATATCACTTTCTGTACAACCATCACGTGCCCATGCTTCAATTAACATCAATTTATCGTCCTCTAACCATTCATCTACTATACCTGCCTTTCTATCTACTGCCACAACTTGTCCTCTCCTTTGCTATTTCCTCTTCTTGCCCTTCCCAGCCTTATTGTATGCAATAGCTACTGCTTGGTTGAGTGACTTGCCAGCCCTCAGCTCTCTCCGTATATTGTCCGCTATTACTACTTTGCTTGTTCCTTTTCTTAAAGGCATATTAACACCTCTTTCCCTTATAAACACAGAAAGCCTAGCACACACGTACTAGGTTCTGCCTTCCAACATTTATTCATATTGGAATCAATTACTTGTTCAAAGCTTTCGTAGCATTTTTGAAACACATTCCTTTTTTGCTGTTATCAAATTCTCTTCTGCTCTTAACACGATTTCCGACGAAAACGATATATCTGACACAATTATCGTCAAGTACACAATTAACTGTCTTTTTCTGTCCGTTTGTCATATAAACGCTACCTGTGTAGAACTCTTCGAAGGTGTTGTTAGCTTCTTTTCTTAATTCCATCATTTGCTTATCCTCCAATGCTTTGTTTGTTGTTTGATTATGCTTATATTATACATTGGAGGATGTGAAAAGTCAACATTTATCAGAAATTTTTTGTGCTTGATGCCACTGCCTTATTTGTTCAACACAACTCTCCAAATCACAACTTTCACCAAATAGATTCTTTACTCGCTGTTCTAATGCTTCATATTGTGATAACTTCACTAACCATTCTAAAAGCTGTTTGTGCTCCATCCTACAATCAACACATTCACTGGTATCCTTCATTATATCTTTTGCATGTTTGATTGCTTCTTCTAATGTCATTTTCATCACCATCCTAACGCTATAACAAACCCTAACAAACCCATTATTGCACAGTAAGTAAAGCAAACAATAATTATAAGATCAACAAGTCCTTGTGCGGATTTTCCACACCTCACATATGAGCATCCCCATAGAAATCCACCAATTCCCAGTGATAAGAATATCATTGTAAATCCTATTGTTGTCGTCATATACACGCTCATCTCATTGCCTCTCTAATAAACATTGACCGAACAAGACTTGAAGCAATACATTGCCGTCAACCGTGATTCATCTTTTACTTCTTCGATTTTCGTCTCCCATTCAAGAATAATCTTATCTTTCTTCTGTTCCATCATTTTCACTCACCATCCTCTTTCAATATCTTATTGATCACTTCTGCAAGCTCCTTCAAGCACTTCTTGCAGAGGCGTATCCGTTTGAAAACCACACCGTTAATGTCTATATAATAATATTCCTCTGCCCCACAATTCCAACAGCAGGACACCTTGTCCCATTCGATATGTTTTTCCATTATGCCAAGTTTAGCCTCCTTATGCTATTTTACATCTTGTCAATTCTGTTTGTTTGATTCCTCTGAACTCTTTGTGTGCCTTCACTGTACCTACAATCGATCGTCCAACAACGCCTTCTTCATCAATCTCTTTCCCTGTTTTCCAGGTATATGTGTTACCATCCTGACCAATGATTTTGTAGATATATGTGTAACCAAAATCTGTATCCCAGCTTGTCACACATTTAATGCTTTTTATTGTTGCCGTGATTCTCTGTTTCAATTCTCCTACGTACTGTGAATTGATTTCAGATTCAACAGCTTTTTCTCTTTTTGCTTTGATTCCCATTGCCTTGTTGTACGTTGCAATCAAAGAAGCAAGAACACCATACACATTACCAACAATGTACTGATTTGCCACTGCAACCTTCAAATTGTGGTAGTAATTGTTTTCTTCATCCTGCTCCGTTATCCACTGTGTTGCCTCAGCAACTATCTGCTTTGCATATTCACTGTTAGCATCAAAATTAACCTTTGCCATTTCTTCTTTGTATGGCTCAGCCATCTTGCCGGTGAAATTACCGTGATCAATATTGTAATATGTCAGAGCTTTGCTAAGGGTGCTGCTCTCTCCCATATCCGCTTTGTGAAAACCAAAATGTTTGATTGATTCAGCAGCATATCTCAGATACTCTTCTGTTTCGATGTATGTTTTGTATGAGCTACCCGGCATTGGTGCCTCACCAACAATTAACTCCTCAAACATGCTAACGTACTGTGCTGCCCATTCAATATCATAACCACCAACAAAATCTTTCAGGCAACTTTTGCCTACCTGTTTGAACTCACCTGTTTCAGTGTTTCTTACAATGTAAGTGTACTTTCTAGTTCTTTTGCTATTACAATGCTCACATACCGGCTTACTTGTGTAATACCTTTCTGGTACTTCAATACCAACACCTGTTATGATGTTTCCATTATCTGTATGCTGGACTTTCGCTACAAATTCCCAACCATTTACAATTGCCTTGCCTTCTGCTTCCACAACAATGAATCTTGTAACCTGATCATATCCTTCAACGTTGATCTCTTTGAATTCTTCTCCAACAACCTGATAATGAAAATCACATCCATACTTCTTACACTTGTTGGATACTGCCTTGACTTTTCTTTCAAGTCTTTCAATGTTTGATTCGTGAATTAAATATCTCATTTCTTTGTCCTCCAACTCTTTTTTTGTAGTTATTTTTTAACTATCTTTAGTATACAATAAAATCCCAGGAAAGTCAACATGTTTGTCAAAATTCCTGGGATTTATTTTATGCCTCTAATGCTCTTGATGCCATTGCTGACTTGCCATTAGTAAAACCATCTCTATATGCTTCTGGGTTAAAACCTGTATTCTGGATGCCTGCATTTATTGATTTGAAGTTCTCGCTCTTTTTGGCGTATGAACTTACTACATCTTCCGGAACGACTATCATCAATGCTGTACACTGCTGTGATAAGCTCTCCTCCAATCCTTTCAAGAATCCTTTTACCCAACTGTTGTAGATTCCGGACACCTTTGCAGACTCGCCTCTTTTGTGATATGCACGTAACACTCTGTATGTTACACGATTGGCTAATTTATCGCCCATACCAAATAAATACTTGTACACTTCTGCAGCGGCTTTTGCATCTGTTTCGTGTCCATAGAACACTGCTGCTTTTCTACCATAAAAGAAGTGCTTGCATCTAAAATTCTCTGCAACAATTCTTGCCAGCTCATACTTCCATGCTCTAGCTACACCCTTGACACAATCTCTAAACCATACAGCCGACTCAACAATCTCTTCTTCGGTCTTTTCCATTGCCTCAATATCTACCATACTGATGTTGTATTTAGCTAACAGTTTCTGTGCCTGCAATGCTGCTGCTTTTGCTTCTTCCTCTGATGGGTTGTTTGCTGCCAGTGCTAAGCATTTTCTGATTCTCTCAATAATTTTCTCTTCTTTCATGATTGTTCTCCTCCAAGGTTTTATTTATTTAAGTTAATTATATTGTACAACATTGTGTGCTAGAAGTCAACAGTTTTAATCTAAGAATTTGTAGTTCTTCGGTACTTCGTCTTTGCCTAAAAGTACTGCTTCAAAATCTACCCCTGCTCTTTCATATGCCTCATTATAAGAATCTCTTACAAACATACCAACACTACAACTGTCCATTGTTGC
>ERZ1024365.89-NODE-89-length-14347-cov-22.161699_pt1 | contig 14347 bp, 24 predicted proteins | sample MGYA00520788_ERZ1024365 | MGnify/ENA primary metagenome ERZ1024365 (study PRJEB33242, sample SAMEA3444265) | Homo sapiens | biome: Host associated; feature: Gastrointestinal tract; material: Stool | place: Uganda | collected 2011-01-01 ... | reverse complement strand
GATAAATAAATTCCGAAAAGTCAATAAAATCATCATCGTTTTCAGATGCAAAAAAATAATATCCCCCAATATTAAGCGCTTGATATACTGTTCTTCCACTATACCCGCCTAAACCGTTTTTTGCATCACAAGTTACAAATACGAAACGAGAATCTCCCCATTCTTCTATTGCAGCAGATAGATCAAGAAATGAAACGTCTCCGTAAATGCGGAAAGATGATGGGTCTTTCATATTCCCCATTAGTTCCTTGCAAGCCTGGAACGGGGAGCCTGTCACTTCCAGAAGCTTCTTCTCTGCTGCATCCAAGGCGCTTGTGTCAACTTTCTTTGCGTCCTCTTCCGTTAAAGATTCATAAGCCAACCCAGCAGCGCCAACCGCTCCACAGTTGTCAAGCGTAATGTCTGAATCAATGGCCTTTATCAGTTGTTCACAGTTTTTGACCTCTTCGCTCTTTCCGCAAGCTGTCATTCCCAAACCGATAACGGCAACCAGGCAGACAGCAAGGGCAGCTTTCATAATTTTTTGCATCGTGACTCCCCCTCTTTCTTTAGGTAATTTCATCATACCCGCCCAGACACAGAAAAGCGACAACAAGTAAGAAACAATTCAATTACAAATTACTACAGGCAACAGAACGCCCCCGGAATGTGGATTCCGGGGGCTTCTGCTATTCGGTGGTGTTGTCGGCTGCGGGTTGTTGATCGTCGTCCTCTCCAATGCAGTCTAAAACATAATCACGAATGACCGCATTTGAAGTTTTTCCAATGCTTGAACAATACGACTTGAATTTTTCGGCCTGACTTTTCTTGATTTTGCAAGCTACCGTTGCCATATTTTCGCTGTCCCATTTTGCATTAGCTTTTTTCTTCGATTCCGATACCGGCATTACGTCACCCCTTTCCGTGTGGGATTGTGGCGGGGGCTGTGACAAATGTGCGCCCCTCTCCCACCATCCACATTATAGCACACATTGTATATACTGTCAACCGTGTAAAAATATCTAATAATACACGGTAAACATTGTACATTATGTCAATAGACGTACACGGTTAACAGTGCTATAATAATGCCATCACAGAGAGGGAAACACCCCAGGAGGCAACACCATGAAAGAGATCAACGCCATTCGCTCCACCGTCTGCAAGAAAGCCGCTGCCTATGTCAAGTCCGGCATGAACCGGAGCGCCGCTTTCCGGCGGGCCTGGGCCGAGACGGCCACCAAGGCCGAAGCGCTGCGGCGGGGCGACATGATCGAGGTTTCCGCTTATTCCGCTATCGCCTGTCGGTTCGTTACCCTTCCCGCCCGTGTGATGAATGTTTCCCGCTTTGGCTCCAACGTCTCCGTTATGGTCATGGCAAAAGAGCATTGCAATGAGTTTGTAAAGGATGTATTCCTCCCCGCCGCTTCCCTGGTTCGGAAGGTTGCATAAATAACCACATTATTCAAAACTTAGGAGGTTTTGCAAGATGAAATTCAATCTAAGCAGCATTATGAGGGCCGCATGGAAGTTCTTTCGTAAGGGCGTTTCTTCCTTTGCCCTGGCCCTGCGCATGGCATGGGCCAACGCCAAGACCCAGAATGCCGCCAAGGAAGCCGCCGAGATCACCGAGGAAACACACACCTGGTACGGCTGGAAAGCTCTGGGCTTTGAGGTTATCCACGAAAGCAAGGCCCTATTCCAAGCATCCGTGAATGACCCCACCACCAAGAGCGGCAAGCGGATATTATCTTTCTTCGGGGTTTCCCAGGTACAACCCGCCAGCTGACAAGCCCACAGCCCCCGCCGTGGCGGGTTGATTCCAGATCATTCACCAACTGCCGACAAAAGAAAGGCCCCCCGTGAGGCCCGCCACAGGCCCCACGGGGGAAACGGAAAGAGGATGTATGACTAAAAAGGAAAGTCAAACATTTCACAGCATTTACATTATAGCCGACTTGACCGGAAAAGTCAAGAGAAAGGATAGAACTATGACTACCACAATCACCAATGCAAGCAACTTTGCACAGGATATTCAGATTGCTTTAAGCAGTCTGCAAGATCTTTCCTATGTCTACTATGAGTTCACAGATGGGGAGCGAATGGACTTACAGGACAGCGGCAGCGCCAAAACTTTTCTTGCCCGCTATTGCTACCAAGAAGCTTTGCAAAAGGCTATTGACGATTCCATTACCAGCATTGCACGGAATGTAGATAGCCTTGTGAAAATGCTCATGGAACTTGACCGCCAGAGCAGCCACACCGAAAAGGAGGAACAGAGATGAACACCACTACCACCACCCAGGCGACCACCGCCAAGCGCTACGAGGATTTGAGCGCCTTTGAGAAGTCTTTTATTGACGACTACCGGAAACTGCCCCCGGAAGATCAGCGGGAAGTTTCCGCCGCCATTATGTCCGCCGTGAAGATCACCAACGCCAGCCCGGAGCAAATAGCGGCCCTCTGTGGCCGTCTGGGCATCACCGACAACCCTTCCCGCTATATCTGTTCCATGTCCGCCAGACATGAGACAGCGGCTTTCTGGGCCGCTTGCGAGGCCGTGGACGAGATCACCGACCACAAGACAATAGACGAGCTGCGGGCCATCAGAGCCGCCAGAGAGGGGGCTTGACCATGAGTTTTTGGAGCTGGCTTTTCAATGTCGTTCTCTTCCCTCTGAGCGAGGAAGAACGGGACCTTCTCGAACGGTTCTACAATGCGGAGATCATGACCGGCAAGGACATAAGGCCGGAAGAACTCCCGGCCCTGAAAAAGCTAATCAGACGGGGATTTGTCAGAGTCACGAAGGAGGTCAAGGCATGAGCGAGAAACCTATATTCACCCCCATTCCAGAGGAATCTTTCCGCATAGCCCCGCCGAGCCGGACGCAGAAAGCCGCCAACGATGCCGCCGCCTTTCTGTCCGCCGCCTATGACCTGATCGAGAACAACGGCCAGCCCATCAAAGACACCAAGGAGCGGAAGCGGCAGCTTTTGGCCCTGCTGGAAATGACCATGCGCAACCTTGCCCAGATCACCAGAGACACCAGCAAAATGGAGCGGATAATACTTGAACAGGCCAAGCGGGAACAAGAGTACCAGCAGCGGCAGGCGGGCCGGAGATAGTACACTATTTGCAACAGTGTGGCGGGTCAAACCGCCACACAAATGAACATTTTTTCGCCGTGTGCGCCGATTGTGCGCAGCCACCCCATTGAACTACATACTTTTAAGCCCTGTTTTGTGCGGTTTTGTCCGTATTTCACAAATTATATTAAATATTATTGTATGGTTTAACACTAGACAACAAATGCGCAGATATGTTAGGATATAATAAAATCACGGTAAATCCCGTTTATTTTCCTTTATTTATCTGCAAAACAGATACATTTTCATGCGATTAACTTCACCGTGTTAAACCGTCTCCCGCTGATTGTGCGCAGAGTTGCGCAGGAAAGAGAGGATTAACATGATCAAGAAAATAAACGGGAACCTGTGGTACTGCTGCCCGAAATGCGGGCAGAAAATTCTCCCCGTCTCCCCTGCCGCTTCCTGTTCCGGCGTGTATGTCAAGTGCCGAAAATGCGGATGGGCCGGAGAAATGGAGATCAAGCGGAAAGGGGCTTGAAAGCATGGCAAGCATACGCAAGATTGAGACAAAGAAGGGATTCTATTACAGAATCACCGTATCAGAAGGGAGGGACGCAGAATACAAGCAGATACGACATTACAAGACCTGGAAGCCGCCCGCCGGTATGGGCGTGCGGCAGGCCGGGAAGATGGTCAAGCAGATCGCCGTTGAGTTTGAAAACGAACTTGAATACGGCTTTCAGCCGGATTGTGAACAGACGTTCGATGAATATGCCGCCTATGTTATCCAGCTGAAAGAGCAGCGAGGGGCAAAGCCTGGAACGCTCCACGTTGATGAAAGCTTGCGCCGCCGCTGCTATCAGCGAATAGGCTATATGAAGATTGTGGACATTCGGCCCCGCCATCTGAACGAGTTCTATATGGAGTTATCAAAACCGGGAAGCTTGAAAAGCTGGAACAGTTCTAAGGCAAAGATTGACCTGTCTGCTATTGTGGCGGCCTCTGGAAAGTCTAAATCAGGTTTTGCCCAGTCCTGCGGCGTTACATTCAACACGCTAAAAAACGCCTGTGACGGTGTTACAATCTCCCTACAGTGCGCCCAGCGAATAGCCGATTATCTGCGAAAGCCTGTTGACGATGTTTTCAACGTTGACCGTTCAAAGCGTGCGCTGTCCCCGAAGATGATTAAAAGCATTCACCAATTCATTCATGACGTGCTGCATACAGCGGAAATTGAAATGCTGATAAAGTACAACCCCGCCGACAAGGTGCAGCCGCCGAAAGCCCCCCGGAAAACGCCGAACTACTTCCAGCCGGAGCAGATCGCCGCAATTTTGCAAGCCCTGGAAGCAGAGCCTATTATGTGGCGTGTCATGGTCACGCTTATGATCATGACCGGCGCACGGCGTGGAGAGGTTGCCGCTCTGAAATGGGAAAAGATAGATTTTGACAGAAACGAAATGAAGCTGGATGCCTCTTTGTCCTACCTCCCGAAAAAGGGAATCTATGAGGGGCCAACGAAAACAGGAAACACCCGCTATATATCTCTCCCCCCGGAAATAATGGCCCTGCTGCGGCGTTATCGCCTCTGGCAGATGGAAAGGCGGCTTTCCCTGGGTGATAAGTGGATAGAAAGCGATTACCTGTTTACACAGCTATACGGCGGGCCAGTAAACCCCACTTCTGTGAATCGCTGGCTTGCCAAATTCACAGAGCGGCACGACCTGCCACACATTAACCCCCACGCATTCCGGCACAGTGCCGCAAGTATTATGATCTCCAACGGTTGCGACATTATGTCAGTCGCCGCCGTTCTGGGCCACTCCACGCCAAAAACGACCATGGAAATTTACACGCACCAAATCACGGAATCAACCCGGCACGCTACAGAATGTTTAACGGACGCAATTCTAAAAAAAGCATGAATTTAGTGATTTTCACTTGATTTTTTCACTAATTAGTGATATAATGAGAACATAATTGAATGAAGTAGCAAGAAAAGCGAAATCTTTTCTTGCGTGAGCCTTTGAGCCTATCCCCCGCACATGGTAACAGTGTGTTGGGCGATAGGCTCTTTTTATTTTTTCGACATTGAAAGGAGCAGGAACATGAAACGCATTCGCACCATTCCAGAAGCAGCACGGGAGATCAAGGCGGCAGACCCGAACACCTATTTCACCGAATGTAAATTACGGCTTATGATTAAGCGGGGTATTTTCGCCCCGGCAACCATTGACAGCGGAACCCGTGTTATTCTGCTTGACATGGACAAGCTGGAAGCCATCATAGACGGCCAACCGCTGAATTGACCGCCACCCCCTGAAAGGAGTAAAGCATGACACAGCACGAGCGAATATTGGAGCATCTGGAAAGCGGCGGAACGCTGACCCATGCGGAAGCACTCACCCTATACGGCATAGGGCGGCTGTCCTCCCGCATCTGTGAGCTGCGGAAGCTGGGCTACCCCATCCGGGCGGAGTATGTAGCCAAAGAGAACCGATACGGGGAAACTGTCCATGTTGTTCAATACTCCATGGACAGCAGCGGAAAGGAGGAACAGAGATGAAAGAACAAGGATTCTATTTCCGGCCCGCCTATTGCAAGGCTGCGGCAGCGCTGGAAGCAAAAGACCGCCTTGCGTTCTATGACGCAATTTTGGATTACTGGTTTTTCGGAAATACCAAGGGGCTGCTTCCCCCGGCAGCAATGGCAGCTTTTACCCTTGCCGCCGAGATGATCGAAGAGGACGCTGAGGAGGACGCTTGAAATGCCGGATGTGAAATGGATAAAGATTACCGTTGATATGTTCGATAATCGAAAGATCAAGTATCTGCGGAAACAGGAAAACGGGGATAGCCTAGTTCTCATATGGGTTATGCTCTTGACCATGGCGGGCCGCTGCAACGCCGGGGGCATGATCTTCTTAACCGAGAACATCCCCTATACTCCCGCTATGCTGGCTGATGAATTGGGTTACGAAGAATCCACAGTAGCCGCCGCCCTGACCGCTTTTGAACGCCTGGGCATGGTTTCCATTACAAAAGATTCTCTTATTCGGGTTATCGGATGGGACGAATATCAGCATATGGAGGATTCCGAACTATGAAAAAAAGTGAAAAGCCTGGTGTCATGCTTTACTTTGATATTCGGCCTTGCCTTAACAGGCTAACCGATTCAGAGCAAGCACAACTATTCCGGGCAATATTGGATTATGGAGAATCTAGCATAGAACCAGGCTTTGAAGATCGTCTAGGGCTTGTATGGGATTTTGTAAAACCCATGATCGATAGAGATACAGACCGATACAAGGAAATCCAGGAAAAACGTGCCAGAGCTGGAAGCCGTGGCGGTCAAGCAAAGGCAAGCAACGCTAAGCAAAGTGAAGCAAATCTAGCAAATGCTACTTTTGCTAAAGACGATGTAGCAAAAGAAAGCAAAGATAGCACCACTAAGCAAATCAAGCCAACTACAACTACAGCTACAGCTACAACTACAGCTACAACTACAGAGGATATATACCAACCTGGTACAAATAACCAACCTGGTACATATAACGGGGATTGTTGTATGGGGGCCTTAAACGGCCCCACAACGACCCGACAACGTTTTAAGCCCCCTACCGTTGACGAAGTGAAAGACTACATAACCGAGAAAGGCTATACCATCGACCCGGAAACGTTCGTAGATTACTACACGGCCAACGGCTGGAAGATCGGCAAGTCGAGCATGAAGGATTGGCGGGCAGCTGTCCGCACCTGGAACAGAAAGGAACAAGCCAATGGAAGAAATTCAAACAGCAACGGAAATAATCGAGTATCTGAAAGCCCGCCTATCAAGCTTAAGCCCCAATACGTCCTCTAGCTTTGTTCCGGGGAAATCCCTGGAACAGCTCAAGGTGGAGTGCTTCAACGCCACCGATGGAAACATGAACGAGAAGGACGGCTACGACTGCCCCATATGCAGGAACCGGGGGCTTATATCGGAGCTTGCGACCCGTGGCGGGGCAGAGAAAGCAATTTTTGTGGAATGCCAGTGTATGCCTATCCGGTACACAATAGCCCGGATGCAGCGGAGCGGGCGGGCCGACGTGATCAAGAAATACACGTTTGCAAAGTTCAAGACAGACAGCGCTTTCCAAAAGACGCTAAAGGAATCCGCCCAAGCCTACGTCAAAGCCGGGAAAGGCTGGTTCTTTATGGGCGGTCAATCCGGCTGCGGCAAGTCCCACATAGGCACGGCCATTTTCCGGGAGTTCCTGCTTTCCGGGAAATCTGCCCAATACATGGCGTGGCGGGAAGATGCCGCCCGCCTGAAAAAGCTTCTGGGGCAGGACGGAACGGCCTACTGTGACGAAATGGAGAAGTACAAGACCGCCACCGTGCTATACGTTGATGATCTGTTCAAGACCGGAAAGGCAGACGGGAACCAGATGCAGCGGCCCACCCCGGCAGATATCAACCTTGCTTTTGAAATTCTGAATTATCGGGCCAACCACCCGGAGCTGCTGACCATCATTTCCTCTGAATGCACCATGCCCCAGCTGATCGAGATTGACGAGGCCATAGCCGGGAGAATTGCCGAGAACGCCCGCCCGTATGTCTTGAGCATCAACCCAGATCGTGCTAAAAATTATCGGCTCCACGACGTTGTGGAGCTGTGACCGCCACAAGGAGGAAAAAGATCATGTCGATTGCTGCTATCGTGTTATCCGTTATTTCCCTGGTTCTGGGCGGTGTGAATCTGCTTTTTATGGTTCTGATGTGCGCCGCCTGGAAGGAATTCAAAGAAAATTGGGAGCAGCTGAAAGAGGAAGTCAAGCCGGAAAATCGGACCGTCTCCCCCGCCGCCAGTCTGGCCCGTGTCGGACCATTCACGCCGGAGGAAGCCCAGAAGCATCATGAACGGAACTACGCCGCACTTAACGGATGCCTGAAAGCTATTGAGGCGGCGGGCCTGACTTCGGAAGAGGCCCAGGCAATCCCCGCACAGCTGGAAAAGGCCGTTTCCTACGGGAGCGCCCAGCAATGCCCACAAGCCCCACAGCGGGCCACAAATCCGAAAAAGTAAATGGGTGAGTAAACATACCACCCAAACAAGAAAAACCGAAAATGGAGCCGCTACGCCGTCACTGTAGCCGCCAGAGGCGGCACCGAACGGCAAGCCGGACAGGAATAACGAAAGGATGAAATATCATGGCAGAAATGAGCGAAGCCGCCAAGGAGGCCCGGAGGGCCTACAACAGAGCATACCAGGAAAAGAACCGGGAACGGCTGCGGGAATATAACAGGAAGTGGAGAGCCGAACACCGGGACGAGATCAACGCCAGACGCCGCCAAAAGGCCGGAGAGTATGAGGCCCGGAGATGGGAACGGAAGGCCGCCCGGCTGGCAGCGGCCCAGCAGGCGCTTGAGGATGCCACCCCCTGACCGTCTGCCGGGTTTTGCGGACAAAATCGGACAAAAGCGGACAGGGCCAGCAATACCGCATGAAAGGGGGTGATACCATGAGCGAGGAAAAGCAAGGGAAATTCACGGACGCAAGCGAACAACTGCGGGCAGCGTTCCCGGATGCTATAGCCGCCCTGCGTGAGATTGCGGCGGATAAAGCAGCCCCGGCAGCGGCCAGAGCCACCGCCGCCCGTTCCCTGCTGGAATACGGCGTGAAGCTGGACAATTCAGCAAAGGCCGAGACGCTGAACATACTGGATTTCTAGGGCCGTGGCGGGCCATTGGAGGAACACCCAATGAAGAATGAACCTGACGTGCTGATCGTCTCCGTTCGTCACGTCCCATTTCGGGATGCTGACGAAATCTTGAGTCGGTGGAACCATGACCAACAAGGCTATGTGTTTCACATTTTCAGCGAAAACCTGTATGCGCAAGATTACTTGCAAAATAAGTATTTACCCGAAGAAAAAGGAGGATAAACCAATGAAATTTATTTTCGACCTGCCGAACAAGGAGCTTTTGCCCCGTTCCCTTGACCTTGCGGATGCCGTCGAGGATTTCGTACAAAAGTTCGGAATCAAGGACGTAAAGATCAAGCAGAAGGAGGGCGAGGACGACAAGGCATTTTCCCGCCGCAAGCTCAAGAAGCTGCTGAATACCGTCTGCCGGGAACACCCGGAGGAGGCCGGGGCAATTTCGGATATGCTGTGGGTGAAGGAAAGCGAGGATGAAGCAATCCCCAACGCTCTGGCAACGGCCAGCGTGGCTATTACCCGAAAGGACGTAATGGATTTTTTCGCCTTGTATCTGCTTTTGGGGCAGACCGTTACAAACAGCTGATTTTCTCCATCCCCGCCCCGTACTTCGATTGTTTCGCCTATCGGCACTTGATGGACTATGCCCGTATCCGGGATGAAGAGCGGGTAAAAGAGTATACATATAGGCTTTATGTTTCTGATGCCCTAAAGCTTATGGGGGGAAATCTGGCGAAAGCGTTCGGCGGTGAGGCGCTGGGCGTTCGCCTATATGATCTTCTGGAACGGAACACGGAGCCGGAGGACAACCGGACAGGCGAAGAGATCATAGCGGAGATGCGGGCCAAACTGGCCGCAATGAGCGAGGATGGAGAAAATATCGAATCTGTTTAATTCAGGGCGTGGCGGGCCTCCCTGCCCGCCACAGGCCCGCATATTAACCGAAAGGGGGAATTCATACGGCTAGTTTATTAGACCTGGTTATCACAATCACCGCAAAGGACGATGCTTCGGCGGAGATTAAGAACATCACCCAAAACGTAAACAAAGTTGCGAAAGCGTTTCAACAAGCATCCACGCAAGGCGGCGACGGCCTGGAAAGTCTGAAAAAGAGGGTCAAGGAAACCTCTGAAAAGATCAAGGAATCGTCCGAGCAGATCAAGAAAACCACAGAGCAAGCAAAGAAAGCCTCTGAGAACATCAAGAAGGTTTCTGAATCCGGGAAGGATATCGGGGAGAAGATCACCCAGGGAACGAAACAGGGTCAAGAGGGCCTAAAGAAATTGGGGGACGTTGGAAAGCAGCAAGCGAACGTCCTAGAGGCCGCATATGATCGGGTGGCCTCTGCCGTGGCCGCTGCGTTTACCGTGAAAAAGCTTCTTGATCTAGGCAAGTCCGCCGTGACCACCGCCGCCGATGCCCAAACATCGTTTGCAAAGGTGCAGACGCTTCTTTCCTCTGGGACAGACGTAAACGCATTTTTCGAGAGTGTTCGGAAAGGCTCACGGGAAGCCGGGATACCGCTTTCAGAGTTCACAGAGGCCCTATACCAATCGCTTTCGGCCTCTGTCGCCCAGGGAAGCGCCGTCAAGTTCACGACGGAGGCGGCAAAGCTGGCCCGTGGCGGCTATACTGACCTTGCAACCGCCGTGGACGTGTTGACCACGATTCAAAACGCCTACGGCCTAAGCACAAGCCAGACAACCAAGATTGCGGACAGGCTGATCACCACGCAGAATCTAGGCAAGGTCAATGTTGCCCAGCTGGCCGCAGTTATGGGCCGCTCCATCCCCGTTGCCAAGTCCTACAACATCAGCCTTGAAACCCTGTTTGCTTCCTATGCCGCCTTGACGAAGAACGGCAATGAGGCAGACCAAACGACCACGCTTTTGAATGCCACATTCAACGAAATGGGCAAATACGGCACAAAGACCGCAACCATTTTGCGGGAGCAAACTGGCAAGAGCTTTGCGGAGCTAATGGCCTCTGGCGTGGCCCTGACTGACGTTCTGGGCATTCTCCAAGATGCTGCATCCCGTGAGGGGCTTTCTCTGTCTGACCTGTTCGGCAGCGCCGAAGCGGCCCGTGGCGCTAAGCTAATTATCGACAATGCACAGGACATTACAACCGCCACTACCGACATGATGAACTCCATGGGCGCTGCTGCGGAGGCAAACACCACCATGCTAAACACCTACAACGAACAGGTGAAGCAGCTGAAAACCAACTGGGGCTTGCTTATGGAGCAGATCGGGCGAAAAGCTATCCCTGTTTTGAATAAGGCCGTTGGGCAGCTAACGAAAGTCTTGACCGGAGAGGCATACACAGAACACACAAGAGGAATTGCTACCGACTATTCCGAGACGTTCGAGGAAGCCACAAACAGAGCGGCGGAGCTAAAGCACAAGATTGATGATCTCATGGAGCTGGACATGGGCGACAACGCCGGAACTCCGTGGAGCAAAGAGCAACGGGAAGAACTTGCTTCCTTGCAAAGTCAATATGATGCCGTTATCGCCCGTGCCGCAGAACTGCGAGAAGAAACCATGGCTGCCGGAGAGGCTGGCACTGCTGCAACCGATATGCTCACGGCAGCAACGGAGGATTACGTTTCTTCTGCCCAGGCGTTGCTTGACCAATACCAGGCAACCTATGAGGCTACTCTTGCCAGTCTGGAAAAGTTTTTCTCCCCGTTTGAAAAAGTCAACATCAATGTGAAAACGTCGGTTGAAGAAATGAAAGCCGCTATGCAATCCCAGATCGACTATTTCCAGACGTACAACCAGAACATTCAGACATTGACAGAAGCAGGCCTAGGAAGCTTTTCGGATATGCTGATCGGAATGGGGCCGACGGGTGCAGCCTACGCCCAAAGCATCGTAGACGCAATGACCCAGGCGGGCGGCGCTACTTCGGAAGAGACCCAGAAAATGGTTCAGAATCTTCTTAACCTGCAATCGACGCTTGAGCAGAGCCGGAAGAACTTAGGCGGTTCGGTATCCGAAGCCATAAACGGCACAACCGAGAAAGTGGCGGCTCTGACTGCGGAATATACGGAGAGCATAGCCAATTGGGACAAGTCCGCCGAAGCTATGGAGAACGCCAAAAGCACAGTGAATGCTTTCGCCGCTGGCCTGACAGAAAGCCAAGCAAAAATCATGGAAGCCGCCGGAGACATTGGGCAGAAGATCACCGCCGCAATTCAGGCCAACGTGGGAACCATCCATGTAAACGTTGTGGCGGATATGCCAACGGGCGGAAGCGTGAGCGGAAGTTGGTCGAGTCGTGCTATTGGCATGGACTATGTGCCATACAATGGCTATAAAACCGTCCTACATAGGGGGGAAATGGTACTGAATTCCTACGAAGCCGACCAACGGCGGCGAGGCCGGGACGGCGGAAACGGGCAGGGCGTGACCATCGTTCAGAACATCCAGGCCGTTCCCCAGACCCCCGTCCAGCTGGCGGAGGCAACGGCGGCATATTTTGAGCAAGCGAGGTGGTTATGATGGACAAAGAAAACAACCTACTTTCTGCGCTACTTCGGGCGGCAGTCATCACAGATGAACCGTCCACAGCCGCCCAAGCCCTGCAAGAGCTGGCTACGCTTGATCGGCATATAGCCGCATTGCGGGAGCTGCAAAGCGGTACGCATATCAAAACATACAACAGGAGTACCACGGAGGGAAGGAAAAACAATGAGCCTTGAATCTTATTTTCTGGCAAAGATCATCATTGCCGGGGTTGCCCTTGCGGTTGTTATCGGCCTTAGTATCTGGGCGCTATTCAACAGCTAATCAGCCCCACAGCCCCGCCACCAGGCGAAGAACAGCCCAGGCGGGGAAATCACGACGCAGAATAAAAGCCGCTGCGAGGAACAGCAGAGGCCCCACCCGGCAAGGAACCGCCGGGAATATCAAAGATCGGAGTTGAAGCAATGTCACGCCCCCGGTATTGGTGGTATGACTATGTGAAGAAAGCGACAATTCAGAGCATGAACAGCAAGCAACCCCCCGCCACTTTGCAGGAAGCTATGGCCGCCGTAGCCGTGAAAAAAGCCCTGGATACCACAGCAGAGAAAGACCGTGGTAAAGAAAGGCTAGAGCTTTTCGATATCGTATACAAGCGTAGAAAGCACAATCTCCCCGGCGCTGCCATGCAGATGGGCATATCAGAGGGAACGGCGAGAGATTGGGCGAGGGAATATATTTACACCGTAGCGGAGAACCTGGGCTTTTTGTAAGCCCTTCCCCTGCCGTCTGCGCCCTGGGCTTTATCGCCTGGGGCGCTTTTGTCGTTTTGAAACTGAACTTTTCTGAACCAGTTTGAACCTGAAGTTTTCTGAAGTAGTTTTACCCGCTCCACCCTGTTTTGAAACTCTAGTTTTTTCTAGTAGTTTTTCAAATCTCTATTTTTCTCTATCGGTTTTGAAACTGTAGTTTTCTGTAGTAGTTCACTCCCCTGCCTACCTGCAAAACCTCCATTGTGGCGGACAATTTGACAGGATCAGCGGCAGGAAGCGGAAAGAAGCGGCAACGCACCGCCACCAGCCCCGTATAATCCATTCTGGGCCGTCTGGACAGCCCCATGGGCGGGAAGAAAAAGGGAAACTATGTCCAGGAGTATAAACACACGTCCGAAAAGAAATCCCGCCAAACGCCCGTCTAGCGGCTCACGCAGGGCGGCAGAGAAAGCGCCCGTACAGCCTGCCGGGGCCAGATCATGCCGGAGCTGCGCCCCATGCTGATTCTCAATCTGAGGTTTTATGAGGTTTTCAATGTCCGGTTTTGTCCAGTCCTGGCCGCTTCAATGTTGAGTTTTGCTAAGTCCTCCCCCCATGCTGCAATAACAAGTTTTCACAGGTTTTCCGGCCAGATCATCCACCACCAGCACCGCCGGAGCTGCCCGGTATAGCGTTTGAATGTTATCTTTTTACATACTCCATATAAAATCAAATGTCATGTTTTGTCATGTTCTACACGAAATCAAAAGTCAGGTTTTGTCAGGTTTGTTTCGTTCAACCTGCTTTCAAATAATAAGTTTTACTAAGTTCTTCGGCCAGCACAGCGGCGGCAAATATTAACATTTATTAACATCCCCGGCCCCTGCATTATTTCCCCCTCCCTGCCCTTTTAGGTGAAAAACTTCGGAGAAACCCAGGCCCAGGGGACCACCACACAGGGGAACATGGTGTTTATTTCTCCCTATTTTTTCGCAAAAGAAAATAGCGGGAAATAATCGCCTTTTTCGGCGCTTCCCGCTTTTTAAATATCCGAAAAATACCCCGGCATTCCCTCCATACTGCCCGCCACCAGGGCGGCAGATCGAAATGAAATGTAGTAAAATGTAGTAGTCCAGCACAGCCCCGGAGGCCCCAGGAACAGATGAACGCCCCCGGCAGTACCGGGAGCGCCCTATGTGTTCATCCCATATATTCACATCCGATAAGTTCGGCAATACGTTTTCCGCTGAATGTTGAAACCGCTACTTTGTCTTTGTATGGGTTATTGGAGTTTTCGGAGGGATAAATAAATTCCGAAAAGTCAATAAAATCATCATCGTTTTCAGATGCAAAAAA
>ERZ1024365.88-NODE-88-length-14370-cov-17.054418_pt1 | contig 14370 bp, 10 predicted proteins | sample MGYA00520788_ERZ1024365 | MGnify/ENA primary metagenome ERZ1024365 (study PRJEB33242, sample SAMEA3444265) | Homo sapiens | biome: Host associated; feature: Gastrointestinal tract; material: Stool | place: Uganda | collected 2011-01-01 ... | reverse complement strand
GAGGTTTGGGGAGAGGTGACAAAGGAATGAGTTCGTCTATTGACCAGCGCATTGTTGAGATGCAGTTTGATAATGCACAGTTTGAAAAGGGTATTTCGACCTCTTTGAAAAGCCTCGACAATCTGGAAAAAGGGCTGAAACTGGATGGAGCCAGCAAGGGACTGCAGAGTGTTGCGAATGCAGCAAACTCTATGAACTTTGATGGTTTGCAGAGCGGAATTTACGCTGTACAGCAGAAGTTCAGTGCACTGGAAGTAATTGGTATCACGGCTTTGCAGCATATTACCAATGAAGCAATCTCTGCCGGTGAGACCCTTGTGAAGTCACTTTCCATGGACCAGATCTCGGCTGGTTGGGAGAAATACGGTGCCAAGACCAAAGCTACTCAGACACTGGTTGCCCAGGGAAATTCCCTGGAAGATGTGAATAAACAGATGGAGCAGCTGAACTGGTTTACCGATGAAACCAGCTACAACTTTACCGATATGCAGGAGAATATTGCTAAATTCACCGCTACCGGCAAAGGACTGGAAGAATCTGTTACCGCCATGGAGGGTATTGCCCTTTGGGCTGCGGCTTCCGGCCAGAATGCTGCTACTGCAAGCCGTGCGATGTACCAGCTGAGCCAGGCAATGGGCGCTGGTGTGATGCGCAAGGAGGATTACAAGAGTATTCAAAATGCAAGTATGGATACCGATGAATTCAGACAGAAATGCCTGGACGCCGGTGTTGCATTGGGCACTTTGAAGAAAAATGCCGACGGCACCTATAAGTCTTTGGTGGCGAACTCTAAGGCCTTTAATAAATCCCAGTTTGCAGAGCATCTGACGGATGACGCTTGGCTTACCAGCGATGTCATGATGCAGGTTTATAACGATTACGCCAAGGCTGTTGACCAGATCTACACCTATGTGCAGGACAAAGCTGATGCAGGTGAGATCATCACCACCTCGGAAGCCATTGAGGAGATGGGCGACAAGGTTGATGCCTTTGGTTTGAAAGTATTTAAAGCCGGTCAGGAAGCACGTACCTTTGATGATGCCATTGACTCTGTAAAGGATGCAGTTTCTACCGGCTGGATGAAGACTTTTGAGCTGATCTTTGGTGATGCCGAGCAGTCTACTAAGTTGTGGACTGACTTAGCGAATGACCTTTATGAGGTATTTGCTGAAGGCGGCAACGAGCGCAACGATTATCTGGAGCGGTTGATGGGCAAGCAAAGCGATGCTTTGACGGAAGCCCAATGGAAGACGGTTGCAGAGACTACGACCGCCACCGATACTTTGAAACAGGCCCTGATGGAGACAGCCAAAGCCCATGGTGTCGCCATTGACGAGATGATCAATGATGAGACAAGCTTTGAACAGTCGTTATCCAAAGGCTGGCTGACTTCTGGAATCTTAAGCGAGACTTTGAAGAAATTTACCGGCGATACGGTAGAAAGTACCGAAACCTTGACCGCTAAGCTGGATGAATACAAGAAGCTGGCGACCGATGTTATCCGAGGGGATTATGGCAATGGAGCTGCCCGTAAGACGGCTTTGGCTGAGGCCGGGCAGGACTATGCTACGATCCAGGGTATTGTTAATAAGATGCTGGCCGGGACCGAGATCACGATTGAAGATCTGGGTGATGCCCAGCTGAAATCCATTGGCTATACCGATGATCAGGTTGCTGCCCTGAGAGAACTTGCCAAACAGGCAGAAGAGACCGGCACGCCACTGAATGAGCTGATCGAAAGCCTGAATAAACCGTCCGGCCGTGATCTGGTTGTTGAGTCGTTTTCAAATGTGCTGCACGGGCTGATGGGGGCCATTGAAGCTGTAAAATCGGCCTGGAGCGAGGCTTTTCCGACCCCGACCGTTGAACGGGTCTATTCCATTCTGGAAGCTATCAATAAATTCACCCAGAAGTTAGTCTTGACTAACGAAAACTCTGAAAAATTGAAGAATTCCCTGCGCGGACTCTTTGATGTGTTTGGTATCGTTACCGATGTTGTCTCCAAACTTGCAAACGGCGCTTTTAAGATCCTGAGTGCAATTATGGGCGATGTCCATGTAAATGTGCTGGATTACACAGAGGCTATTGGCAAAAATCTTACGGCTACCCGTAAATGGATAAAAGAGAATGAAACCCTGAATAAGATCATTGATACTGTGGTGAACACGGTAGTCAAGTGGATACAGTCCATTAAGAACTGGATCAGCGAGCATCAGATCGTTACGAAGATTGCACGAACCCTGAATACGATCTTTACCACGATGGTATCGGTTGTAACAAAAGCGGCGACTGCAGTTTCAAAATGGTGGAAATCTTTTACCGGAATGTCTGCTGTGCAGACGGCCATTGAGAAATTTAAAGAGTTGTTCTTTGAACTTTTGGAAAAGGGCAAGGAGCGACTGGATGATTTTGGGCCGAAAGTACAGGGATTCTTTGAACATTTCAAGGGATTTGATAGCCTGGATTTCAGCAGTGTATCGAGCTTGTTCACTTCTTTTACGGATGCAGCCGGTTCCGGGCTTGGCACGGTGATTGACAAGCTGGACCAGTTGAAGCAAAAGATTTCCGGATTTACGAGCTCTGTAAAAGAGAAGTTTGCACCGGTACAGGGGATCATTGAGCAGTTCCAGCAATTCGCAAGCCAGGGGTTGAAGAAATTTAGTTTTGGAAAGATCCTGACGGCTGCTACTGGTATTGCTGTGATCGGTTCGCTGACTAAGCTTGGGGATGCCCTTAGCACCGTTGGCAAATCGGTAAAGGACCTTAAGACAAGTGCAGTCGGTGTGCTGGACAGCCTGAAAGGCGTTCTGGTTTCTTACCAGAAGGAGATCCAGTCCAAGAGCATTATCAACATTGCGCTGGCGATTGCCATTCTGGCCGGTTCTTTGATCGCACTTTCGTTTGTACCTACTGAGAAGCTAGAGACTGCAACGATTGCCCTTGGTGCCTTGATCGGTGCTTTGGCTGGGCTCTCTGCTGCAATGGGCTATTTTACCAAGAATAAAGTTCCCAGCAATGGTTTGAATAAGCTGTTTGGCGGACTTTCACTGGTGGCACTTGCCACCAGTGTGCTGCTGATGGTTACTGCTTTGAAGCAGATCCAGAGCATTGATGTGGATTGGCCTACGCTTGCTGCCGATATGGTGGCAATTGTGTCGATTCTTGGCGTGCTTGCCGGTGGCATGAAGCTGTTGAGTGCACTGAAAGTGGAAAGCAGCATTGGTACTGCCTTGACCTTGATTGCCTATGCCGAGGCATTGACTTTGGTAGTTAAGGTTCTTGGCGCTTTGCAGAAGGAAAGCCTTGACGGCATTTACTCGTCGCTATTCAAAATGAGTGCCATCATGCTGGCGGTTTCGGCCTGCGCAAGAATTGCCGGTAAGGGAAGTATCGGCGGGGCAGCCTCTATGGTTGCTGTCGTTTACTCCTTAAAGCAAGTTCTTGAGTTGATGGAAACCGTAAATGGCATGAGTTTGAAGGAAATCCTGAAAGGACTTGGCGTGCTTGGCAGCATGATGGTCATGATGAATTTCCTTATGGCCGGAATGGGTACTGCCGGGGCGAATGCCGACAAGGCTGGCAAGGCAATGCTGCTGATCAGTGCTTCCATGTACATTATGGTCGAGGTCATTAAGAACATTGATGAGCTGAGTGCTAAGAGCATTGTAAAGGGTATTACGGTTATTGGGCTGTTGAGTTTGTTCTTTGCGGGGCTTACAGCTATCAGCCACTTTGCCGGTGCAAATGCCGATAAAGCCGGTGTTGGAATTTTAGCTATGAGCGGTGCTATGGCGGCAATTGCCATAGCGATGAAGATCATGGCCTCAATCCCCGTAAATGACTTGGTGCGTGTGATGGCAGCTATGGCTGGCATTGCTACAGCATTTGGCGTTCTGATGGTTGTAAGCAGCAAAGCGACCGGCAGTTACAAGGCCATTATTGCAATTGCAGCATCCATGGCTGCCCTCACAGCCCTTATGGCTGTTATGTCGGCTATGGATGCGGACAGCCTTACTCGTGCTACGGTTGCCCTTGACAGCATGATGGCTGCCTTGGCATTAGCGATTGCTTCGACCAAAGGCATTGATGGTGCTGCTTTGGCCTCGATTGCTATGATCACACTGGCAGTAGCGGCCATTGGCTATGTGCTTTACCAGTTGGCGAGTATTCCGAACCCGGATGATTTGCTGCCGATTGCAGTCTCTCTGTCTGGTGTATTGTTGGCCGTTTCTGCGGCTATGCGGATCATGGGCAGCATGGATTTGGCTGGGATTGCAACGGGCAGTCTTGGAATCATCGCCGGGATCGCCACAATTGTTGCTATTCTTGAAGCCCTTGGCGGGTTGATGAAACTAGATATTTTTAGCGAAAATCTAGATAACGCCATTACGGCCATGAGTAAGATTGGCGAAGCATTGGGTACCTTTGTAGGCAGTATTATAGGCGGTATTGGCACAGGCCTTACCGGGCAGCTGCCGAAGATGGCCAAAAACATTTCCGAATTTGCAGATGGCATGAGCGGATTTGTTAGTTTTGTTGAGGGGCTGGACGATAATTTTGCCTCCCGCGTGGATGTGCTGGTGAAAGTTACCGAGAAGCTGACCAGGCGCGGATTTACGGCAGGTCTTAGCAGTCTTTCGGAAAGCAACATTAAATATGATGTGGTTGGAGATAACCTGACATCCCTGGGCACGGCAATCAAATCCATGGCCACTGCTACAAATGGGGTGAGCACTGACCGACTTTCTTCCACTGCTGATGCTATGAGCTCGGTTGCCAACATTCTCTCGGAAATGCCGACTACAGGCGGATTCTGGGGGAAGATTGTTGGTGAGACGATGAGTATGGAAACTCTCGGAAGCCAACTTACGGCATTTGCACAGGCCATGGTTAACTATGGGTCTATTATAAGCGGCGCGGATGGTGGAGTTGGCTTAAATGAAGAAGCTATTACAGCCAGCGAAACAGCAGCGAAAATTCTGATCGGTCTTTCTAATGAGTCGGACAATTATGACGGATTTATTCAGAAATTTACCGGGCAGAAGAACCTTGACAAACTAGGTAGCCAGCTGAAAGCATTTGCCCAAGCGATGGTAGATTATTGCACCATTATTACCGGTGGCGAAAACGGAGTTGCCCTGGATGTAAATGCAATTACCGCAAGTGAAGCTGCAAGCAACGTTCTTATAAATTTAGCAAAGAACACAGACAACTTGGACGGTTTCGTGCAAAAAATCACAGGACAGAAAGATCTTGCAAAACTTGGACAGCAATTGACATATTTTGCGAATGGCCTTGTTCGTTATAGTCAAATCATTGGCGGCGGATATGGTAGCGGATTTAATTCGGATGCGGTTATGGCAAGCCAAGAAGCTGTTCAGGTTGTTACAGCTTTGTCCCAGAATGTCGACATGACTGGTGGTGTTATTGGCTGGCTTACCGGAGACGATACTAAATTGACGAATTTCGGCACAAATTTGAAGAACTTTGGCGAAGCACTCGTCTCTTACGGACAAAATTGTACCCAATTGAGTGTTGTTTCCATTAACGATGCCTCGGCGTGCATTACGAATCTGGTCGATGCACTGAACCTGGTTGGAAATATCAACTTTGAAGCCCTTAACATGCTGAGTGAGGCTCTGAATACCTTTACGCCGAATAGTTCGTTTGTGGATATGTTTGCTTCGGCGGCAGAATCCATGAGCACCGTTGGCAGCCAGATGATTCAGGCATTTAACACTGGCATTACGGAAAATGCACCGAGTGTGGCAGAAAATGCGCAGACTTTGGTCAATAATTTTGTGGCTGAGGTTACGAACGCCATTTCCTCTAACACACTGCTGATTGCAACGAGTATCGATACCCTATGTGCGAACCTGAACACCATTATCCTTGGCAAAGAGGAGAGTTTCAGAACGTCTGTTACTACGGTTTGCCGTGGGGCTGCCTCGGTTGTGTATGATGAGTACAACAACTGGGCAACGGCTGGCAACTGGCTTACTCTTGGGCTTGCTAAGGGTATCCGGGACGGTAAATCTGAAGCGATCAATGCTGCTGTGGAAGTGGCCGGTGAAGCACTGAAAGCTGCGCAGGATAAGCTTAAGATCGCATCGCCTTCCAAGGTGATGTATGGGTTTGGTCGGTACTTTGATTTGGGCTTTGCAAACGGTATCCTCGACTATGCTGATACAGTTGCAAAAGCCAGTGAGAACATTGCGACACAAGCAATTTCTACTGCCCAGATCATTGCTGAGAACATTGCCGCTACGATGGACGAGGACTTTGAGTATCAGCCTACCATTCGGCCGGTTTTGGATATGGATGAGGTGGACAGCGGGCTTAACAGCTTCGACCGTAATTTTGCGAACCGCAGCATGAATCTTGCAGGGAGCATTAACCGTGTGCAAAAGGCTGCACCGGCTGATAAGTATGCGGAATCCGTGAACCCGAGCCAGAATCAAAATGGCGGGGCCAACACCTATAACTTCAACCAGTATAACTACAGCCCGAAGGCATTGAGCCGGATCGATTTGTACCGCCAGACGAACAACCAGTTTGCCATGATGAAGGAAAGAGGAAAAGCATGATTAAATCCGTGAAAGTCACGAACTACATGGGCGAATCACTGACCATTCCTCTTATCTGGAATGGCGGGCCTTTTGAGATCGAGAAAATTGAAGGGCTTGGTCCGCCCAAGGCCAACATCAATACAACCGAGATCGCAACGAATGACGGCTCGAAGTTTAATTCGGCCAGGGCGACCGAGCGCAATGTGGTTGTGTACCTGATTTTGCATGGAGCACCTACGATTGAGGATGCCCGACAGCTGAGCTACAAGTATTTTCCTGTAAAGAAACCTTTGCAGCTTGAGATCGAGACCGATAACCGGCGCTGCGTTGTGGAAGGATACCCCGAAACCAATGAACCGAACATCTTTAGCGATAGCGAAGATACGCAGGTCAGCATCGTTTGCCCGAATCCTTATTGGAAGTCGGCAGGCGATGACGGCGTTCGGGAAGTTATCTTCCATGGTGTGACGCCGAATTTCGAGTTCCCGTTTTCAAATGAGTCGCTTACTGAACCTAAAATTGAGTTTGGTATTATCGAACGGCGCAAGGAAAACATCGTTTACTACGACGGTGATGCCGAGCAGGGAATTACGATTACGATCGAGGCTGTCGGCACGGTGAAGAACCTTACGATTTACAATATCCGGACCCGAGAAAAAATGGCCATCAGCCATGATGAGCTTGTGAGTTTTACGGGTTCCGGCATTGTAAACGGCGATACCATCATTATTTCGACAGTAAAAGGCCATAAAACCATTGAGCTTTTGCGGGACGGTGTTACGACCAACATCCTGAACTGCATTGGCAAAGACGATGACTGGTTTATGCTGTCGAAAGGCGATAATGTTTTCGGCTACACTGCTGATGAGGGCAGTGACTACCTGGATTTCAAAATAAACTATTCTTCTTTGTATGAGGGTATTTAAATGGATGCACTGATTATGGACAAGGACTTTAAGTCGGTAGCCATTATCGACGATTACGAGTCTTTTATCTGGACTGACCGTTACTGCGGCTACGGAGACTTTGAGCTCTATGCCCCTGTCAGTGCAGCATTTTTTAACTTTACCAAGGATGGGTATTATATTTGGAACAACGACTCTGAGCATCTTATGATCATCGAGAAAAACGATATCGAGAGTGATGCAGAGGACGGCAGCCATGTTACTGTGACAGGGAGAAGCCTTGAGTCTATTTTGGACCGGCGGATCATCTGGGCACAGACGACCCTGAGCGGCAGTTTACAGGACGGGATCAAGAAGCTTCTCAATGAAAATGTCATCCAGCCGAGTGACGAGAAGCGGAAGATCCCGAATTTTGTTTTTAATGAAAGCACTGACGAAGCGATCACAAAGCTGACAGTGGATGCCCAGTATACGGGCGACAATCTCTATGACGCTATCAAATCCCTTTGTGAAACCAACGAACTCGGATTTAAGGTCGTTTTAAACAGCGATCTTAAGTTCGAGTTTTCTTTGTATTTTGGGACCGATCGTTCCTATAACCAGAAGAAACTGCCGTATGTGATTTTTAGCCCGAACTTTGAAAACCTGGTCAACTCGAACTACTACGAGAGTTCTGCGGAGCTTAAGAATGTAGCGCTGGTTGGCGGGGAAGGCGAAGGATCGGACAGAAAGTTTAAGAGCGTGTACGGCAACGGCGTTGAAGCGTTCCCGAGTGGGATGGACCGGCGTGAGTTGTTTGTGGATGCCAGAGATCTGAGCACGAAAACCAGTGACAAGACCCTTTCTACATCCGAATACAATGCCCAGCTTGAACAGCGTGGGTACGATAAGCTTGGAGAGAATACCCAGGCCATCGGGTTTGAGGGCGACATTGAGAACACTGAGATGTTCAGCTATGGGAAAGATTTCTTTGTCGGAGATATTGTACAGATTCAAAATGAGTACAAAATCAAGGCTACTACAAGAGTGGTTGAGGTCGTTATCTCGGATAGTTCCACCGGCACTACGATCGTGCCGACATTCTCGACCCCGACACTGACGAAAACTTAAAGGAGGCTGTACAATATGGCTTTTAGCTATGGCTTTTACAATAGCCTGAACGGAGATCGAAAGTACGACTCCGAAGACATCAGCCGGATGTTTGATGGAATTCTTATGGATGGCATCGTTGGAGCCGTTGGGGATACTTTTGCTGTAAACGCATCCAGTGGCACCATTGTGACCGTTGCATCCGGGCGAGCATGGTTTAATCATACTTGGACATACAATGACGCTCCTATGCAGATTGACTGTAAGGTTGCGCCGGTTTTGACCGACAGATACGATGCTATCGTTTTGGAAATCAATGCGTCCTCGGATGTGCGTAAAAACAGCATTAAAGTAATTGCCGGTACAGAAGGCACTTCACCCACCAAACCCACCATGGAATCCAGCGAATTTGTGCATCAGTATCCGCTTGCTTATATTTTGCGTAAAGCCGGAGAGAGTTCTATTGCTCAAGGAAATATCGAGAACATGGTTGGCACCTCGGAATGTCCGTTGTGCACCGGTGTTCTCAAAACCATGACGACCGATCAGATCCTGGCGCAGTGGGATGCGCAGTTTAACGCCTGGTTCGAATCCGCTAAGGGTGCGCTTTCCGGTGATGTGGCCGGTAATCTGGTGGTTAAGATCGACGCTGTTGAGGATAAGCTGCCGTACAAATACAATGCCACATTTACGCTGGATAAGTGGAGCGATTCTACCGCTACCGACAAAACCAATGGCTATCCCTATCGGCAGACTGCGACACTTATTCCTGACAAAGAGGATGCGCCGAACGTTACGCCTTCGAGCACTTTTGCATCCGGCTGCGGCGTTGAGCATACCGGAGTGGCCGCTACAGATAATGCTCTCGACGGGGCTTTAAGCATTATTAACGAAGGCAAGACTGTCACTGGCTATCAGACTGTGACTACCATCGTTAAAGAAAAGCCCACTGCCGAAATCACTGTGCGCTGGGAGATCATGCAGTAAAGGAGAATCAAAATGGGAACTGCACCTTATACCCCTGGAGGGCTTAGCAATAGTAAGTTGAAGTTGGCAGATGCTGCTACTGGAAACGTTTTAAAAGGGAAGAAATTTTATGCCGGAGACAAGACCTTGAAAACCGGAACAGGAGTTTTAACCCCTAATACTTCGAGCACTTATGTAAATGGTGCTGGGGCTTATGATACGAAAGTTTCATTATCTATGCGTGCGACTTTACAATCCAATGGAAGTATCGTGATTTCAGCTGAAGCGATAAGCCGTGACAAAGAAGGTCATGAAGGCTATGGAGCGTGGCATAGAAACTCCAGTATTACTGTCCAACTTAAATAGTAAGGAACTGACCTATGAAAATCTACGACGAACTAACTAACGCCGAGATCATTACACCAAATACTGATCTCGGATACCTTTATACCGGTACTCGATTTGTTGAGCATATCGACGATAAAGAAGTTGTGATGGAAAAGACGGTATCGAAGTTTGCACCGGATGGCCTTAAGCAGATTATCCCCGGCCATGATGTATATGAGGATTGTCTTTACTATCATACTTACACCAGCGAAGAGAAGGCTGCACAGCTTATGCCTGATATTCAGGCACAGGTCGATGCCAATGCTGCAGCCATTATCGAATTGGCTACGATGCTTGCCGGAGGTGAGTGATATGGTGACATTTTATGTATGCCAAATCAAACTTAACCGAATGACCATTGACGATGTGCCTGAAAAATGGCGAGAGGCAGTCCGAAAGCAGCTTGACATTTAAAAGGAGAAAGCCATGAACAACATGATGCCCGGGGTTATGCCCCAAGGAAGTCAAAACAGCTTTATGCAACCGCAGCCTACGATGTATGGGCAAGGTTTTCCTGCTGTCCCCGGTGTCAGTGGGGTTCAGGCAGCGAGACCCAGAACGATTCCGGGGCGGATGATCTATTCGCCTGACGAGATCGTGCCACAGGAAGTGCCGATGGATGGCAGTGTAAGTTTGTTCCCGATGCACGACTGGAGTTGTGTGTATGGGAAGTGGTGGACTTCAAACGGGCAGATCCAGACTGTTAAGTTTGTTTTGGAACAGCCGAAGAAGGAAATCGACGAATCCGCTGCCAGTCTATCGGACATTTCTGCACGACTTGAGAAGGTGGAGCGATACCTTTTTAAATCGAAACACAAGAATAACCGCCCTGCTGCACAGAATCAAAATGTAGTGGCTGAGCCAAAGAGGAGCGAAGAGAATGGCTGAGAAAGTTCTGACCTTTTGTCTTTCAAAGGATGCAGTCTTATCCAAGAATGATCCGATGGAGTTCCGAGGTCTTATCGCCGGGTCTAAAGGGTATCTTAAGGTTAAGGTTTTAGCCCCTGACGACTTTAAAGATTACGCTGCAGCCGTTCTTTACTCGGTTGGCGAGAAGGACTATGCGGTACCTTTAAAGGAATGGGCAGCATCTGTGCCGAATGATGTGGCCGATGCGAAACACTTTGCTGTAAGAGTGGTACTCCAGAAGGGCAAACAGCGGATCTATACAAATAGAATCGAGGTGTATCAGAGTGGCACTTAGTTTGGATGAAGCTTTGGGCATGTCGTTGGCGGATGAGGCCGATGAAAGCATCCACGTTGACATTGATACGAGACAAGTCACGATCCCCGAAAGCCAGCAGGTGTTTGGTGTAGAGAGCGATGAGGATGTTGAGGTCAAGCACATTGTCATTGACGGACGATACAATGATGGTACCGACCTCTCCACTTTTACGTTTAGGGTCAACTACCAGAATGCGAATCCCGATACGACTAATAATAAAGGAACATATCTTGTAACCAGCCTTAAAGTAAATGAGAACAGCATTGAGTTTGACTGGGTCATTGGCCGACAGGTGGTTGCTTATAAAGGCGTAGTTGCTTTTATAGTTCGGGCTGAAATCATCAATTCTGATGGCATTATTCAAAACGAATGGAACTCGACGCTAGGCAAGGGCACTACGTTAGAGGGTCTCGAGGTTTCGGAGTTTGACTTTGGCGATGACATTGTTCGGCAGTTGGCTAGTATCCTTAGTGATGTAAATGCGGCACAGGCCAGTGCTAAGGCTTCGGCGGATGAAGCATACAAATCTAAGACCGAGGTTGTGGCGCTTGGGAAAGAGCAGCAGGCAGCCATCGAGAAAAAGGGTAAAGACACACTCGCTTCAATTCCTGACAATTACACACAAGTCAGCAATGACGTTAGTCAGCTAAAGGAAGCTACTAGCGCACTGAAAGACGGGAAAATCTCGAAGTTTTACTCCAGCAGCCAAGGGAACACGAATCTGCCGGACAGCGATAGTGGCAGGATTATGGATTTGATGCTGTATGGCAAAAGTAGCCAGCAGCAGTATAGCGGGAAGAACTTGTGGAGCTTTGGAGATATTACAACCGCAACTGAGTCCGGCATCCCCATGCAAATCCCGGCAGGCACATATACTTTAACTAGAGTGGGTACTGGCAATCTTTCATTACGATTTTACTGGGGCACCACCGATGAAGAATCGGTCTTGATTAAGGTCGGGGAATCTACTCAATATCAAATCCAACTTGATCACGATATAAACACAATTAACTTTAATGTGGGTGGCTTTTCCGCTCCCATCAAAAATATCCAGCTCGAAAAGGGCTCAACCGCCACCGACTACGAACCCTACACCGGTGGCATCCCCAGCCCGAACCCGGAGTACCCGCAGGAGATTAAGAGCGTGGTCAATCCTACGGTAAAAGTATGCGGAAAAAATCTTGTCGGAAAACTGTTGCCGGGCGTGATTGCCTGGGATTCTGGTAATTATAGGAATACTGAGGTTGGCTATGCATGCACGGGTTTTATACCTGTAAAGCCCGGAGAGATATACACAATATCTAATGGTACAGGTGGTGCAGAAAGATGGTATTACAGTAGCGATAAAAAACCTGTCAACCATATGCCAGCTGGAGCAAATATTACCGTTACAATCCCGGATGGCATAGCCTATATGCGTGTGAGTTGCTATGTTGATAATAAATTCCAAATCGAAAAAGGCTCCACAGCCACTGCCTATGAGCCATACACCGAGCAGACCGGCACTCTCCCTTACACCCTCAACGCTATCCCTGTCACCTCTGGCGGCAACGTCACTATTGACGGGCAGCAGTATATCGCGGACTATGTGGATGTGGAGCGCGGGAAGCTGGTGAGGATGACAGATTCTAAAGCTATTGATGGCAGCGAAGACTGGAAAATCACAGATGAAAGCATTCCGACACAGAAGCGTTTTGGAGCGCCTTTTTACACCAGCTTGTCTTATGCTGGATTTTGTACTAAGCTCGTCAACGCAGGGAAGTTGATTATTGGAAGCGATAACGCATACTCCGTGTATGGAAGTTGGATTGATGTGCGCTATACGGCGTGCGAAACTGTAGATGCTTTTAAAAGTTTTTTAGCACAACAAAAAGCAGATGGAGACCCGGTAAAAATTCTTTTTGGGCTTACTACGCCTACCGAGATCGACCTCACCACCGAAGAAATCGCTGCGTTTAAGGCTCTTGTCAGCTACTATCCCACCACCAATGTCTCTACCACCAGCGACCAGCTTGACGGCTACACAGTATTCAATTACCCCATCAGCTTGGCCAACGGCTGGAACTATGTGAAGCAGCAGCTGGGCGATACCCGTGACTATCTATATGGAATTGACTTGATGACCGCAGAGGCTTACGTCAATTCGGAATACGCCGCCGCACTGGCAGAAATCGAGGTGTAATATGCTTTACAAAGCGCTTTTGAAAATCAAAACAAGCAAGGGCTTCGACGATGCCATGCGCACCAAAATCGACGTTTTCTACGCGCTTGGCCGCCTGACCGCCGAAGAGTACCGCGATTTACTCGATTTGCCGGATACGGAAACTGACGAAAGTCTATCCACTTAACTACCTTATTAAGAAAGAGAGGCATTAACCATGTTTGACCCTGCCAAATTTGCTATGCAGATGATCCAGAATAATCCCCAGGTAATGAATAACCCTATGGCGCAACAGTACCTGAAGATCATTCAAAATGGGGATAGTGCAAAAGGGCAGGAAGTTGCAAATAACATTCTGAAGACCTATGGGATGACAAAAGACCAGGCGATGAGCCAGGCTATGAAATTCTTTGGTATCAGGAGATAAGGACGTTTAAAAATAAGAGAAGTACAAAATTCTAAGGAAGTCTGAACGCAAAAGGAATCCATTCATTTGGTTATAGGTCTTGACGAAAGGCCTATCAATGCGCGCAGATAGGTCGAGTAAGAAAGACTTATGATAGTCCGATTCTTTACTCTACTTTCCTTATGAAGGAGGAAAATCTTATGTTTAACGCGAATATGCCCTCTCTTTCCGATATTGCTGCTGTGACCGGTGACCGCGATCGTGACGGCGGTTGGGGCGGTAACGGCTGGTGGATCATCATTATCCTGCTTGCTATGTGGGGCGGCTTCGGCGGCTACGGCTGGGGCGCTAATGGTGGTTACGGCAACGGCGGTGGTTATGTTGCTACGGCTGCTACCCAGGCTGACATCCAGCGCGGCTTTGATACCCAGAACATCATCTCGAAGCTCGACGGCATTAACTATGGTCTGTGCGACGGTTTCTATGCTGTGAACAACGGTATGCTGACCGGCTTCAACGGTGTGAATACTGCAATGCTTCAGGGCAACTTTGGGCTCCAGCAGGCTATCAACGCCAACAATGTTGCCGCCATGCAGAACACCAATGCTCTCCAGACCCAGCTGTCTGATTGCTGCTGCCAGAACAAACAGGGTCAGGCCCAG
>ERZ1024365.87-NODE-87-length-14574-cov-37.236104_pt1 | contig 14574 bp, 19 predicted proteins | sample MGYA00520788_ERZ1024365 | MGnify/ENA primary metagenome ERZ1024365 (study PRJEB33242, sample SAMEA3444265) | Homo sapiens | biome: Host associated; feature: Gastrointestinal tract; material: Stool | place: Uganda | collected 2011-01-01 ... | reverse complement strand
GATAAGAGTTATAAACACTACTATGCATAGGTTAGTAAAAGAAAAAGAGAAGATTATTTTTTTCTCTTCTCTTCTTTGTTTTCTTCAATGATATTAGAAATTTTTTCTACACCATCAGCAATTATATCTACGCATTCTTTACCCTCGCTAGCGTCTATTTTACCGTCTTTTTTGGCTTTAACGTACCAATCTATAAGATTTCTAATAATCACTATTAGAGTGGCCAAAATCGTTAATATAATAGATATAATTTGTAAAGTTTCATTAGTTTGTGTAATTGTAAATAAAGTGCTTACTCCTACGCAAGCTCCATCAATAATATTTTTATTATTCATATATTACTCCTTAAGTATAACTAAATAGTTGTTACTATATCATTAATACTTGTAACTAAATATTTATCGGACTCGCCACCGCTCAATAACCATTTTCCATCAATACTAGACTCTCTATACTTTCCAACATACCAGTTTGTTCCATCAAAGTATAATATATCAAAAAGTCCGTATGTATTTGCTTGTGAAGTTGATGACGTTTCATAAGCAACGATTGGAATTCCATATCCAGCTGTAGCTTTAGTTACGCTATTTAAGTCTTGAATACTATCAATTTTTAAATTTTTGCTTGAATATATAACAGCCCCACATTCAAAAGATCCTTGTCCTGTAAAACTTATTTGATGTCTGTATAAATCAATATTACCTGTACCAATAATAGATTGATTACCAAATAATGTTTTGACATTATCTTCACTAATAAAACCTTCACTGGTATAGGTAATTTTTAATGTATCGTTTTCAGTATTATATTCCATATCAACAATTGCTATACTACCGCCTATATTGGCATATAAATGAACAGTTAAATCTTCAAATATTGAACCAGTAAATAATTGTGTATTTTCAGTATCATATAAAATTATAGGTGTTGAAAAACCTATTTTACTATTTTCTTTTAGTTGTTCTATAATTCTTGAATATAAGCTGTCTTTTGATACGTTTTCTAAAGTTTCATCATTAAAACTAAATCCACCACAAAGAAATAAAAACTTTTCTATTTCTCTACTATCTTTAAATCTAAATCTTGTTGGTTGTCTTGGATTGTAATTGTCCATAATCTTTCTCCTAATCTTCTGGATAAACTGGCCTTGGTATAATCATAGTTACAAATACTTTTCTAAATTTGTTTAAAAACATATCTGTTACGTCAGTAACCAACAATTCATAAAGGCCAGCATAAGCCTCCAGTTTGCTTTTTTTGTAATTAGTGGTGTTTTGGTCGTTAATATAATCTAGCTCTTCTAATGAGCCTGTACTAGGGTCTGTTGAGGGGTTAAAAGCGTGATTGTAAATAGCTTTACTACCTTTTAATAAGTCTTCGTCGCTTAATCCCCTCAATTTTGCTTGTAAATCAAGACGTGCTTGCCATGTTGGACCATACATAAAGATTATACTATACAATTTATTTTTGCTTTGTGATAAGTCTTTATTTGCAAAATGTGAGTTAGCATATTTTGCCATTAAGAGATTATACAAAATTTTTAAATTGTCTTCTGTTAGATCTACAGTCATACCACTAGCTTTGACGTCACTAAGAAAGTCAGCTTGTGTTGGATATGTTTCACTAAATGTTTGAGTATCATAATCCACATAAGGCGGATAACAAAACTCTTTTGCGTCTAAATCATCATACCACATAATTACTCTTCCTCCATTGTTGTTGTCTCTTCTTCTGTTGCTTCGTTATTTGCTGTGTCGTCGTCAAGGTCAGCCATAGTTTGAGCCATTTCTACTACTGCCTCGCTTTCTTCACACCAAATATTAAGACCCCATATTGAATTGACAATATCACAAAATCTTTGACGTCTTTCTAGTCCGTCATCATATGCAAGTTTAGTATGTGAAGCGTTTACTTGTTGCTCGCTTTCTAACATATGAGCTTTCTTTTGAAATAAGCCACCACTTTCTAAACCATATAATGACAATCTATAGCTATCAAGCGCTTGTAAATAAAGTAAATACTCTTCACTTTTTAAAGGTGTACCATTAGTTAAGTCTTGAAATTCAGTAACACATGTAATAGGTATAACCCATTTACCTGTCAAAGCACCCTTTACCATTTCATCAGCTGCTCTATAAACAGAACTTGCTTGGTCTTCGTCTTGTACTCTTATGCCTCGCACACCACAATTAGCGATTAATGAAGTCCTTGCAAGTGGAAATATTTCCCCCATATGTTCTAGTAAAGGATTATTTACTATAGCTCTTGGTATAACTGTCTCACTTAATTGTTGAGAATAGTCACATAGTAATACGCAACCATCTAACAACATATCTTCGTCTATGTCTTCCTCTTCTGGTATATCATAGACTGGTTTTTTAATCATACCATTAACAAAAGGCATGACTTTATCTTTTCCCTGCTTTTCTTCTACTGTATTAGATCCAGCAAATATTAAAGGTGTTACGCCTAAAAATCTTCCGTATACGTCAACAGTACCACTTAAAGCATAAGGCAAAAAATAAAATGTTTCGTTTGCTTCTAAATAGAAAAACGCTCCTTGACCTTTATAATATAATATTCGTTCTAATAATTGACCGTTTAATCCTTTAGGTAGGTCAATCCATTTATAACGGTTTACTGCGTTTTGCATATCTAAAATTTTTAATTGGTCTCTTATTGCTGCTTGTAAATTAACTGCCATATTAGATCCAGGACTAGGATTAACTTTTAAAGGTAGTCCAGTCCTTGGATTAATACCAGCTTGCAATAAGGTTTTAATGTCTGGTAATTTTGCATTATTTGCCATCTTTTTGTACCTCAGCTAGCTTTTTTCTTTCTGCTCTTTTTTTAGCTCTTTCTTTTTGTTTCTTTAATGTTTCTTTTCCTAATTCATAAACTTGTTGTCTACGTGCTAATCTTAATTTTAATTGTTCGTTTTTAATCTTTAAATCTCTTAATGCAATATCGCTTTTAGCTTGCGCTAATTGGCCCTTTAGAGCTTCGTTTGCCTTTTTCTTGAGTGATAAGTCAGTAGCAGTACTAATTCCACCTGCTACCGACCCTAAAATTTTATTTGTGCTTTCTTGTATTGAGCTCATAATTAATCTCCTGTTAAATCATTTGAGATAAATATACCTTTAAGCATTTCAGCACCTACAACATTTAATTGTTGATAGTCTCCACCAAAATTATTAAGTCTTATTATCTTACCTTTAATATACCAAAATCCAGTCTTATTTTCAAATAGACTTTGATATATATATTCTCTTATTGTTCCAATTCTTCCAATAGAAGCTCCATTATAAGCTATTTTATTTTTTAATGCTGTCTTTTCTTCGTCAGTACAAGTATAGTACTCAATAAAAGGAAATATTTTATTATTATCATTATATGCACTAACTTTACTTAAGCTATAAGGTATTGCTTTAATGTTTCCTAATTGGTAACCAAACTGGTCTACTCTATAATCAATAGCTTCATTTCTTAATCTTTCGCTTAATTGATAGTCAACCATACCAGCAGTTAATGATACAGCTCCAGCACCTATTCCAGCCACTGCTCCTACTGGTCCACTTGCAATAGATCCAATAGTTGCGCCAGCACTAACTCCAGTACCTAGAGCGCTTGCAATTGTTCCGACTATTTGTTGTTGTCTTTCTATATCTTGAGTGATTTCTAGATTCTGTATATTTCTATCAAATATTTTTTGATAGTTTTTATTGCTTAACTCATAATTAGCCCATGCACTTGTTATTTGTGATAAGCTAAAATCTCCGCCACAAATAAGCCCTCTAGCGTCGTTAAAGTCTTTTCCGTATAATTTATCAAAGTTTGGGTTAACGTGGATATACGGGCTAAATGGCTTGTAACTGCAGTCTATATTAAAGTAACGGATTTCTCCATTTTTTGCTAAACTAAATTCAAACTGACCATTATAGTTTGGGCTACATAATCTATAAGTATCACACTCATTAGACAATTTAGTTGTTTCATTAGTTGCTTTTTCAACATTTTGTGTATTAATAGTGACAGCCACAACTTGCGATTTTCCAGCATATTGACCATCATATTGAATAGTTAGAGTTGTACCATTCCATGAGTAAGATTGATGAACTGCTGGAGTCTCATAATCAAATACTGGTATATTGCTCCATATATCAACGTCTTGCAATTCGCTAAAATCAATAGTAGCAGTTGCTGTAGAGCTTAAAGGACCAGCAAACGATTTACTTATAGTACCTTTATTTATTGTATCTAAAGTTAAAACATTTCCAATATTGAAAGTAAATGTACTTGTATTAGCCCATAATAAAGCTCCAATTATATGGTTTCCACTGTCTTTTATTTCAGTGATTAAAGCGTCTCCATAATCAAACTTATTATTTTTAATACAATATCTAACAGGACAATAAGGTAGTAATTGAATATCATACACTGCAGAACTTCCTATTAGCGTTGAAATAGTAGTACCTATTGACAATGCTAAGTCTTTATTAGCTTTATATTGCAAAGCACCATTTTTATAGATTAGTAATGTATCGCTGTAAGGTATACAAAACATGTCATAAGGTTGGTCTTTTAAATGATATCTATTTGTAGTGATAGTTAATGAAGCGCTTGTATATGCTTGTTCTATTGTAATTATATAGGTTGTATATGTAAAACTTGCTTTAAAGTTTCCAGTAACAGCAGAGCCAATAATACTATAATATGTTCCAGTCCTATTTATGTTAATGTTTCTCATATTCTTTTCTTTATTAGCTGTATCTGTTGCAACATTTATTTTATAATAAGTTTCAGTTTGCTTATCATAGATTATTTTTCCATTTAAAGATAAAATATTGGAGTATTGTTCTTGTGTTAATAAATCTTCATCAATAATAATTTCACTATTTAAACTACTTGCAGTTGTATTAAAAACATGTTGTCGATAATCTTCAACTAGTCTATTACTAATTGTTGCTGGTGTTGGTGGATTAAATCGTAATCCATTATCTAATAATCCAGGATAAGTTATTTCTTTAATATTTTCATATGGTCTTTTAAATGAATATAAACTGCCGTCATAATTTAAGCCTGCTGCAATCATTGTAGTATTATACTTAGTATATATTCCATATACAGCGTTTATTAATATTCCGCTTTGTTGCTTATTTAACTCACTGTAATAAGTCCAATCACTAAGTTTATTAACTGTTATATCTGCTGAGCCACTTAAAGGATAATCAATAGTTATCTCATTATCAGTTTTAAAGTCTCTAGGTATATAACCAACAACCCACGCACACCCTGTCTCGTCTTTTAATAATGTTTCACTTGTTTTAATCTGATTAAAGCTCATATCTTCATTATTATAAATAGCTGGATCATTAATATTTAATCTACCGCTTTTTTCAATAAACATAGGAGCGTCTATAATATCGTTGAAATAATCTCCTAAAGTATCTCTATAAAGCGATAAAGTATATTGACCTAATCTATTTCTTTTGCACTCTAAAACATACCACCTACTATCAATTGTTTTTGTTGTAATATTGTTTTCAGTGATTTCTTTTAAAACAACTAAATAATTAGCTTTTGTTATTTCTTCATCAGCTTGGTTAATAACAGCCTCAGCTGTTATACCATCATTTGGATTAAAATTATAATTTTCAACGTTTTTAGTACCTGTTCTTACTGCTTCATATTTAGTATAGTCAGTTTCTATTTTTAATAGTCTATTGTAGTAATTGTTATATTTACATGGTATTAAACTTGTTTTTATTTGTGCCATAATTTCTCCTATTAAAAATGACTTTTTTTGTTTATGCGAAAGGAGGAATACATAAACATGGATAAGGTCTAACCAGTGCTATTATATCTTGATTATTCTTCTGTGAGCTTTAATGTAATTAAAGGTTTATCCTTTAAATATTCAAGAGTATTGTGTCCGAAAGTCAAGTAATGATTTTCAGTTAAAGATTTTGGATTAAAGAAAGAAGTTGCAACCTCAAAAGCACTCATATAAGGGATTGAACTCTTATGTAATACTTTAGCAATAATGTTTCCATCTTCTTGATATGATGGTACTGTAACAGCTCCACCACTTACTAAAGTTGTACCAACGTCTATTAAGTCTCCAGCAAAATAATGTTTATCTCCTACGTCTTGTTCGACTAAAGAACGTGTAGAAGCGTCAGCTGTTGTTTTTGCAACTCCGTTGACTGTACCAAAATATCTTTTTGGTAATACGTCAGTTTCAAACTTTTGGATTAAGCCGTCTTTATGGAATAAAACAGGTAAATCAATTTTTTTGACTTTATTTACATATTTTGAGTTCCATACAATCTTTAATTCGTCTTCATTATAACTTCTTAAAAAGCCATAATCGTTAAAATCTCTAGTTGCGTCTTCTAAGTCAATGAATAAGTCAGCAATAACTTCTCCAATTCCTTGTCCTAAAGTAGGATAATCAGAAGCTGTAACCTCGATTTCTTTTCTTTTTTGAGTATCAGCAACAGCAGTACCTAAGTATGAGTTATAAGTTGTTGCGTCATATACTCGTTTTGTTTCTCTAATCCAGCCTAACATAACTGAGTTAAAGTCACTAAATGCACCTTCAGTAGACCATGCTTGTTTTGTTAAGTAATTATCAATTGTCAATGAGATTTGTCTAAATGTATCAATTGTAATTCCTTGTACTTCTGGTGCTGGTGGTCTATGTAATGCTAATAAATTTGTTGCTTCAGCGTCATTTCCCCATGCAGTAGATTTTAATACGTCAGTTGCATAATAAAGTTTTGTATCTCCGTAAAGAGTTCCATCAACTTTAGCTTCGTCTACTTGCTTAGAAAATGTACCCTTAATATTGTCAGCAAATACTTGTTGTGAAATAATCATATTAAATAATGCTGCAAAAATAAGGTTTGAGTTAAGTTTTCCAGTAAATTTTCCCATAATTTTCTCCTATTTTTTTCTTGGTGGTAATTTAATATCTACCATTCGATTTTGTAAAGCTATGGTAAAGGCGTCGCTATTTCCGTCCGCTAATTCAATACATTGTTCTAACACGTCAGCAACATTTTGAGCGTCTATCTTGTCTTGCTCAGTAGGATTAAGGTTATGACCTTTAGGTAAGAAAGGATCGTCATCAGGATTGTTTTCCATGATTGCTTCTCTTAAAGCTAAAGCATTTTGAGCGTATTCAAGGTTTGTTTGATTTTCTTTTAAAAAGTTTTTTCTTAAATCGTCTATGCTTACTTTAGGTTTTGCTTCTTCCTCAACTTGATTAATAACTAATCCATTTGCGATAGTGTCAGCTAACTTTTTGTTTTCTTCTTGTAGCTTCACATAATCTTCTTTTGACACAGAGTTTTCTTTTAATTTTTTAACAATTTCAATGTAGCTTTCTGCGTCGTTTGGTGCTCCATCTCCATTGGGCTCAGTTTTTTTAATGTCTTCTTCCATTTTTAATCTCCTTTTCAATAATATTATATTAACTTTATAGAAAAAAATACAATAATTTTTTTTGTTTTTACACAAAGAACGTTTTAAGTTTTAAAAAAGAAGCTAACCACCTCCTAAATGAAAAAACTATAAAGATAATAATTAATTTATAATAACAAGGGCGGTCCTACATTATGTATTGCGGCTTAAGTCACCGCTCAAGCGACGTACCTTTTCGGTCCTAATCGTCTCGACCTTGATTTTACAAGGTATATATAGGTGTCTCATGTTATATACTAATTTTTTCGTGGTTTGATTAGTTGGATTTCTTTTTGAAATTTTTTAAATGTAATCATATTCTTGTATAAAAATCCTCTACTATCAAACACTCCTATTAATTCGTCTCTAGTCTTTTGATTAAATACTAGATCTAAGTATGGTCTCATTGCTATTTGAGTTTTGCATTTTTCCCCATGATATTCAGCAATTATTTTCCCGTCCCATACTGTAAACTTTAAATCTTTCTTAAAAACCAATACTGAGGTTGGTCTTATCATACCCCCATTATAAATTAAAGTAGTGTCACTTTCAATAGTATTAGTAAAATTGCTTTGATTACCCATAAGAATATCAGCAACAGTTCCTTTTCTTCTTTCCTTATATGCTTCACTTGGTTCTAGATAATCTATAATTGCTCTTTTTCTTTTTAGCTTATATCTTCCAAACGCCATTGGTATGAAATTAAACATAGTTAATATGTCGCTTGCTTCTTGTAAAGTATTTCCAATTAAGAAAATTTTTACATGGTCTTTTGTGCTTCTTACTAAGTTTTCCATTTGATTGACAAATTGATAAGCAACGTCTCCTTGACTTTTTTGTCCCTCTTCAAGTTGAAATTCATCTAAACATATATGATATTCTTGTCCAGTCCATTCTTGTATAACTTTTCCCTTTTCGTCTCTTAAAGGTATTCCATTTTTTTTAACGTCTCTATAAATAAATTCTCTATCAAAATGCGCTGTGCCTTTATCATTATAGAAAGTAGATAAGCACAAAACTGTTGCCATCTTTTTCCCATGGTCATATACATTACAACCTCTAACACTTAAATCTAAATCATATTTTCTAAGTAAATCAGCGTCTACTAATTTTTCAGCCTTATTAGCCATCATTTTTTGAGTAGACTTTTCATTTAATCTAAGCCAATAAAATGGTATGTGTTTTGTTTTCCATTGATTAACAAAATATTCCATTACAGAATATGATTTTCCACTTTCTCTAGCTCCTAACAGGATAAAGAACATAGCCCAATTTGAGTGTCCTAAAATAGACTGCAGTCCATACCATTCACTAAGTTTAAATTCTTTACTCCTTTTAGCAGCAACTACAGCTTTATTTATTTGCTCTATTTCTTTAAATTTATCTTTAGCCATAATATCTCCTAACTTACAACTGTAAATCTTAATTTTCTATCTTTGTATTTGTCAGGTCTCCAAACGTCAACAGCTTTAGAATACTTTTGACCTTTTTCGTTTACAAAATCTTTAAATAGTCTGTATCTACCATTTACAGCGTCCCATCTTATATATACGCCAGCTTTTTCAAGTGTTTCATTTTGTTTTACTCCTAAAGCATTTTTAATAGCTCTATATTGTCCTTTTAGTGAAGCAAGTTTGCCAGTTAATATTTGATTTTCATAGCTTGCTTCTCTTTCTTTTTTAGTTGTAAATGTATTAGTAAGTAAAATATGCTGTGTTGCACTTGCTGGAGTTCTATTACTTACGCTTAAATCTCTTCTAACTGTCATATTAAAATATATTTTTGCTTGCTCCTCACTAATAGCTGGATTAATTTCTTTGTATGAGCTTACTATTCTTTCTTTGTTTTCAGCCCATGCTTTATTAACTGCTCTTCTAGTAGCAAGCTCTTTACTACTAATATGTCTTACTTTGATTTCAATGTCTTGTTCCCTTAATATATCTCTTGCAGCTTTATTTGCTGTTTGACCGCCCTCAACTCTTTTCTTAATTTCTTCTTTAAACAAATGTTTTGCTTTTCTAGAGGTTAGATTTTTAACCTCGTCAGCATAATTAAACATAATAGCGTTGGAGTGCTCGGTAAAATATCTATTAGTAGCTTTATTAATTGATTTTTGTTTTTTAGTTGTCTTCTTCTTTGCCATAATCTATCTCCTCTAATTGTAATGTTTCTTTATTCAAATAATAAATGTTTTCTTCTTCTGGTACATTATCGGTTAGTATATCGTATCCCTCTTTGTATCTTTTACCAGCTCCATATTTTGGCTTATCATTATTCCATTGTGTTGAATAACCATTTTGATGGACTGCAAAAGAGCCTGTATGTTCTATCTTAAATTGTCCTATATTAGATCCTAATCTTGCTTCTATTTCAGGTATAGGTTCAGTACATACTATGCTGTCAGTTCTACTAGCTATTATTATATCCTTGTATTTCTTAATTATAGCTTGTATTTCTCTATTAAAATTATCAAGAATAGCCGCACGCATAAAGCAGTTATGATTTTGCATATAACCAATAGAAGCATTTAAAACCATTTTAGCGTCTAAGAAGTCTTTTGAGTTTCTTTCACTATTCTTTTTTAAATTATACCATCTATTTATAAAGTCTGTATATGGACTTTGCATAATTTCAAATCTATAATTAGAAAATCCTTTTGTTATTCTATGACCGTTTTCATCAAAACAATATGTACTTATACTTGCTTCCCCTGGTTGAAGTTGTCTAGTTGTATCGGGTAACTGCTGGAGCATACCATAGGAGAAAGCACTATTCATGTCGTATCCTATACAATGCTCCGTTCTTATACCTACAAATTTTCTATTAGTATATGGTTTAATTGCATAACTAAATGCTGCTGTATCTCTATCATTTAAAGTAGGTGCTTTGTAATATTTTTGCATTATTGCAAAAGCGTCACAGCCAGTCTTTTTAGATTGTTCTTCTCCATCAAGCCTTGTCTCAAATCTTCTAACGCTGTCGCTCATGACTCTCCCCATAATATGGACTTTAACATTAGCTTCCCATACATAGACTTTTAAAGATATGTCTTCTCCCTTTTCTGGTTGTCGCATTACGATTAAGCCTTGACAATACTTGCGCACCCACCTTAAATATTTGTTAAATTCCTTGACAGAACATTTTACTATTACATGTCTTTTTAGATTTAGTGTTTGCCCTGCCATAATTTCTCCTTTTCTTAAATAAATATTTCAATAATTTTATAAATAATCTTTTCTATAGTATCTCTAAATGTAATTTTAAATCGTCTTTGTAAGTCAACGTCTTTTGTATGACTTCTAAATAAATGTAATCTAAATAAAAAGTTATGAAAGCACCACTCAGCAACATAGTTTTTTGTAGTCCTATATTCTAAAAAATTATAACCTTTTTCTTTAGCTCTTTCTATAAGTATATTGACTATTAGTTTTTTTATTGCTTTACCTTTATAAGCATAACCATTATATATTTTTATATTTTCGCTTTCAATTTCATGATTAAGTAATAGATCTATTTTCATAAATCTAAATCCTCTAAAGTATAAGCTTTATTTTTTGCCATTCCTTTATACATTTCATTTCTAAAAAGTGGTAATCTTATAATTTCTTTTTCAAAAATACCCACTGAGCTCATTACATAAATATCTATAGCATAAGCATTGTCAAATACATAAAAATATTTACTTATTGAAATAACTCTATCTCTAAATGGTTTTATAACTGCTCTTAAATATCTTTTTTCTACTTCGTCTAAAATGTCTGGTTCTTCAATTTCAATTTCCATGTCTAAAAATTTATCACTATAAATGTCTTTATGATTAATCCATGATTTTTTGATACCTGATGTATAGCATTTTGTAGGACCAAAAATACAATTTTCACAATGCCACATACAATTTTTTTCTTTATAATTGTCCCATTGTTCTTTTGTTAAGTATCTTAATTTAATTTTTCTTTTCATTTTTAATTTCTCCTTTAATTGTTCTTTTGCTTGTTCTAAAACTTCATTAAGCGTTTTTCTAAACATTTTCGCTTCTGGACTATCCATGAGCTTTTCAACTTCCGCTTTTGTAATTTTCTTCTTTTCCATTTTCCTATAATCTTCTTTAAAATAGTCTCATGTAACCTTGTTCTTCTTTTTTCTTATCAACTTGAGTTACATCATTTAATCTATCGTTTGCAATTTCATAAAACTTTGGATTTAATTCAAATCCTATGTATTGTCTATTTAATTCTTTGCATGCAACTGCAGTTGTTCCACTTCCCATAAATGGATCTAGCACTACCCCCCCCTCAAGGCTTGAGTTAGTTATTAAGTTCTTAATAATTTGTTTTGGCTTAATAGTAGGATGAGAGTAAAGCTCTTTATCTTGAATATTAATAGGCAATTCATAATGAGTTTTAGCTGTATCATAAGTTGTATTAAGTTTTACTCCGTCTTTAAAGTATAAGCAATATTCTGTATCAGTTAAATATTTTCCACCATATAGAGGCATTGCATTTGTTTTGTGCCAAGCGATTATATCAAATGTACATTTATGCTTTATAACAAAAAAATCTAATAGCTTAGGGATCAAGGTTTTATTACACCATATATAAATATTTATTTTCTTGCAAACTCTTATAAATTCGTTTAGAATATCTTTTTTAATTCCTATGTGTAGATTTTCATTTTCTAAACTATCCATTAAATTTTCTATTCTTTTTTCTTTTCGCATGCCGCCACCTGTTAAGCTATTTATTTCATAAGGTGGATCGGTAACAATTAGATCAATACTTTTATCAGGGATTTGCTTAATTAAATTGTAAGCATCGCCTAAATAGATTTTATTTAATTGCATTTTTATTCTTCTGTTTTCATTTTAAACAGCCCTCTACTCTATCAATTAAAATATAGCCTTGATTTTTAAATGTAAAGATTTTTACAACCTTACTTTTTAGATCCCTTGTTGTTACTTCTGGAGCGTCTTTAATTTCAGTTTTTAAAAAAGCCTCGCCCTCTTTAAAATAAGAGTTAAAGCAATTAATATAAACTACTTTATACCCCTTTGGATTTTCAATTTTTTTTAATAAATTTCTTAGTGTCATTTTTTCTAGTCCTTTCTTTTAATACCCATCATAGCAGAAATAATAGCTAATCTAGTAAATAATTTTTTTGTTGCTTCGCTTGTTTTATTTTTTTCATGGGCCTTTTTGTCTATTTTTTCACAAGCGCAAAGGCCCCTTTATTTTTTTGTATCATTTTTATTTTAGCCCCTTAAAATTTCAATAATTAATAAAATCGTTAATATAATTGCAATTAAAGTAAATAATGTTAAGATCCAAATAGTAATAATATCAATCATTTTTATAAATCCCCTATAAGATCATTTAAAGCTTCGTCGCTTATAGTGTCGGCTTCTGTTTGCTTTTTTCTTGCCATGTCGTCAAGCATTTTTTGAGCTTCTGCGCCTGTTGGTTGTAATACTTTTTTTAAGTAGTTATAAATAATAATATTTATTTGTTTATTTAAAGATAGATTATATTTATTAACTTTTTTCAAATTGTCAACCACTGAAGCAGGCAAACGCAACAAAAATTTTTTTTCGTTCTCCATGTTATTTTCCCCCCCTTTCTTTAATCGTTAAAACTGCGCTTTTACCAGTTACAGCAAAATCACTTATTACATAGTCAAGATAATCCTTTAAAATATAAAAATCAGTTTCATTTAGATAACAAATTATAGTATATCTAAATTTAATTTTTTCGTATTCTCTTTTTAAAATTGTTAGATTATCAAAATTAGAAAAATTATTTTTTAAAAATGTTAAAAAATTTAATAGTGTCATTTTTTTTAATTCCTTTCTATATAATGCAGAGCGCCAGCGGTGGCGCTCTAGTTTAAATTAATTGTAAAATAATCTATACTATTATAATCATTTTCAATATTAAGCTCTAGAGAAGTAGCCAAATAAGAGCCATGGCCCTTATTTATCCAGCTTTTAATATTTTTTTTTAGTTTATTAAAAATTTTCTTTGCCTCGGCTTTTGTTGAAGCGTAGCCCATTGGATAGAGATCTCCGCACCCTGTAGAGTTCATGACTCCTTGATAAATAACATATTTAGTTTTATTTTTTTTCATTTTCTCATGTCTCCTTTTAAAATTTATATAATCTATTTTCTAAAATCTTTCTTAAAATTTTAGTTTTAAATTTTTTTGATTTTTCATAAACATTATTAAAAATTTTTATAGCTTCTAAAGTTTCTGCATGTATTATTTCAATTTTGAGCAAAGTTTCTTTAATTCTTTTTTTATTTTCTTCAATTTCATGCTTTATCGCTTGCTCGATTTCGTCCGGTGTAACTTGTGTAATGTAATTAGTTAAATATATAAAATGATTGAAACTATAGCAACTAATATTTAAACAACTTTGAAACTCTCCACAAATGCAATTTTGCAAAATCATTTTTTCCCCATTTTCAAAGTTTTTAAATAATTTTTTAAAATTTCCGCCGCTTTTTGTTCTTATTCTTTTAAAGCTTTCTAATATTAAAATTGTATTATGGTAATAGTTAATTGCTTTTTTTAGTTCGTTTATTTCGTCTTTTTCTTCATCTTCATATATTAAATTTTCTAATTTTTCGACGCTTTCCCATGTTTTGTTTACTTTTTCCAATTTTATTTCGTGATGGCAAACAATGCATGGCTTTCCATCTTGAAAAGCTAAGCAAATAATTTTTTGCCCTTTAAATTCTGAATTTGGAAAAAATACGGCGTCAAACTCTCCGGCCTCGTTTTTAAATCCGCCAGAAATAAAGCATGATTGCTCTATGGTTTCCGCTGGTGTGTGTCTAGTATCTTTTAAAATTTCCGGCTTTTCAATTAATAGCTGTTTAAATAACTTTAAAGCTGTTGTTTTTTCCTCTTCGTTCATGTGTTCTTGTAAAATAGTTTGATTTGCCATTTTTTTTGATCCTCCTTATTATGGCGGAGTGGTTCAAGTGGTCGCACTCTCCCCCCCCATGATTATTTTATAATAAAATAAAAGTATTTTACAAGTATTTTAATATCATTTTAGTATTAATATTAAGAAAAAGAAGCAAAAAGAAACACCAATATATTAAATAA
>ERZ1024365.85-NODE-85-length-14698-cov-10.029775_pt1 | contig 14698 bp, 13 predicted proteins | sample MGYA00520788_ERZ1024365 | MGnify/ENA primary metagenome ERZ1024365 (study PRJEB33242, sample SAMEA3444265) | Homo sapiens | biome: Host associated; feature: Gastrointestinal tract; material: Stool | place: Uganda | collected 2011-01-01 ... | reverse complement strand
CTAGCAAACAATCGAAAACGTGTTGCTGATAGATACTTCCCGACATTATCTAGAAGTTATACATCGTTAAATAATATCGCGTAAGAAGTCGATATATCATAAGATATCCCGGTCGGGCCTCGCAGTCATGCTTGAACGAACCGCGAGGAGGGATTCTTAGGTATTTCGGCTTTTTATTTTTTTGCCTTTTGAAAGGAGAGTACATAGCATGAAAAGAATACAAAAAGAGGTTCCTACTGATCCTAAAGAGCTTAAATGGTATCCAGATGATTTTAATGCTGAGACTACAGGATACACCTTTGCTTGGTGGCATAGAGATTATCTTATAAGAATTGTAGATACTCTTACTGATTTAAGAACTGCACGAGTAATGGATAAGACCGATATTGTATTCATGCCTGTACCGCAGATACATATGATGAATTATTGTACAGGAGTTCTTGAGTTCGATTATATTCTTAGTTTACTCTTCCAGTTCGGATACAGCTATTTTCCGCAGCCATACTACAACTGCAAGTACAGAACTAATTGGCCTGCAGTTACTTTAAATGACCACTACTGGAATTTGTTAAAGGAAGTAGTAAAGGACATTTACAATGAATGTAAAAACAGTTGTTCTTTATTTGAACCTGAAGAAGTATTCAAAGAAATGATGTATAAAGTAATCCGCAAATCACTTACTAAGGAAGATGTTTTATGTCAGTTGTTTAAATTGCAAGAAAAGCTGACAGTTAGATTATAGGAGGGCAGGCCTTATGACAGACAAGAATGTAGCTTTAAATGGAATGCAATCAGCTAGCAGGTATGTGCAAGAATTGTATGATGCATATGGTACATCTAATTCTACTAGAAAATTTTATCAGTCAACAAGAAGTAGCTTAGAAACTATTCGGAATAGCTGTTTACTTGTTCTTAAGCAACTTGATTCTTTACTTGGAGTTGGAAGTGATTATTCCACATCTGTTGCTGCTTCATCTGACAGCTATACATCAAAGTGTTTAGCCGCTATCATGGACAAGTTAGGCATTTCTTTAGACGCTCCAGCAGTTTCTCATGAAGATAATCCAAAACCTAAATCTAGAAGAGGACGACCGAAAAAACAACCTGTAGAAAAGAAACCAGGATTTTATCCATTAGACAAGAAGAAGGTTCATTACAACCCTCCAACAGAGGATAACACTTCTTCATTACCTCCTTATCAAGAAGATAACAAAGATGTAGAGGGACCGTCAGCAGAGCCTGCTAAAGAATGCAGTACACATGATTCTGATTATAATAAAATGTTTGATGATTCAGATGATCACATTCTATCATTTCAAGAAAGAAAGAAGTTATATCAGAAAGTAGTAGATAGACCAGATTGCAGAATAGAGCCTACATATAACGCACGAAGTAAAAACATTCCATATCGAAGGGGATTAGCTTTACGAAATATGCAGCAGGAAAAAGATAAGTTACTCAATCTCCTTAAAAACCCACATACTTGCGAAGTTGACGGAGAGCAGAAAACATTCTACTTAGGTGATTTATATAAATATGCGACATTACTTGATAGATGGACTAAAGTGGCTTTCAATGGAAAGCTTAGAGATAAAACATTTGAGCAGCTTCAAGAAGATGGATCTACAAAAACAGTTGTAAACAAATTTAGTTACAACATCGAAAAGATGATTGATTACATCTTCCATTTTACATTTGCATATGGATATTCAATGGAACAAGGTAGCAAAGAACTTAACAAGTTCATATCTGGTATGAATAAATGGTTAGACGAAATCGAGCAAGGAAAAGATTCTCATAGAAATTATTTCTACGGGATGGATACTAAATTCTTTGATCTCGAATGGATTGTAGAACGTGACGAAACAAGGAATAAGCTTTGCCCAACAGGCTTCAAACTTCTAAATACTATGATTACAAACGACTGTTATTGTTTCCCACATATGAGTAAACTTGAAGATGATTTATTTGTAACTAGATTTAAGAGTTTACTTAATCTGTATAGAACTAAGTTAGTTGAAGCTCAAGGAAATTCTTATGATAGTACTAATTACAGGATAATTGTGCCTGTAGATCAAACTTCTGAAGAAAATACGGCTGTGCTATCTATGCGTCAGCGTAATTTGAGTTATGCAGCTATTAGAGAGTTTGCAGAGACTTACTGTCAGTTCTATCCTATAGTGGACATACTCAATTGTTCCAATGATAGCGATAGTGCTTTAATGACTAAATGTAATCATCTTTATCCTGAATATTTATTGATGAGACGGATAGAAACTAAACCATTCAGCTCTAGAGAGATGTCTAAACTAAACGACTTATCAAATCAATATAAATTAGAGTATGATGTGAACAGCATAGATGACGTCTCTAAACTAGCTAGTTAAATCGTTAATATTAATATAATAATATCGAAAATATCAAATGGAGGTTAAACAATATGGCAAAGTATAAAATTCGTCTTTATCCGTTTTCATCTAACGTCGATTATTTCAAACCTGATAAACACAAAATAGAGTTTTTTCAGACATTATTTGCTGATAGTTATGTATCCGATTATGAAAATGGGCTTCCAAGAACAGATGATCTGTTTGATACAGGTCGTAAACAAATCATTTGTAATGGATTGAATTACATCGCACAGAATATAGATTCTATTTGTAGACAGTTTAACTTGCAAAGTATGTCCGCTGATGATCATTTTAAATTTAATGATTTAGTGATGCGAAGATCTGCTTTCTTTAAAGATTCCGAGCTTGATTCAACATTACCGGTTATCAAACCTAAACATTTAATTGTTGATGATAAACTTATCGAAGATGTAAATACATTTAGAGCTAATCTTATAAAATCATCTTTTCCCGATAGAGATATTGAGGATTGCAGAATCATTTCTGAGAAAGGATTTGATTATTGGCATAACGAAATTGATATTCCTAGACAGGAAGCTGTAGCTGCTCATGAAAAAACAGTAAAACAAGCTGAGGAAGAAGAAAAGCGAGAAACTGAAAAGCAGGCTATTGAAGCTACGGTGACGTCTGAGGAAGCAGATGTTATTGAACATGAAGATGTTGAACTTGTTGAAGACATTCCAGATAATCCGGAGCAGTCAATTGATATTCTAGATAAGTTTGTCGCTTCTGACGTAGTACTTATCGTAGATGGTGAAACTGTTGTACCTGAACACGTTTTAGAACCTACAAAGTATACATACGAGCACATAGAAAAAACATATGGAAAGATGTCTAATCCTCGATACGATATGGTAGAGAAATTGAGGGCAGGTGTTCAAGGATCAGTTATGTTCAAAGGCTATCCTACATTTGATTCTAGTAGAGTTTGGAATGAAGGGATTGGTAAAACAGACGGTAGATATTATTGTGTATACGTTGCAACTCCTGAAGTTCCTTGCTTACCGGTAGATGTAAATATCACAACTGATATTACTAAAGCAACCGACGCAGATTGTGTACATTTATTTCCTACAGAGGTGCTTAAATTCCGTCCCGAGTATATGTATCGTCATATTCCTAACTGTTATTATCATCCGTTACTCGGAGCAATTCTTCCTATTGAAGGATATACAGTTGAACAGTTGATTGACAACGTTATCAAGTATCCATTTGTAGATGAGCTGTGCAGGCGTAATGATAAGAATCAGCGATATACGCTTTGGAACCGAGTAGAAGTAAATGGAGAGCTTGTACCCGCTGAAAAGATTTGGAATACTCTTCCAATTTCTAAGTTAGTACCTCATAGCAGTAAGCTAGGACGTGAATACTTCAGCAGAAAATATTTACTTGATAGAGATATCAAAGGCATTAAGTATAAGTATCCTACAGAGAATGACCTACAGCCTTATGTGATTCTTTTCATGCCTCCAGAGGGATACGAATCGTTAGGATATAATGACCTGGTAGGAATGGGAAGGCAATGCTTAGAAAATAGACGAAAATATATCCGATCCATGAATCCTATTATAAAACAGATTGGAGTTCCTGCAGGTAAGTAACAAAGAAGTAAGGAAAGGAGGGCAAGCACATGAACAAATGTATTTTCGGCTGCTATTGTCAGACAGACGAATGTACGGAAGCTTGCCCCAAGTGGTCTGAGACTCAGTATCTTCAGTTACGAAACAAAATAAACGAAGGCGATTACAATTATACATATAAAGACTTAGATAAGATGTTATCAATCATAGATAAAGCTTCCGAAAGAGGATTTGTAACATTAGAAAGATGCAAACTTCATTACATATCCGAAATTGGAACAGTTTGTATTGATAATCTCTATCATAACAATGGTCATAGATGTTCAGTTTATACAGTTTCGTTCAATGACTACATATCTAAAGTAAAAGATAACTTTAGTCGTAAATCTAAAACAGAAGAGTTTGAAATGATGGAAATTTGGATGAAGAGCGCAAAAGTTCTTCTTATATATGGACTTGATTATATGCCAATAGGTACATTTGAGTTTAGTACATTGTTCCAGATTTTTGAGTCTAGAGAGTTTGAGGGAAAATCAACTATTGTAACATTTAAAGGAAAGATAGAAGATCTTAACATCAATAATGAAATTCGACAAAGTGTTGTAAATGCACTGAAAGGAGGACTTTATGGCGAAAAGTAGTTCTCCTCTTTCATATGGTATCATTGAATTGCAGATGATATCAAAGATAATAACTACTAAAGATAGAAATGAGCTATTATCACTTTTAGAGTTTGATGAATCTTACTATTCAGCAGCTAAGGATGAGATATCGTTCATACAAGAACATTTCAGACGAACTGGTAAAGCTCCTGATCCTGTAACATTTTACGGACATTTTCCTGATTGGAATTTAGTAGATGTTACAGAGCCAATATCTTATCTTCAGGCCGGTATCAGAGCAAACAAGAGTAGAATCATTCTTCTTAATACTTTCAACAAAGTTAAGGATTTTGATGATATTAATGATGCATGGGAATTCATACGAATGAATTATGATGATGCGTCTGCTTTGAACCCTTCTAAGCCGATGGATATTGTCCATGAAGGTAAGAAACGTGCACAGCAAGTAGCTGATTATGCTAAACAAGCACGAATACCTACAGGGTTCGATGAGATTGACAAACTAATGTATGGTGGATTGTCAACTGTCGAGGAGTTGCTTATCATTCTTGCTCGTACTAATACTGGTAAATCTTGGGTGTGTACAAAGATGATGGAATCAGCTCAGAGGAACGGATTTCCTGTATTGTATTATTCTCCAGAGATGCAGTCAAGTTTCCTCGCAACCCGTTTCGATACTTGGAGAACTCATATTAAAAATAGCCAGCTCTTTCAAGGTCATTATACTGCAGAGTATACTCAATATCTTGATGACTTGGAAAAAGAGCAAACATCTGCTTACATACTAGAAGACAAAGACGCAGCTGATGGAGAAGTAGATGTTCCACTCCTTAAGAGATTTGTAGAGAAGTACAACATAAAACTTCTTATAGTAGATGGTTTGTCATATGTAGTGGACTCTCGAAGTAAATATTCAGATAGAGATCACGAGAAGTATAAAAACATTTGTAATGATTTATTCAAGTTGTCTAAAGAGCTTGGATGTGCTGTTGTAATTTCTATGCAGGCGAACCGAGATACTAAGGAGATGAAAGACGATAAAGGTGTTCCATTTCCTAACTTGTATGCAGCTGAGGGTAGTGATCATCCTGCTCGTATTGCAACGCAGGTGTTTGCTATCAGACAGATATTTGAAACACATACACTTGATATTCGACTTGAGAAATCTCGAATGGCCAATAATCAGAAGCCATTATTTTCTTATAGTTGGGATGTAAATACAGGTACTATGAAAGTAGTAGATAACGGAGAAGCTCAACCTACAAACGCAGAGTCAATGGCAACTCCTACAATAACACCGTCTATTCCAGGTACAGTTACTCATAGAGATGATTCTAAAATTCTAGAAGATGCTCAAGATTGGGATGAAACAGACGTAGAATTTTAAGGAGGCAGCATATGGCATCTGTAATTGATATCATTGATTATATGGATGGGGCAGGTCTTATTCGTAAGAATAAGATAATGGGAAAGTACTACAGCATATGTTGCCCTTATCACAACAATGGAAATGAAAGACACGCGTCTTCAGGTGTTCTTATAAATCCGGAATACTCTAATAGTTCATTGACACCGGCTGGATTTTTTCATTGTTTCACATGTGGAAAAGTTGCAAAGATTCAAGAGTGGACTAAGGATGTTTTAAATTCTCATGAAGTAGATGAAGGTGTTAGATCTCAAGTAGAGGCAATGGTTCCTGATGAAGAGAATGAATCTTATGAAGGTCTACTTCCATCTGAAAGTCTCAAATTCTTAAATAACAAACTAGCGGTAGATAGATTCCTATTAGTAACATCTACAGAAAAGAAAACATATATTTCTGAGACTGAACTTGCAAATTATAGATACAGTTGTAAGTACATGTATGATAGAGGTCTAACAGATGAGATAATTAATATGTATGATGTAGGATTTGATAAAGGATATATTCCTTTAGGACAAAGTAAACCAGTTGCGTGTGTTACATTTCCAGTTCGTGATATAAATGGAAACTGCTTGTTTGTAGCAAGACGAGCTATTGATATGAAACGGTTTTATCTTCCTAAGGATATAAAGAAACCTGTATATGGAATATATGAGCTAAGAAAGTATTTTCCACATGCTAGATGTATTGCAATTTGCGAAAGTATATTCAATGCATTAACACTTATTAAGTATGGTCAACCTGCATTGGCACTTCTAGGTACAGGTAACAGTGAGCAGATTCGTCAATTAAAGCTATATGCACCGGCTACTGAATATCGTCTATGTTTAGATCCGGATGAAGCTGGTATGAAAGGAACTAAGCGATTAATAAAGGGACTTTCAGATAGTGCATTTGTATTTCAATATAAAGGAATACCTGAAGGGCAGGATATGAACGATTTATCATATGAACAATATCAAGCGCTCACCTTAGAGTGAGTGCTATTTTTAGCCTTGTTTATGTTTATCTAGTAGTTGTTCGTGGTAAATAAAATGGAGGTAACTTCGCATGATAGATATTTCTGATGAATATTCATTTGATGAAAAAGTAATGAGCATTCGAAGCAAATGTGTTCAGATATACGAATACATGAATGATAACAAGGCTTCCCTTAGAATGATAGAAGAGAATTTAGGGATTCCTAAAAGTACTGTTCATGCATATATTCACACTTATATTAAAAGATATTTTCCAGATTGCTATGGCACATTACGACGAATACTTGTGTACAATAAACTACATCATAGTAAACCTAGAAAATACTGGTAGTATCGTTAATATTAATATAATAAATAGAAGATATTTGTACAATTCAGGAGGATATGAGAGATGATAAATAATACGAAAGCATGGATGTTAAGACAAGATGGGGTTGATTTTCCAGTTAAAGTGCATCTATATGTTATGTTTGATAATAATTTATCTTCCGAAGCAGAGGTTGCCTCTTTTCTTATAAAGACCAATAGTCAGGATCAAGATATAGCTAAGTTAGTTATTGATGGTTGGCTAGCAATGTTAATTGAGGATAGTGTTCCATACACAGCTATGGCAGGAGATATTTGCAATTGCATTGAAGGCGCATTATCTAAGCTCGCATATAGGTTTCCTTATCCGCTGTCTACGAAGGAATATTTAGAGATTCACAACAGTCAGAATAATTACTATGACGTAGATAGCTTATATGGGTTCATCGACGAAATGAGAGATAGAAATATAGAGCTTTCTAATAAGCTTGCAAGATCTCTTAATCAGCAGTTTATTCGTGTACGATTCGGAGGAGAGTATAACAACGAAGCTCATAGCAATGCGTTATGGTTCAGAGTAGGATCTGTAGGATACAACTGGGCAAATACTATTTATGTATGGACAGCTAATAATTATAGGAAGCTCAGAGCTGATAGGATATTCATTTGTAGGGATGCAGAAAGCGATGGAACACTTCAGAAGCCAGAGTATTTCTACAAAGCTAAAGACGGAGAATACTACTATGATATGCCGATTGATGAATATTTTAGAGAAGATCATGAACATAGTCCTGTATTTTCAGCCGTTGGCTTAGGATTCTATCGAGCTATCTACTGCAGTTTATGTAATGGTAATACTTATCTTAAAGCTTTAGATAGTGCTTGCAGTCAATTTGATGTAGTTGAAGCGTATGATAATATTTTTGACAGATATTCTAAATGGCGTGAAAACGAAATTACTAAAAGCTGTATATGTGCTTCTGAATTCTTAGACAATGCAAATGCTAGAACTCGTAGCAAATTTACTGCTCTGAAGCGACAGTTGTTACATGATTTTCCTGAAATAGATGATGTTGACATTGATGTCAAACCTGGTAGAGAGAATAGTAAGGGTAAACCGGTTGGATGCGAAGTCATATTTACACTTGAATCGGAAATGATTCCAGAAATAAACGGAATGGAAGTATCTACCGTATACAATCATCCCGTGTGCGATTTAGCTGCAGGTATCATGCTTAGAAGCTTCAGAATTGAATACACAGACTATTGCGATATGAAACATATTGACAGATCCTTTAGACCTGATAAACTTATGGACGGTTATGTATGGGGAGCCGATGAAGATTGCGATGTGTCTCAATGGTAGTTAATAAATATTAAGAAAGTATTAACGAATCCGCCCTGGGCTTGACTTTTCATGGCTCAGGGCTTATAATGTATATGTAATAAATAACAAAGAAAACTTAATATACTACATATCAAATAACATCAATTAACATCGAAAATCTCAAGGAGGATATCATTTATGTCAAAGGAATTTTATGAAACAAGAAAAATCTACAGAGAGTATCTCAACTTCACATCTCCTTACACTTTTGAGCAGTGGATGAATCTTCCACAGGATCATAAAGCTGTAGCTCTTTACGTCAATTTCTTCGACGTTATCATTAGCGCTTGGTATAAAACAAAATCTTTCTACGCATCTGAACAGGAGGGCGTAGAGACTACCTGCCAGTACCTTCTTAAGAATGTCCCTATTATTGAAGCATCCGAAGGAAAGAAATTTAATCCTAAATACATTTACAGGGTAGCTTATAACTGCTTATACTGCATCAGCCACGATCGTCTTTGCGACAAGCTGAAATGGGAGCTTGAAACTTCTAACATTTGCAACGGACCTGACGGAGAAATAGACATGTTTGATTCTTTCCTTTCTGATCCAGAAGTATTTGAGGACGAGAAATACTTTGATAGAGTTCGTTTCTGGAAAGTTATCGAATCTGTTTCTCCAGATGCAATGATCATTTGCGGACAGATGCTTGACGGTGGAAAACTTCCGAAAGGAATGAGCCGTAAACACAGAAAAGAAGTTATCGACAATCTTTGCAAAGCTCTTGAAGAATTCAAAACTGCTTTTTATGAATAATTGATACATTATGAGGGCAACTTAGTTTGCCCTCTTTATTTATAATTCTATAGAAATGTGGTGATAATATTGAGTGAAGAATGGAGAGCTGTGATACTTGAGGGTGTAGATGAAGGTAGGTACGAAGTTTCTAGTTTAGGAAGAGTTCGAACTAATGATTGGTATGTACCTAACAGATTTGGTAAGCGATTAGTTAAAGGTCATATGCTTAAATTGCATGGAGACCTTTATCTACAATGTTATTTATCTAAGAAAGAATACTATGTTCATAGAGTAGTTGCTTCTATGTTTATTGATAATCCTGATAATAAAGAGGAAGTCAATCACATTGATGGAAATATTTATAATAATTCTGTAGAAAATCTAGAATGGGTCACTAAATCTGAAAATGCTACTCATTCTTATTTCTCTGGATTAAGTCTGAGAAGTATTCCTATTCTGTGTGTAGAAGATAATAGATACTTTCCATCTATTTTATCTGCTGCTAAGTTTTACAATCTTTATTCACAAGATGTATTGAATAGACTTTATGATGAACCTCAGTCGGTTCCTTACTTAAAGGGTAAATTCAATAAACATTTTGTGAAATGTGATAGACAATTTGATTCAAAGTCAATTGCTTGTCTTAAAGAAGATGGAATGGTTCATGTAAGCAAGAAATACATTTCTAAAGGGCAAACTGCTTCTGTTCGTGTACCTTGTCGATGTATAGAACTCGATAAATGTTTTCGGAGTTTGTCAGAAGCTGGCAGATACTTTCATCACAATGAAGCAGATGTGAAAAGATGCATTGATAATCCTTGTTATACAATTGAGGGATATCATATGGAACGATTGGATTTGCAGTTATATTTATGACTAAATTTTACAGCATATATCTAATACACGTAGAAACAGTAGATAGATAACCCTTCTATCTCGCGATATTCAGGAGTATATTTCACCAAAATCCATGGTGGCAAGAGTATTTGGAAAATCCTCGAATCGTTAAAATAAATGTAGATACAAAATATTAAAAGATAGGAGCTGAACTAAAATGTTAGCAGCAATTGAAACAACACAGCGAGCCGAATTTGAATGCGGATATCTTACAAATACTCCGTATAAGATGTTCACAGCTCATCAGTATAAAATTGAAGTAACTGTATCTTCTAATCATGGAAGAGATGCAAATGGTGTTATCATCGAATTTTCCGATCTCAAAAAGATCGTTGAATCTGTTCTTCCACATAACCGATTCATTTACTGTAAAGCAGATGAGGATGGTACTACTATTGCAAATGCATTACACAACATGGGAATTACAGCATGCGGATATGATTTTGTAATCAGTGCTGAAAATCTTGTTCAGTATTTTGCAGAAGCAATTCAGCACATTTTAGATGGAATGCATCCAGGAGTGTCTGTAGAAGATGTTAAACTTCGAGAAAACACAAATTCTTATACGCGTTGGCAGCGTACTCATTGTAATTGCGGAGGTAATTGATTTGTTTACGGAATTAGTAACTTGTCCTAAATGCCATTGTATATGTAATAAAGAATTTGCATATCAATTTGAAGCTTATAGCAAATATGTTTGTAGAACTTGTGGATATGTTCTTGTAAAATGTAACACATATAACAGCAGTACAACTACTGTTATTACATCTCGTCTATCAAATAGTACTAGCATCGTTAAATAAAGTAATCATTGCTTGTAAACCTTGCAAGCATTGAAATATATCAAGAAACATCGAATATATCAAACAAAATTAGGAGGTAGCAAAATGGCTTTTAAATCACTGAAAGAATTCAATGAATCTCGGTATGGTGGATGGTTTCTGCTTAGAAACGACGGAGACCACGCAGATGTAACATTTCTTTATAGAAATGTAAATGATGTATTAATGGCAGAGGTTCATTACATTAAGACTCCAGAGTATTCTGGATATGTTCATTGTACAGGTCGTGGATGTCCTGCATGTGCTAAGAAGATTCGAGTACAGAGTAAATTGTTCATTCCTGTTTACAATTTCGATGCGAATGAAGTGCAGTTTTGGGATAGAGGATCTAGATTCGAGCAGCAGTTCACTTCAGCGGTTCTTGAAAAACATCCTAATCCTTCCGAAGTTGTATTTACGGTAACACGTCACGGAGAAGCAGGATCTAAAGATACACGATATGCAATCGCAGGAAAAGCTAGAAACAACATTCTTCCTTACGATGTAGTTCTTGCTCATAACAACATCACATTCCCTGATGGATATTCTGCTATTTGCAAAGAGTTTACTTCTGATCAGCTTTACGCGCTGCTCAACTCTTCGGAGTCATCGGCTCCTACAGTTGATAACATGCCGGACTATCAGGTAACTCCAAGAACTAGCTATGCAGCAAGTGTAGACAATTTGCCAGAGATTCCATCTACTCCAGACTTAGGAGCGCTTCCAGATTACAAACCTGCAGAATCATCTTCATTACCTGTATCTTCTGCAGTACCTACGCTTTCTGATGAAGAGCTTTTAGCAAAGTCACAGTTGACTGAAGATGATATGCCACCGGAAGTTGACTTCTGATTAAAGACATGAGAAAGCCTAAGGACAAACTTTGTCTTTAGGCTTTTTATTTGAAAAGGAGGTAAAGTCTTGTGCCACTAAATCTATTTAGCAAGTCAGATATGGACAAAATACAAAAAGTAGCTGTTAAAAGTAGCCAACCGCTTACACAAGCAAAGACGGTCAACAAATCCGTAAACAAAGATTTAAAGGCGATGTCAGATACCGTTATAGAATATTTCAAAGATTCTCCAGCTATTCTGATAACTAACAAAGAAGATCTACATAACTACATAGATAAATGTTTAGCATATGGATACGCTGGTATTGATACTGAGACAACTGGTCTGGATCGAGTCAGAGACTACATTGTAGGTGCTTCCCTTTATGTTCCTGGAATGCCTGAATGCTACATTCCTATGAAGCACATGGTTCCGCTATTTGATACACCTTATACTAATCAGATGACATATGAAGATGTTGCAGAAGAGTTTGAACGTCTTAAAACATGTAAACTTATTTTTGCAAATGCCGATTACGACTTAGCAATGATATGGAAAGATCTTAAAGTTGATTTCAACGATGCTTGTTATTATGATGTAATCATCGCATGGAGATGTATAAAAGAAGATGAATTACATAATGACTTGAAGTCTCTTTATAACAAGTATGTGCTTAAAGGCGCAGGAGATCCTAAACGATTTTCAGACTTTTTTACCCCTAAGCTATTTCCATATTGTAAACCAGAAGTTGCTAAGTTGTATGCTGCAAATGATGCTAAAATTACATTTGAATTGTTTCATTGGCAGCTTCCATATATTAAGTTAGGAAACCCTAAATGTGAGAAAAAACATCTTCAGAAAATTGCAAAATTGATTTGGGATGTTGAATTTCCTATGATAAAAGTTTGTCAGAACATGTTTAGAAACGGTATCTTTTTAGATAAATATACTGCAAGTGTATTAAATGAACGATATGATAAAAAATACAATGAAGAGCTTAAGAAGTTACAAGTCATGGTGCAAGAAGTAATTGATAATAATATCCACAAGATTCCTTCTAGCAAGAAAAAGCCGTTCCTTACAGGAGATACATTCAATCCAGAATCTCCTCTTCAAGTTAAGTATCTGCTCTATGATCTACTAGAGTTGCCTAAAACAGAAGGTCAAGGAACAGGTAAAGAAGTTTTGCATGATATCAATTTGCCTGTAACTAATCAAATACTCAAAGTAAGAAGCTTAGGTGTACTTATCAACACATTTGTAAAAAAGATGCCTCGTGCAACTACATCTGATAGCCGCATTCATGCACAGTTTAAGCAAATCGGAGCAGGAACAGGACGCATGAGCTCTGCCGAACCAAATCTTCAGAACATTCCTTCTCATGCAGTAGATATCCGACATCTTTTTAGAGGAACGTCCGCATCAGAAGATTCTTTAGTACTTAAAATGATTGATAATGAAACTACTTTTTCTACAAGTGCTTGGAATAGTGTAAATATCAATGACAGTACTAAGAAAGTATTACATGATGTAGTTGTAGATGATTGTATTGAGTTTAATACTTTGAGCGATCCTAAATTTGGAAAGGTAATTGATAAGCAAGAGATTCATGGGACAGTAACTATCAAGTGTGCATTTGATGGCGAAGCGGTTGCAAACAGTAAAGTAACATTATCTATATACACTCCTGCATATGTTGTTATGTCAAGTGACTACAGTCAGCAGGAACCTAAGTTAACAGGATTCATCAGCAAGGATCCGTCTCTTATAAAAGCATTCCAAGAAGGCAAAGACATCTATGCGTCTATTGCAAGTATTTCTTTCAATGTTCCTTATGAGGAATGTTTAGAGTTTCATCCTGTTACTCATGAATATCAGAAAGCAGGAAAACAAAGACGTAGCGAAGCGAAGACAATATTGCTCGGAGTAACTTATGGACGATCTATCCCTTCCATTGCAGATCAGTTATATGGTACTAGAACGGATATGTCAGATGAAGAGAAAGTAAAATCTGCTCAGAAAGTATACGACGCAGTTATGAACGGATTTCCAGCTATTAGATCTGCAATGTTAAATGCACAGAATAGTGCAAGAACATATGGTTATACCGAAACAATTCTAGGAAGACGACGTCATTTACCTAGCATGCAGCTTCCAGATTTTGAATTTGTTCCTATGACTGGATACGTCAATCCTGATATTGATCCATTAGATCCATCAACATTCCAAAACAAAAATGGAATACCTGATAGAATAATTGATCAGCTTACAAAAGAATTTAAAGGATATAAGTATTTTGGTCAGATTGTTAAGCGCACTAAAGAGCTTGCAGCTGATTATAAAATAAAAGTAGTTAACAACAGAAGAAAGATTGGAGATGCTACTAGACAATGTTTGAATAGCGAGATTCAGGGTGGACTAGCTGCGACTGCCCTTACCTATTGAACTATATTACTCATAGGTGTGTAAATAGTTGTAAGCTATTTATGCTAACGGTATCAGCTAAATAAGACTTCCTATTGAGACAAAGCAATGCGATAATAGGACAATTGACCATAGACGAATAAGCTGACTAAGAGACCCTAAACCTGAAACATGGTGAGATAAAGGGAGTACCGTGCTACGCGTATTTTACATACGACAGTGTAACGACTAGAGACGTTGTTGTCTCGTAGGTCTGAGGATGAGTTACAGAC
>ERZ1024365.84-NODE-84-length-14765-cov-16.521074_pt1 | contig 14765 bp, 18 predicted proteins | sample MGYA00520788_ERZ1024365 | MGnify/ENA primary metagenome ERZ1024365 (study PRJEB33242, sample SAMEA3444265) | Homo sapiens | biome: Host associated; feature: Gastrointestinal tract; material: Stool | place: Uganda | collected 2011-01-01 ... | reverse complement strand
ACATGAAGTTCATCGCGCCTGAGCTTTGTCTGACCATAAGCGGAAGGATTAAGGCGCAGGAAGAAAGCCGACACCTTCCGCACTGGTAAGAAAGAGAAACGCTGAAGAGAAAGACATCGCAAGGACTGTCGAGGCTTATTTCAAGACAGGCAAGACTTTGAAATGTCCCGATGACCTTGATGACGACGCGAGAATCGAATGGAACAGACTTATGGTCTGCTATGCGGAGCAGAACACAAACGTGGTAAGCACGCTTGACATAACAATGCTCCGCCTTTTCTGTGAGAGCTATTCGAGATATGCCAAAGCCTGGAGAACATGGACAAACACACTTCAGGGAAAGGCAATCGGTGATGACAGGGAAGAACAGTGGAAAATTGACAAATGCACGAAGCTCATGCAAGAGGAGACCAAGAACATGAAGTTCATCGCGCCTGAGCTTTGTCTGACCATAAGCGGAAGGATTAAGGCAGGTCTTTTCGCCGTTGATGCGGTGAAGGAAAAGGATTCCGACATGGCCGATCAGCTGATGTCCTTCTTCGGAAGCAATGGAAACGAGGATGACGAGGAATGAAAAGAGATCCGCTCATTGACTACATTCAGGACATCCATGACAATCCGAAGCATTACTGCGACAAGATAAAGAGACTGTATCTCGGAATCATCGAGCCCATCATCAAAGGACTTGATCCGGATTTCTATTACGATTCGAAGCCTGGGAAACTGTTTGTCCGTTTCTGTCAGGGTGACTTAGTCGATGAGAAGAGCTTCGAGGAGTTTCTCGGTGCTCAGTCCGGAAAGACAACATATGAGAAGATGAGCAACCTTGAGAAGAAAATCTTCTGCGGTTTCATTCGCCAAAACAAAGGCGAGTGGGCAGGAATGCCTCTCATTCTTCATCCATATCAGAAGGCATACATCTTCACCAAATACGGAATCAAGTGGCGCAAAGGACATGCTCCGAAGCCGGAGCTTGACAACAAGAGAAGATTCCAAGAAGTCTTCATGGTTGTTGGAAGAAAGAACGGAAAGACAACTTTGCAGTGTGCCGAGGGAATCTTCTCGCTCTTCTTCGAACCCGGAGCGGAAGTCTATGTCGCCGCGACCACATACCAACAGGCAAGAAGACTTTGGGACGGAGCAAAGGAAATGATCATGGCCTCTCCGGCATTGTCTTCAGTGCTCAAGAGCCGTGTCTTCCCTCAGGCAGAGATATTCTTCCCTGCTTCAAAGGTCAAGGGCGCAATACATAACACGAGCTCCTTCAAGTGCCTTTCCAATAATCCTAGAACACAGGATGGTCTGAACGTATCCACCGCCATCATCGACGAATGCCATGAGCTTCCGCGCTCGGTCTATGACGTCATCAAGATGGGAACATCCGCACGTATCGAGAGCTTCATCTCGCTTATTACCACAAGCGGATTCCTCAGAGGCGGACTCTTCGACACGGAATATGAGTACTCGGATGTGATTCTCAAGGGGAACGGAGGATCAAAGACACTGCTTCCGATTATTTATGAGCTTGACAAGGGAGACGACATCTGGGATCCGGAAAACTGGGTAAAGGCAAATCCGACATTAGGCGACATCAAGAAGGTGGCATACATGAAGGATCAGATGGAACGCGCCAAGCTTGACCTTTCGACCTTGAACGAAGTCAAGACCAAGGATTTCAACATCATCGGAGTCGATGCAACAGCATGGCTGACTGCCGAAGAGATAAACCAGCCGACATCATACCCGGATGACGAGAGCCTCAGAAAGTTCGACTATGCGGATGTGATTGGAGGTTTTGACCTCTCAAGAACAGGAGACTGCACCGCAGCCACGACTTTGCTATGGTCCACGGAAGAAAAAAAGATTATCGTCCATTCCATGTATTGGGTGACCGAGGATTTCCTCAATTCCGATGACTGCAGAAGAAGCGGAGTCCCATGGCGTGCATGGGTAGGAAAAGGCCTTGTACGCATTGCGGGTGAACATCTCATCCCAAGCACACTTGTTGCGGACTATTTCCTTGAGGAGTTCCAAAAGCATATGTGGACATATGTTCACATCGGATACGATCCTTGGTCTTCGGCAGAATTGGTCGAAAAGCTTGAATTTATGGGCTTTTCCTCCGAAAAAGGACTGAGTATGCAGGATAAGCCGAGCGCATGTCTCAGAGTGGTTAGGCAGGGAGCACAGACTCTTTCCCATCCGATGGAGTTCCTTCATGCACTGCTGAAGGCAAACAAGCTTGACTATCAGGGCAACCCTGTCACGAAGTGGATGTTGTCGAACGTTCAGCTTGTTCAGGACAGAAACGGCAACATGATGCCGGACAAAAGAAACAACAATACGGCCCTCAAAATCGATGGCGCCGCCGTTATTTTAGATGCTCTCACGGTTTTTTGTGAAAATGTAGATGGTTATCTACCCGGTCTTTTTGATGATTCAACCGGTGGAAACGGAGAACAATGACAATGGAAAAAAGAAACAGATTTTTCTCTTTCCTCAAGGGAAAAAAGAAGGCTTCCACCGCTCAGGATGACAAAGGCGTTCTCCTTGGCTTTGGCGGTGGATCAATCACTACAATCGACGAATGGGCCAAACAGGCAAACTCGACATACGAAAGCTGTGTCTCTTGCCTCGCAAAGCACATTTCGAAGATTAAGCCTGTGGTCTACTTCAAGGACGAAGAGAAGGAAAGAGCAAACACACTGAACCGCATACTGAACCTCAGGCCCAACACGCTTCAGACCGCGTCCGAATTCTACTACGCCATGGCAGACTGCTATTACAGGACCGGAATCGCAATGGCTCATCTTGTCTATGACAGATACATGAACCTTGTCGGAATGGTTCCGCTTGACGTGTCTCTCATGGAAGTACGGAAATCCAGTATCGGAGATGAGGTCTGGCTCACATTGGTAGAGGCGGACGGCACGACAACAAAGGATCTTTACGAGAATTTCATCGTTCTTGTAAGGAAGCCGAACTGTTCGAATCCGTTCCTCACAAAGGATGATTCGATAGGAAAGATCGTAGGAGCGCTCAACTCCAATACCGATTCATTCGTCAAGGCGGTCACGGAGTCCCACTTCATCCGCTACATTGCCAAGATGGCGACAGTCACCGATGACAAGAAGAGGGAAAGCATGAGGGCCGACTTCACGAGTCAGCTTGAGAAGGACAGCAACGGACTTCTGATCATTCCCGGCGTACTGGACTTCCAACAGGTAAACACCAACCAAGGAACATATGCCAAACAGCCTGAGATGGATGACTTCCGCGATGAGATCTTCTCTTACTTCGGAATCACAAAGGATTTCGTGAAGGGAAAGTTCACCGAGAACGAATTCCAGGCGGTTTATGAAAATACGCTGGAGCCATTCATCAACGACCTCAGGCAGGAATTCACCTACAAGCTGTTCACCATGACGGAGATAGGACACGGAAATGAAATCCGCATTGAGACATCACCGCTTCAGACTGCATCGCTGGCAACAAGAATACAGCTTGCACAGGCAATCATGAGCTGCGGAATGTACAAGCCGAACGATGTCATGAAGCTTCTCTATCAGGAGCCTATCGAAGGCGGAGACAAGGTTGTCCAATCGCTCAACTACGTAGACAGCGAGAAGGCCAACCAATACCAGACAGGCGATGACGATAAGAAAGAAGAAAACGAAGGCGAAGAAGAGCCTTCCGAAGAGGAAGACACAAAGAAAGGAGACCAGGAAAATGGCGACTGAAAAGTACAGATTGTTCTTCGGCATCCATGCAAGAAGCAAGGAAGCAGAGGAAAAGGAACAAGAAAAGGATTACGTGACCATCGAAGGAAAGGCAGTCACATTCAATGAAGAGACTCTCCTTTTCAGAGACTGCGATGGCACACCTGTCTACGAGCAGATAGACAGAAAAGCACTCGACAGCACAGACATGGATGACGTTCTATTCGACCTCAATCATGACTGGGACAGAAGCATTCCTTTGGCAAGAACAAGAAACAAATCGCTGACTCTTGAGAAAAGGGATGACGGCCTTTATTTCGAGGCAAGAATCCAGAAGTCGAACGAAGACGGAATGAAGGTATACAGAGCCGTTCAGAGCGGTCTCTTAGATAAGTGCAGTTTCGCATTCACTCTCGACAGAGAAGAAGGGCAGGACATCACCTACCGCGAGGGCGATGGCGAAACAGGAAGCATTCACATAGTTGTCAAGAATATCGACAAGCTGTTTGACGTCTCAGCTGTCAGTATTCCGGCATATGACAACACCTCTTTGGGCGCAAGAAGCGCAATGAGCAGGACCGCGAAGGACGTGGAGACGTTCCGAGCATCGGTGGAGACCGACAAAATCAATGCCATGAAGAAGAGATTATTGTCAAAGTCGTTATGAGACGAAAAAAGAAAGGAAAAACCGAAAATGAACGGAAAAGAATTCAAAGATGCAACCATCGAACTGCATAAGAGATTCGATGAGCTTAAAGCAAAGGTCGCTATCACGACCAAAGAAGACGAACTCAAGGAACTTGGCGCCGAAATGGACGAAGTCTCCGCGAGACTCAATCAGTTGATTGGCGAAAGAAGAGCCACCATGAAGGAAGAGAAGCTTGACTTCACCAAAATTGCCGATGACAAAGCCGATGAAATCGAACAGAGAGCTACTGATCTTTTAGCCGGCAAGGCTGTCAAGATGAGCTTTGCCAAAGTCAACAGCAGAATCAAGAGCACCGATGACGGAATCCTCATTCCTAAACATTATGACAACAACATCCGTGAACAGATCTTCCCTACTGTCTCCTCCATCTATGACATGTTCACATTCATGAATGTCGATGGCGGAGAATCCTTCACCATGCCATTCGAAAAATCCAAGGCCGAAGCGGGTGTCACTGAAGAAGGAACACCATATCATGATATCGAAGGTTCCTTCGACTATGTCGAAATCGGCAAGAAGAAACTCACCGCATACTTCGAAATCTCCGAAGAAATGCTTAAGCTTCCCAAAGCCGACTATGAAGCCTACCTCAGAGCCGAACTTTACAAGGCTCTCAAGAGAAAGATCATCTCTCTTGCCATCAACGATGACGGAACAAACGGCTTTGCCGGTATCCTCTCTTCCAATGCCAACACATTGAAGGTCTGCCCTGCCGAAAAGGACTTCACTATTGAAGCGATGGACAGCAAGCTTCTGAGAAAGATTCAGTTCGCCTATGGCTATGCCGATGAGGTCGAAGCTCCTGAGACCTTGTTCATGAACAAGAATGACATCAGAACCCTTGCCCTTCTTGATGGAAAGAATAAGCAATTTGCCTATGATTTCGATTCCCAGAGAAAGACATTGGACAATGTTCCGTTCTGCACACCTTCTGTCATCGCCGGATACAATGCTGCCAAAGCCGCGATGTGCGGTTTCTACGGAGACGTTTCCACATACACTATCGCCATTTTCTCCCCTGTCGAGGTTCAGAGATCCACTGACTACAAGTTTAAAGAGAACATGGTCGCCTACAGAGCATCCGTGTTCGTCGGTGGTGCTCCCTCTGCATTGTGCGGTCTTATGAGACTCAAATCCAAAGGCGCCTAAACTGAAGCAAGACAATAAAGCCGAATAACTGAAAGAAGGAAAGAGACATGATTGCAAGCAAGCCCATTTTCACGAATGATCAGATGAAGAGCATTCTTAATCTTGATTACGATTACAGCGATACGGACAGACTTCAGCGTCTGTCTCTTTCAGCTTCTCAGTATCTTCTCGAGCACACCGGATACGACTGGAGCAAGGACAAGATAGTCCATCCTCTCGCATCCGACTGCGCCGAGATGTTCGTCAAGCAGAGATGGTACGAAGGCACACAGTATGAGAAGGAATACGATTTCACGATGGGCATTCAGGACGATCTCTTCCAGCTCGGACTGATGGCAAGAAGCGAGGGACTGATATCATGATCGGATACAAGTACCCAAACAAGGACCGAAGAATAAAGGTCTACCGCCTTATCAGGACAGAAAAAGATGACGGAACGATTGTCACCGAAAAGCACTATGTCCATCCGAAGGGAACCGAACTGAAGGCCTACATGGTAGGGGTTGTCGCTCAGTCGCAGAACAGTCCGACAAAGATACCTGTCAATCAGACCTCATTCGTGGTCAACTGGAAGGACACCATCAGCACCGAATGCTACATTGAGAATTCCGGAATCACATACCAGATAACCGGAATCGATCCTCTCGACTACAGAAAGACCGAGATGAGAATCGTAGGGCAGTCCACAACAGCTCCTTCGTTCGATTCGGTCACATACGCGGAGGCCTAGCACATGAGACTTGCAGAAGCACAGAGAAAGGTGATTTCCGACATCAAGGAGATCCTTGACAATGCCGGTCTAGTCAATGCGAGGACCGCAAAGAAGAATGACGGGAAGATACGATACTACTACAACAGAGGTGAGACTATCACCGAAGATGGCACTGAGACGCTTGTAATATACGGAATAGCTTCGATGACGGGAACAGGAAGAGCGGACTCCGAGAACTTCGGATACGTGACCAACATCGCCATCGACATCTTCACGCATCAGGACGGACAGTCAAAGAAGATCCTTGACCTTATCGAGACAATCGAGAACGAGGCGATGAAGAAAGGCTATTACATGGATATGGACTCACAGGAAACGTTCGACGGAACACGTGTGGTCCAGAGACTTAGTTACACGCTGTCGAAGACCGTTTATTAAAGAAAGGACAACAGAATATGTTTTCACAAGTAAGATTATTCAAAGTCACCGGTCATGCTGCCACCGGTGCACCGACACTCGACACTACTGCAGTCAAGCTTCTCGAACCCGGAGCATCCGAGAGAGAGGTCAATAACATCTCCATCTCTCTTGAACCTGAATCCACTTCGAGAACCTACAAGGCGGACAATGTCACCGATGTCGACGAGTACATCAGTTCCTACAACGGAACGCTCACCTGCTACGGAATCTCTCCGGAAGCACAGGCACTGCTCTTCGGCTACGTAAAGGACAAAGCCGGCAATGTCGACCTTGTCGTCAACGAGGAAAAACCGCATATCTGCATTTTCTTCAGGGCCAAGGACGAGAAGGGAAAGAAATATCAGGGATGGATCTATGACTGTGTCTTCAAGAATCCTACCCTCAGCGGAACACAGCCGAGTGACACACCGGAAGAGACTTCCATCAGTTTCACCGCCAACATCCTCACGGTCAACGGAAAGTCCAAGATCGGCGCTCATGTCTATGAAGGCACCACAGGCTACATTGCCGAAGGAACAGAGCCGACATCCACTGACTTATACGTTTCCGCCGCAGAAGCCTAATCATAAAGGAGACACACGAGAATGATCAAGGAACAATTCAGAGGGCATCGCCTTTCCAATTCGCTTATCTGGGAAACACATTACTTCCCTGAAATAACCGGAATGGATTTCGTGAAGGCGAGCGCCAAATACAAAGACGATCCGACTCTCATCCTATGGGCATATGCCGCGATGAGATTCGCCGGAGATCCCGAACTCATGGGAAAGGATCCGAGATTCTGTGCCAATGACATCATTGGCGAGGTCGGAATGAATGACCTAACAGATCCTGATGGCGAATTCCTGGCGGTGATGACCAGACTTTTCAACGAGATGTCGGACGGCTCAAAAAAAAAGTAATCAATCAGGGCTCGGAAGCCTTGGGAGACACACAGGCTAGGTTTGAGATAATGTTCGCATTCCACGTCACTGGGCTTCCTGAGTCACTTCTGAGCCTTTGGTCTATGAAGGACCTGAACGAATACATGGACTACTTCAACGACAGGTCAAGCAACAAGAAGAGGAAGAAGAAATACACCGAAGGAAACCTCGGAAAGATACTGTAGGGGGTAACGAAATGGCAGACGATGAACTCGGATGGAAGCAGCTCGAAAAATTGCCAGAGCAACTTAGAGCTTTTGCTCATAGAGCAGTGAAAGATGTTACGTTTGAGTTTGCTGAAAAAGTCTACCTCAATCTTGTCGAGAACACTCCTAAGAGAACAGGCGGACTTGTCGCATCTCTTCGCTTGGAAGAAGTAAATGATGCAAAAAGAGTAGGCCAGCAAGTCGGCTATAAAGTTTATTACGATAAGTATGACGAGAAACAAAGACCTTATCAGGAAATCGCGAATTCACTCAACCGAGGATGGTACCTTCCGAACGGAAAATACGTTCCCGGGACTTACTACATGGACAGAGCAGTAGCAAGCCTAAGGGGAATGGACAAAAAGATAGATGAGGTATTTGAAAAATATTTAGATGCGATTGACCTAGGAGAAAAGTAACATGGCAAAATCAAGCGGTGGAATAAAAATCACAAGAACACTTCAAAACATCAACGATGAGATCAAGTCAGTAAACAGTAATTTCAAGTCCGCGCAGAACGCCGCGAACAACTTTGCCAAGTCTCTTAAAATAGATCCTCACAACCCCGCTTTATTGAAATCATACTACGCTTCCATCAAGGATGAGATAGCCGCCTGTACCAAGAAGATCCAGCTGATGAAGGAAAAGCAGGACCTGATGGTGTCCAAGAACGGCGAGGGAGTGGCAAAGGCCACAACGCAGTATAAGGAACTTGATTCCAAAATTGCTGCGACGAACGCAAAGATACAGGAACTCAATGCTTCTCTCAAGGGTTCCAACATGCTCAGCTTTTCCCTTCTTCAGACCGGACTTCAGAAAGTTGCACAGACCGCTTCGAAAATCATCGGAACAATCAAGAACATCGGTGAATCATATGCCGAGACAGCAACGGCAATCAGCAAGTCTTCCAAGATGTTCGGAGTAAGCGCCGAGGAATATCAGAAACAGGCATACGCATGGGAGAAAGTCACCGATGATGCGGAAGCATACAACACCGTCATGAACGCGACCTTGGGTGTTGTCTCAAAGGTCTCTACCGGAAACCAGAAGGTAGTAACCGACCTTGCCAACGTAGGACTTACCCTTGAGGACCTCAAAGGGAAGTCTTCACAGGAAACGCTCTCCATCATCACAAACGCCATCAGCCAGTTGGGAACCGAGGCGGAAAGACAGGCAGCATCTCTTGCACTGTTCGGAAACACCGCCGGTGTCTATGTCACGCAGATGGCAGAGACCAGTACCGAAGCATTACAAGGCTGGAAGAACGAGCTTCAGGAATCAGGAATCCTTACTGATGAACAGGTAGCCAAAGGCGCCAAGCTTCAGAAGACGTTCGAGAAGATCAAGATGTCGATCAAGACGATGGTCGCATCGATGGGAGAGGCGCTCGTGCCTCTCTTCGAGCAGTTTGGAGAGCTTATCAAGGATGTAGCTCCGACACTCACCGCAATCGCCAAGGGGCTTTCGGCAATCGGCCCTGCGGGAGTCGTTGCGATAGGAGCGTTCATGTCGGTGATGAGCATTCTTCCTACGCTTGTAGCAACAATGATCGCATTCAAGTACTCCATCGGAGACATCGGACATGCAATCGGCGCATTGGCTTTGCTATCCGCCGCAGTCGGCATCGGAGCAGGAGTCACCGCAAAGGCAATCATGGCGGCAAACAGTTCAAAAGCGACTCTTGCAGGGACAACAAATGCGACATACGAGAGTACAAGCACAAGCAATCAAAACGTTACATACAAAACCTATAATGACAATTCGACACAGAACTACAGCATAAGCAAGGAAGCGGACGCAGATGAAGTTCTAGAGAAGATAAACGAGAAGTACATAGCATTCAAGATTGGAGGATAGAAATATGAGCGAAATCATGCAGGCGGATGCAGTAACATCAACAATACTCTTCGATGCATTGGATGCAATAACAAGAGAACAGATGCTCTCAGGAAGCGAACCGACAAGGCCAAAATACGACATGATTCAGTTCCCTTCCGGGCTTGGGTTCCAGCAAACGCTGGACATCGTGTCCGGTGATACATTGGATTATGTCATCAATCAGTCCATCACAAAGAAGACACTCAAGATGAATGTGTGCTTCAGGGGAGAGAACGCTTATGCGAAGCTCTATGCTTTCAACGCCTGGTTTGCCAAATATGCCAACCATGACAAGTACATTACACGCTTCTCCTATATGATGAACAACATCCGAAGATATGTAGATGTCATCATCACAAACGGCGAGCCTAAGGAAAGGGAAGGCAACTATGTCACTGAGACAATCACCCTTCAGCCGATTTCACCTTTTTATGAGGAAACAATCATTGAGACAATGGTCAACGACAACAATGAAGGAATGATTTACTCCTACACATATCCCTATAAATACGGCGGTGGAGCATATTCCGGCAACAATGTTATTCAGAATGATTTTATGAAAAAAATACCGCTGAGAGTAACAATCTCAGGGCCAACAGCCGAAGCGCCGTCGGTCTCGATCAAGAAAATAGAAGATGGTGCATCGGGTGAAACCTACGGGAAAGTCCAACTCATGAGCAATTTCGGTGCGCTGAAAAAGAATGAGAAACTTGTCATTGATGCATTCACTTCACAAGTTTATATAGAGAAGACACTGGAATCAGGCACAAAGACGATAAGAGATGTGTTCGATAGCTTAGAAAAAGCAACGGATGCGTTTTTGTATGCCGAGCCTGGAACAAGCAGAATACAGCCGACTCTCGATACGGACACCGCCACATGTACGGTTTATTATTTGAAGTATGTCATGTGAGGTGAGATATGGCATACATAACTTTATTTGACAAGAATTTCAACTCATTAGGAAGCAAAGAAGACTTTGTCGCAACGCAACACATCGTAAAGAACTGGAGTCTGAAAAGAAGAGCATATGAGTTTGATGACTTCACAGTAACTTGCCGCGGTTTCAGAGATTCAAAGAACGCTTGCTTTGTCGGTTTGTATTCCGATGAGGGAAAACTCAGATACGTGTGTTTCTGTGGCATTCCAAAGCGTGATGGCGAACTTACGACAATCACGGGAATCGACTGCCGAAACATATTCAACCAAACGCTTCAAGTGAATCTAGCCAGTTCATCGATAACAAGCCTCAAGTCTCTGTATACATTCCTTATGAAGACAGCGATGGGCAACATCAAGATAGGCGTGGACTACGAACTGAAATTTGATTCACTGACCGATCTGATATGGGAAGACCCAGGACTCTACATTGAACAGACTCTTGACGTTCGGAACATCTGGGAACTTATCCAGGCAACAAACGCAAGATTCGACAAGATAGTCGTTGCATCATGGGAAGTTAATGAGGAAACAAATACTTATAAGCTGATTTTCAGCGTGAAGGACATCAATGAAGCAGTCTACATCAAGCTCTCCGATTACAATGTCCGTATGACTAGGACAAACAACGTAACCAATATTGCTGTAGCTGCGACAAAAGACTTTTCCGCTTCTTCCATCTTCTATCTTACGAACGACAACGAAGTGATACAAGCAACGACAGCACAAGGCATAAGCGCCGAGAGAGCACTTTTTCCGCCTAAGGCCGAAACATATACCGCGGACACGTTGGAAGAGGCGGAAACGGAAGCAAGACAAGCTTTATACGACAACCGATTCAAAGACCGTGTGACAATAAACTGCAACACAGTACTTGGAAAAAAGAGGCTTGATAAAGTCGACCTGAACTACTTTGCTTATTTGATTGGCTACAATCCATCCGATCAAGACTCAGTCAAGCGTCTGCCTGTATCCGCCATAGAAGAAGACAGCAACGGAGACAGAAAAATAGAGTTCGGAAGGCTTTCCGAATATTGGTTCTTAAACTAAGGAGGAATGACTATGGCAGTGAACCTGATCAGAAAGAACAATTCAGATGCGATTACCGCCGCGATGGATGCGGCGATGTATTTCATGATGGTCGGCGAAGGAGTGTTCGACAAGATAGGCAACTCATGTGCGGCGAGCATTTCAGACAATAAGATGGTCATCCAGTCCGGCCTGTTGTCGCTAGGTGGAAGAATCCTGGAGATTCCATCTTATAGTCCCGTGGAAATCGATGAAATAAACCGGTTTGGAAAAGAAAAACCAATCTACATCAAAGCAAACGTAACGATAGAAGAAGACGACTCACAAAGCAAAGCGACAGTCTATGCTTCTATCGATTCGGCACAAAGTGCAAGACATGCACTCACAGGTGCTGATGTGTATACGACAAACCTGTTCATTGTCACATGGAACAGCGCAAGCAATTCATATACAGCCAAGAGAACCATCTTCGTTCTTGAGCCAGGCGTTGCGAAATACGCGGACAGTTTGCTTACAACCGGAAGAATAGGTAACACACCGGTCACAGACATATTCCAGCTTTCAGGAAACGCGGTTGGAAAGGTCTACCAATGCAAGGAAGCGGAGAACGCTGATGTCGCATATGGGCTGAAGTTCAAGGCAAACAGCAAAGGGGATAACCTCAATGCGGTGGACGAAGACCTTTACATGCCCAACCGCGGAGTCTACATTTGTACGGATGCAGTACTTATCAACAATGCTACAGTGACAGTAAAGAATGCAAATTTCGATGTAGATATCACTGAAGACACAAGCACAGTCGAAATCCCTTTTGACTCGAGAGTGACATTTGATCCCACCGAGAATCTCGCTCTCGCAAAAATAACGATAGGAGCACATGACTTCTTCGTCACAGGTGGAAAATTGCGGAACGGAGACAGCTACTACTATGATGGAGGAGGAAATTGGATGCTAGCCTACGAAATCCAAATCAACAGAAGCTCAAAGACAGTATTGCTTCGCTTGCCATCGGCACACGACTCAGATTCTGATCCGTTCAAAGTCAACGTCACGCTTCACGCAATCATCATAGGAGCTACAGGAGCAAACTGAAATGGCAATAAGATTAATTACAAAGACAACAGGAAACATCCTTGCACCGACCCATTGCAGAATGTTCTACATGGCAAAGGGCAATAACCTTGAAGGCAAGCCGTATGGAATCATTCCGACAACCGATGACGATCCTTTAGGTCTTGTCTTTGACGAGGAAAAGCTGACGGTATCAGTGAAACCAGGACAGGTCTATTGCTACGGAAGGCAATGCATCATAACTGAGACATCTCAAGCCGCTGACTTACACGACTGGAAACAAGAAAAATGTTTCGGAATTGTGATGCTGAGAGTCGATGTCAGTGATGTGGTCAATCAATTCTGTGAATTGAAACTCGTGGCAGAAATGAATTCATTCCCGAATACTGAGCTTCTGAATCATTCAAACATCTATCAGCATCAGAGCGGAACATACGATGTCCCCATTGCTCGGTTCGTTTATTCACCAGACGAGACAAATGGGAAACGATTCACAAACTACAAGAAGATAATTCCGACACTGACACCCCAGGCGAGACCGAGGACTCAGAACATTCTGAAAATTGGGAGTACGAATGTCACACAGGCGTTCAGTGGAAAAGTCTCTCTTATCAAAGCAAAGAATGCTGAAGCGTCGGAATGTGCGCTAAGTCTTGCGAACACACCAATCAGTGCCGACCTTGATGGTGTATGGACAGGAATGAGAGTCCAACTAGGAAAGTATCGAGCCGAAGACTTCAGGAAGGGAACAAAGAATAACTTCCCCGTGAAGATTGACAATGAACACCTCGTCTATGCGCTTCTGTCCAGTGCAAGTCATGTCGGGGACGATCCGCAAAGAGACGTTTATCTGATGTTCCCAACAAAAATAAAGGGTAGTGGAAGTCAACTAAAGAGTGGGCCAAACGTTTTTGCAAAACTTGATAGTTCCATAGAAAATGTCACTATAGGCTCAGCCTACTATCTTACAGTAAAAATCAACTCAGGCTCGAACACAGGCTCAAGGACACTTCATCTGAACTTGGAATTCTCGGCCGATAAAACAGCCATGGCAATTGCCAAAGTGACCTTATTGAATAATGCACTTCAGTTTGAAGGACTGTTTGACACAGACATTCTAGCCTTGGTAGGAGGTTACCTCTATTATCTGGAGAGTCCTTCAGTTGTCATTGCGACAAAGGGTGGCAATTGGTGGTATGGAAACGGTGGGAAAGGATTCTACGCCGATTTTTTGTACAAGGGCGATGTCAATGTGTCTTAATAGTAAATGAAGGAGGAGCGCCAACACATGATAATTCTAGAAGTAAAAGGCGGAAACATCGGAATAAATGTGGATAACGGCGCTTTGCTCAATTACAACGCCTTCCACAGGAAAGATGGAAGACTATGCGGCTTCGATTTTTCAGTCGATTCTGACATGAATCTTGTCGCCACCGCCGGCACACTAATGGTCCACGGATTCCGATTCCAGATAAGGAACGACAGTGAAGTGATAACGAGCAAGATTGCATCATATGAGCCGATAGAAACAGGTGCACTGCACTGTGTGAATCTTGTGCTGAGTTATGACGCAAGAGAGCGAACAAGCTCGTTCACCTTCAACTGCGAGCCCGCAAACGTGGCTCATGCAAATCCGCCAATCGAAGAAGGAAAGACAGGGACGGTTTTCTACAGACTTGCCACATTCAAGAAGAAGAATGGAGCACTTACAGAGTTCAACCCGGTTGCCCCGTTGCTGGATTCGACCTGTGTCGACTATGATGCGCTTTCGAACAAGCCGAGGCTGAACGGAATAGAGATAGAAGGCGATCATGACGAAAAACACTATGGTATAGCTGAACTTGATGAGCTAGACCTAGCAGCAATACTCAAGGACTGAAAGGAGGATATCATTCATGGCAAAGTATCTTGATTATGTAGGATTAGGGAAGGTATGGGAGAAGATTAAAG
>ERZ1024365.82-NODE-82-length-14930-cov-19.284370_pt1 | contig 14930 bp, 16 predicted proteins | sample MGYA00520788_ERZ1024365 | MGnify/ENA primary metagenome ERZ1024365 (study PRJEB33242, sample SAMEA3444265) | Homo sapiens | biome: Host associated; feature: Gastrointestinal tract; material: Stool | place: Uganda | collected 2011-01-01 ... | reverse complement strand
CGTTAGTGTCGATTTGAACACCGTAAGGAGATGCATAGTTGTACCCACTTCCAGCTGTATATCCCATAAACGCAATACCTAAATATGGAATGTTTCGTAATGCGCTCGGTTTTTTTACGTTGCTAGGTAAAGTGAATAAAATTTCACCATTGGCGATATTAGTATTCAATGAGAAGCCACCCGAAAAGATGAGCATATTTAATTCATCACTATACGCAACTTTTAGAGGTCTTGTGCTGTCTAATGTAACTTTGCTATTTACATTTGTTACAGCGTTAGCATTACTAAAATGTGTGGCCTGTACACCGTTATATGCGCTTGTTGCTGTCTGCTGTGCCTGTGAAGCTGTGTTTTGTGTCCCTGTAACGTCCTGTCTTAAAGCTGTGTAATTAGCGTTTAACTGCTCGATTCCTGTTGTATTCGCAACAACTCGTTTATCTAGTGCTATTAAATCTGTATTAGCTTTTGTTGCTTTAGCGTTTGCGCTACCTGCCGTTTGATTAGCTGTTGTAGCTGTTTCTACGGCGCTATGAATACCTGTATCAATTTTAGACATATCAGAGTTATAATCCCCGAGATATGTCGGTTTGTCAGTTCCTATATACTGACTTAAGTCGTAATAAGTTGTTTTGTTTGTTGAACTCATGTTTTTATTCCTCCTTAAAATTATAATCTTAACGCTGTTTTAGCGTTACTATCAAAGTTGTAAGCACTCAATGCTTTAGCTTCAAATTCTGATACAGTTAATAATAATGCATCAAATTCGCTAGTTGTGATTGGGTTATTAAAGTGCAACTCAGCAAGTTGATATATAACATCTTGATAAAAGACATATTCACCCGTAAAGGGATTGTGCATATATAAGTTACTGTCAACACGAAATCTTTTTGCACCGTATAAGTCGAACTCTGTGCAACTAAGTAATAAGCCGTCAAACTCTTCACACGTCAAATTTAATGAATCGAACTCATTACATGTCAACGCATAATAACGTAGATTATCGTACATATCCCCTAACGCTTGATTTAAACTAGTGTAATATCCCTTAACAGGGTTTAACACTTCCATATTGTTAGGAACATAGTTATTAATATAATCATAAAGTTTTTTAACTTCTCCGTCAATATGTTCTCGCGTCTCAGCGTTTAACTGATATATCAGTATGTTTAATTCACTAATTTTATCGAGTAAATTTGTTTGAACCTTATTGATTTTTTCATCTAGCTCATTATCCCTGTCGTCCATATCTTTACGGATATTTTTTTCAACTTCTGCAATATGCTTATAAATATCTGTATTAAGTTCGTCAATATATTTTTTCAATTCTGCGATTTTTTCATCTGTATACTGTTTATACGCATCTGTAAAACCGTTAATTGCTTCAATACATTCATTGACTTTATACCCAATATAACATAAACACTCATAGTAACTCTGCTTATTACTATAAACGCTAGGGATATCACAACAGAGTAATGGCACTAAAGGTTTTAATTCTCCTGTCATATTTATTTCACCTCCTTTTTACCATACTTTTAGAAATAAATCTCTACAAGCTTCCACAAGTTCTCTATTAATATTTTGTATTTGCTCACGATATTCTGCAATTGCTTCACTTGTGGATTTACCTCTTAACCCTGTTTCTTTTGTTTCTCTGTCTCTTTTCCTATCTCTATCTTCATTTCCTGCATGGCTATTTTTAGCTGTTGTCGTTGTATCATTGATAGTTTCCCCTCTGCTCATAGCGCTAGCATAGTCTTGTGTTGCTATGGTGACTTGTGGGTTATCGCTATCAATATTCTGATAGTTTTGGTTGTTTTTTACCTCACTGTTTCCTGCATCTGTTGAGTTAGTTGTTGTTTTTTCGTTTCCTTTTTCTGCTTCTGTGAATGTTACATTTATATTCGTAAAAGGGTTATCATTTTGTACTGCATCATACAATTTTGTATAATATGGCATCAATTCATGCATTCTTGCTAAAAATGCTGTTTTCCACATTCCTAATGTTTCAAAACCAATATAATTATTCCAATATCTAAGTAAAAAATAGGTTTTGAATGTATACAAATCTTTTGCATCATCTGAATAAAAAGGAAAATCAAAGTTAAAAAATTTATCTTGTGATTTATCAATAATTCTCTGTACTGATAAATCCATACTCCATAGTTCCTGTGATGGAATAAAGCTTTCACAAATATCTTTAACTGTTGTCGTGTATTTACTCAATCGTATCACCCTCTTTTCCTTTTTGCATGTATTTATCGGGTACATATCCATTCATCATGGTAGGTAATTCGCTATTAAAGTCAACAGTCACATTCAGTCCCCATAATTCGTTGATAGCGTTCGCACATCTGCGCCTTAATGTAAGGCCAACATTTCTATTTGCTTCGATTTGCCCATTATTTCCTGTCGTTTCACCTGTAACAAGGCGTTCACCTTTTTCTACTGGGTTACTTTCATATCCTAATGATGTTAATACTTGCGACCATAAATCTCTTAATTCCTGTTCGCATTTATCTACTATATAAGGTGCGCCTAGGTTCAATGCTTTAATATCTTTCAGATTTAATGAGTCAGATAACTTTATTATAGGTAAATAATTATCGTATTCTTCACCCAATATTTCAAAACTCATTTTTTCATTGTCAGAGGAAGAAAGAGCAACGGGAGTACGTTGTGCGTACATATTAATATTTTTCGTTTTCCAAGTATTTGCCATAGCGTCAGCATACATTAAAGCCTTGTAGTAGAATGGCATTGTAGAGTAGTTATTCCATAAGATACAACTATTTTCTTTTCCATATTCTTCAATGTATCCGTTCGCTGTGTAAGCAATTCTATCTTGTGGTATGTTATAAATATCGGGCAATCCCGATAAAGAGACATTCATAAAAGCGTATCCTGCAATATCGTCTTTGATGAATACACCCAAACCACGCCAAAATAGAGTTTGTTCAATGTACATTGGTAAAATCTCTTGTGGGAGATTATTCCATTTATAACGGTTCACAAAGATATCAAAGATATCGTAAAAAAATATAGATTTTATTGTCTCAAAATCGTCTTTGCATGTTTTGTTAATTCTTTTTTCAAAAATCCTTAAAGGGTTTTTCATTATCTCACCACCTTAATTGTTAGATAATCCATAATTTCCTATATCGTCAGTATGCCACAAAGTTACACCGTTGTCAAATATATTTCGCAACTTTTTCAGTTGGTCTAAATCAATATTACCTGTAAAACCACAATGAGAAGTTTTTACATAATTCCAACGGTTTCGCGTGTGTAAATTAGGTGTTGTAATTTTATTAATTGGATAGCCAAATTGCTCAAAAAAGCTATCAGCCATTTCTGCAAATTGTTTTTTACATGACATTTCGTAGAAATCCACGCCACACTCTTTTATACCCGTCAACACATTCTCAGATAACGCTTTTCCATGCGTTACTCCTGCGTTCCTTGCTCTGTCGGTCTGATTTGCTAACATTCCTAACGCGTCCCAAAAAGCTGACGTTGTTTTGCTTGCTCCACTTAGTCCACCCTGTAAGCTACCACTAGCTAGTCCTGCAATAGATGAACCAAATCCTAAAGTAGCGTCAACAGCTGTATGCACTTGAGATAACGCGATTGAGCTTTTATTTTGTGCTAACCACGCTCTGTAAGTGTCGGAAGAGAATGAACACATAGGGAAAGAGGAATTAATCAAAGCTTCGTCCATTAACCCATGTGCTAAATCTTCACGTGTCTTATAATTTTTAGGTGCTGTGAGAACTTGTGGTAGTGTGGCTATTGTTCCATAGCTGTCAAACTCTAGGGATTTATCACGGTTATAACTGTATTCATATCTATAGATATGTGTGTTACCTTGATTATTGTCAGCTAAACAATACAACCATGGGTAAGAATATAACTTTTTATTTTTCGGCTTATATCCCTCAAAAACATTGTCGGAAATCTGCATAGATGTAATTTTAGGGTTTATTTCTTTTCCACCTAATGCAAGCGTGCATAGTTTTGGTGACATAAATAATCCGATTACTGCGTCCTGCGCACCTTGATTATTATAATCTTCTAGCAAAGTGTTAATTCCTTTTAACCCATCTTCTGTAGTCACATCATAATGACCTATACTACCCCAACAATATACACCGTTCTCAACCCTGCCCTCAAACCAACTTTGTTCTGTTGTTCCTCTTGTCACAAAAGCGCAACAATCTGTTGGTGTCAAATCTAACTTTTTATGACGTGAAACAATGGTTTCGCCTGTTTCTAAATTAACAGGGGTTAAGTTAACGCCTATAGTGTCCTCACTTCTAGGGATATGATGATATTCGACAAAGCATGGTTTGATGTTTGCATCATAAAAGTTGTTTTGAAAAACGTCTAAAGAAAAGTTAATTCTAGTTGTTTTTTCTGATAGCCACTCTATAGAATCAATAAAGCAAAACACCCATTCGTTAGATATTCCTGTGTTTTGAAAAGCTAAATAATTCAAATTTAAAGCTTTCATTTCTGTGAACGGCACACGTATATCATAATTTCCAACCCTTATAGGTGCAAGGTGTGATAAGTCAACACCATTAATATTTTTGCGAAATAACTCTAAGTGTTCTAATAACTCAGCTTTTGAGTTATAAAGACGTACGTGTTCATATTCATCAGACCACGGTACACCACTGTACAATCTCAATTTTGTTTCGGGGTTGCGTGGTGCAACCCCTCCCTGTGTAGGTAAATTTATCATAACAATACCTCTTTAAATTATGACGCTTTTGTAAAGTTCGCTGATTTTGTGATTGACTCATTAGGTCGATAAATTGCTTTCAGAACAATTGTACCCGTCTCGTCTCCTCCTGTGTGAAGTAAATGCGTTCCGGGAATAACATAGGTCTTAGCGCTTGTTGCACCACTTTCAACTTCCAATGTTACCAAATTCTGATGGTATGTTCCTGTTCCACCTGTGACAGTAACTGCTACCTCCTGCGTCTGTCCTGCTGTGTAAGTACCTGCTGTGACTGATAAAGTCGGAGTTTCAACAACTGTATCTGTAGTGAATACACGAATCGGATAAAAAGGGCTTGCGCTTACCATTTCGACCTGTGTATAAAAATAATTCCATGATAATACGTTAGCAAGTTTTTGGTCTGTCATTTCTTTGAACTGGTCGCGAACATTGAAGAAACGAACATCACACAGTACACCCTGCACAGCATCATTGCTGAATTTGTCTACAATTACAGTTTGAACCTCAACGTCTGCTCTATCCATATGGAAAGCATACGCTAAAGCGTCAACACTTACGTGTGCATTTACATTCGGCGTTGTTATCCAAATAAGGTTGGACGGCATAGCGTGAGAGGTTGCGCCTGCTGTGTTATTCTCAGGCAATGGGAAGCCAAATTCTCCAACGGCTCTTTTAACCTCGGTCAATAATTTTTTTGCTGATACTTCATCCGTCACAGCGTCAACCGTTACAGCTGGAAGTACCTCTTTTTCATATCCCACATTAATCAAATCACGCATAGCCAAATACTCGTCCCAATTCGCGCCTGTGATAGCACTCTCCATTTTTGCCATTATCATGTCACGGATACCATACTCAGTTGTAAAAGCTTTTCTAAGGTTGTCATATGTAACCGTAACTGGGTACTGGATTTCAAGGTTTACATTGTGGAACATAGTCATAATGTATGACTGATACTGCTGAAATGCAAATTTAAAGTCTGCCTGCGAATCATATACACGACCCTTACACATGTTTACATATGTTTCCTCGTGTGTCTCCCCATATCTCATAGGTTCTTTTTTAAATCGTGCCAACGGATTTCTCCATGCAATACTGTCCACTGTCTGCATGCCGATACGGTTAATCATTGATGGTACAATTTCGTTTCTAATAGGCGCGTAATTTAAAATACTGTCATATACACCCTGTAAATTATCGGAGACTTCTTCGGGTAAGTGGTTCTGTATCTCGAAAGAAAGTTCTTGTCTTAACGCACTTAAAATATTAGCGTTTGTTGCTTTTGCCATTGTAATACCTCCTTACTCTGTTTTCCCGTCAAAGTCTAAATCTTCCACGGTAATTTTTTTCTCTGTTTCATCTTTCTTTGTTTCGCGTTCGCCTGTATTAGTTGCAGATGCCTGCATTTTTTCCTTAAAGCGTTTCTTGTACTCGCTTTCTAATTTTGTGTACTTGTCTTTCCAAGTGGTGTCTTTCTCTCCACTTCTTTCGCCATCGTAATTCTGTAAGAATTCAATAGCATCTCCATGTTCTTCAACGTCTGCCACAGCATCAATTAATTCGTTCAAAGCTTCGTTAAAATCCATTTAACAATTCCTCCTTTATATTTTTATCACCCTTTTACGCTTTTAATTATATCACCACGGCGTATAAAAGTAAAGTGGCATTTTTGATTTTTTCATGTGTGGGTGTACAGGGTACGGTGATAATGTTTGTAGATAAGCGTACCATTTTAACGCGTTCTTTTTACGTTCTTCTTCTTTCTCTACTCCTGCGCGTTCAAAATTTTTGAGAAATACAGATGCTAAATAATCGGGTTCTTTTGTGGACTTCCGAAACTCTTCCCACGATATCGGGTATTTAGAGGTTTCTATCCATTGACCACTCTTTTCGGTTTCTTCGTCTAACCACACACACTGGTAATACCCGTCTGTGATATCGTAACCATGGGAATTCGCCCAGTCTGTATAATTCGTGGCAGGAGTCCATTGAACAAGCCCATATCCTCCGTCATAATTTCCCTCTTTTAATGATTGCCACAATTCGGGATTGATGGTTGACTCTATCTCGATATTTCCTAGCATTCCTGCGATTGCATTCAAGGTAAAATCTTTGAAGAACATCGTGCTATAGAATACATAGGCGTTGTTCTTCATTTCATCATCTGTTAGATATCTGTTTCCATGTATCCATTCAAGGGGCATTCCTGCGCTGTCCCCGTAACGATATAATTTTGTCCATGCTGACGGTTTAGACACATATGAATTGATACTGACTTGGTTAGGCAAGGGATAGCGTCCACTATGCGCTCCCATGGTGACACCACCGTTTCCCTCTCCTGCGCCTTGATATACCATTTCTGTATGCCCACTTCTCCATACTACGTCACCTGCCTGCCATGCTTCGGCTATGTCAATTTCTTTGAATCCTGCCTGTAATAAATAACTCTCCTCTGTCCTTGTTGTGAACCATGGGTTCGTTGTAAAAAATCCACCCTCTGTCAATGCTTTCGAAATAAAAGAACTACAGTCATAATAAGTAATACCGTTGACTGTCTGCCCTCTTCTATATTGCTGAGAGTAGCCAATATTAGGAGCATTGCAAGCATTCACAGCCCATTGATATGATACATTTATATTAGGCATCTGATTATCCTCCTTAAAATGTTTCACGTGAAACATTTTTGTTCCACGTGAATGAAAATTAAACCATGTATAACATATCTGTTGCGTAAACAAATTCACTACCACAAGCGCGTGCAAGACCTCCACCAAATTTTCCGGGGCACTCCACACCATTAGGATCTTTCCCTTGTAATAAGCATAAGATTTCAAGCGCCGTCACAAGATACTGAGTTTCACCACGTTTCACATAATGCTTACTTGCTTTTCTTCTTGTCTTTTTACCAACTAACCCATCCTCTGCAATTCGTGGTTTTCCATAGTCCGCGTTCATAGCTCTTTGCACTACACGCACAGCCATTCTTTTAGTCTCTCCACCAACAAGTCCGTCTACTGCAATTTGAACACCTGTAAAATTAATTGCGTGTTGTTGTCCTTGTTTAATTAATTCTTTTTTATCGGTTGGCGCTGGTGTTGGTGTTGGTGTTGGTGTTGACTCACTTCCTGCATAATCTTTATATACATAATTTACGTCACACCGACCATTAATTCCATCAACTCTACCGTTACTACTGTACTGCCAAATATCAACATTGCTCATACCCAATGCATTCGCATATCTAGCAATCCACAAATCGTATCCCCATGACTCGCCAATATAATTCTCGAACCATGATTTACTTGCGTAAATTCCTGCATTATAGCCATTTGTCAACATAGCGTCACAGAATCTTTTTGCGTTATATTTTGCTACACTCTGCGTCCCATGTTCTTCACTGTCAAAAAATACAGGTAAAGTTGGGGAATGCCCTTTTAACAGTCTAAGACAATGTATAATTTCTCCCTCAATTTTTGCTTTTGTTTTGGCATAAGAATAGAAATAGACACCGTATGGAATACCTAATCTTTCGCACTCTGCAACATTGCGAATCCACTGTTTGTCGTCCTGCGAGGTCATATCCTGTCCATATCCACAACGGATAATTACATAGTCGACAGCGTTTTTTAATTTTTCAAAATCAATCACGCCATTATGATAAGAGATATCCACAGCCTTTTTTACACCCATTTATTTTTCCTCCTTTTTCTGTTCAAATGTATCACAGATACGCTGTAACGCAAGTGTGTTATTGTTCAGCGCTTCTGTAATATCTAACATTTCCTGTTTATGTGCTTCGTTCAACTTGTCTATGCGTACGTCATTTTTATCCTCACGATATTTCACGTACCACATGGACGCAATTGCAACAACAGTTGGCACACCTAAAGTATTAATAGCTGTCATGATTTCATTCATGTTATCACCTCCTTTTTTCTATAGTATATCACACGTGAAAATAATTGTAAACATAAAAAATGTTTCACGTGAAACATTATCACGTGAAACACTGCGTACGGAACAAAACAATTAAATCAAAGGGAACGCAAATCCAAAAGCAAATATCAGACTACTTGTCTATGTGCGTGTATATCTGCTACAATGTTTATATTGTTTTGAGTACATTGTCATTATAACAAACATTCTATATCTTGTCAATGTTTCACGTGAAACATTAAAAAGAAATTACATCAAATATCATATTCTTACACTCTAAATTTTCAAACATTAACAATCCTCTGTTAAAGTGTTCACGCAACATTTCTACAATGTAATGTGTTGAATTTACACGTATTGCCGTGTTATCAATTACATCATTTTTTGTAAAGCATATTCGTGTCGGGAAACTTTCATCGTATCCAGTTGATACATACATATAGATATCATACTTTCTCACGTTATACATTTGTTCATTAAATCGAATCGTACAAATATAACGTGACTGCCCACTAGGCTTTCCAATCAAACAATCATTATCATTCAAATATTTATTTTCACTCGCGTACTCGTTATAAGAAGCACCCGAAAAAGCTCTCGCAATAGCACTATCCTTATAAGCCGTTGAAGCACTTTCATTATATGTGCGCTCAAATACCCAACCATCACCTCGTAAAAATTTAGTATCACGCTTTAACATTTTATTGATACCAAACACGCTATAATAAGGGTTCAACAATGACACTGTATTAGATGCCATGTATAACATGACTCTTCTATGTTGCTTTCCATGTCCTGCGCTGATAGTTGTGAGTAATGATAATAACTTATTTACCTCATTCTGTAAATATACATTATCCTCGTCTTGATATTCGTCAAAAAATACAGAACGAACATTAACAAATAACCCACGCATTTTCTTATATTTTCTCGCAACAGAAAGAGCTAAACAATAACCACATGGTTCTTCGTTTAAAAATAATTGCACCAATGACCCGTTCATTAAACTCTTTTCTGTCATTACATATCCGTCAAATTTTTCGGATATATCACCAAAATACGTTTCAGCGCAATTTTTCATATCCACTACATTTCTATATAAATAAATAAACTGATTTTCGGGTCTATATTTATCTTTCAAAAAATCGGAAACCTGTCTACATTTAATAGAATAACTTTTTCCTGCCGTTCTATTGCCATCAATAATAAAAATATCCGGTGTGTTTCCGTATTTATCTTTCATTGTTAGCAGTCTCTCGCAATGATAATATCCATCGTTCACCATAATAAACCTCCTTAATGTTTCACGTGAAACATTTTAATAAAAATATGGGGTGTAGTATAAAACCACACCCCTAATAAGATAAGAAGAGAAATAGAACTTTCTCGCGTCATTGTTATAAAGTAGATACATCAAGCGTACAATTGATATAATCACGTCCCGCTTTTGTCTTTCCACTAATTTTCACAATAGAGAACTTTTCACCCTCCATAACGTTTTCGATATCTTTCAATGACTGTCTAAAAGTTGCAGACTGCCCACTATACACCTTTTTATCGGGTGTGATAATACTCACAATCTCCTGCACTTCACCGTTATCTTTGATATCATTAAAAATAATATAACCGTCAACTGGAATAGATTCACCATCTGTAATATTTTTTAATGGCTCAATGTCGGGTGCTGTAGTCATAAGATACTTCTCAACCTTTGTAAACTCTCTACTCATTTCTTTAATTTCTACCATAATAATTTACCTCCTATTTTTCCTGCTAATCTTCCTTTTTCATTTCCTGTAATTCTGTTTCAGTAACAATTTTTTCGCTCTTAACGTCTGAATTAAGTAAAAACTGTTCATCAGTCATAACACGCTTTTCTAGCTTAAACTTAATATCTAAGATAGAAACAATATCCCCCTTGTACTGTTTTTCAATGAGGATTTCTGCTTTTTCTCTAGTCCTGCAATTTGGAAGCTTTTCATCAAAGAAATCTTTTTTGATTTCCCCTGTCTCTTTGTCTTTGTAAATTCTTTCTACAGATACCTCAGCTGTAACTAATGTCCTTGTAAACATCTTTTTTCCTCCTTTTTTCTTTTTTGTGTGAGTGTAAATTGCAATGTAATATGTTATTTATTACATTATTATCATATCATTAACCTGTATAAAAGTCAAGCTTTATATTATTATTTTTTTATCTTTTTGCATATGAATATTAAAGTCTTTATTTCTTAATATAATACCACCTTTTACACGCTCTGCTTTTAGGTTACAAGATTCCATGTTAAGTCCTGTAGCTAATTCTGAAATATCTCTACCCTCTTCGATAAATTTCTTTTTAGCTTGACTGCTCATACCACAAGCTTTTATATCTAGATAAGGCGTACAAGGTTCGTGGTTCTCTTCAATAATATGCTCTGCATAGGTCTTTTGTCTTTCATAATACGCAAAATCAAAAGTGCTTTCGCATTTCCAACAACAAAAGTTTGTGGAATGTTCTATAACCTTTTCTGCTTTGTCTAGTCCAATAATATGAATAGAATCAGTATCTGCATAACAAAATCTATCATAATTTGCCATGGCGTGCCTAATTGTAAAATTCATGGCATAAGATGTAATAGCACTACCTATAGGTATATAACCTACTTTCTTGTCATGTTCTTCGTGTAACATAAATCTAACAATCCCGTTATCATCTAAATAAGGCTCTTTATAGGAGGAATTATCAGACATTGCAAATTTGCCGTATAAGTTATTTAGAAAAAGTTTAGCTTTTTGACGTTTAAACCCTTTTGATGTTTTCTTTTCTTCGCCATATTTATCTATATATTCATCAAAAAATCCCGACCTTGCATAATACCACACATAGTCATATATAACCAAATCATATATATCATATGTTTCATTGAATAGTGCCCAATCAGTACAAGTCATAGTTAAAGTAATATTAGTATCATGCATTTGACCGTCAATATCTCGATAATATCTATAGTATTCTCCTTTATACCTAACATCAGAAGTATATAAATTCTCGTTGGCTTTATATAAAGCACTATTCCTAATATGCAACCACGGAAATGCTCCTGCTTTTAATCGAAACCGACAATTGAAACGTATAAAAAAGTATTTATTAGCAGAACTAATAAGTTCTTTTGGTGGTGCTCCCCTATGATATTCACCACGACCAAAAGGATATATATTTCCACTGACACTATGCATCATAGACGGGTATAGCGAATTTACATCATATACTAGTCCGTCACCAACAACCGTATGAGCATATCGTGGATTGACATAACACCAACCTCCATGATATGATTTATGCACGTAGTCCCACTGATTACATACACCTGTTATTTCTTCGTCTAAGTAATCGTCTCGTATATCGGGAAATAATTTGTTATATTGCTTATTGTCATAAAAGCCTTTAAATTCTGATAAACAACACGAACCAATAGTTAGTTTATCGTGCTTTTCGTTAAACATCATTTCAAGCGCTTCTTTTAACACCAACACATCGTTTTCGATATATTTTTTCTCAATATCTGATATATCACAATATGCGTATCTTTCACCCTCATAGTCCATGTCTAATTTTTGGTGCTTTGTACCAAAAGATTTTCCGATGTTTTTCAATGAGGACGGCATAAGCTTCAAAGAATTTCTAATTTCTAAAAAGACCTTATTCCATTTTAATTTAATCCAATACCACGCACCCATATCTGAAATACAGGTTTGAAATTGCTTTGAACGCATTTCTTTATCTTTACAGTGTACCCACTCCCAACCCTCACTCAATAAAAAATCAACAATAAAAGAACCATCAAATGCAAGATTGTGAAAATATAAAATATTGTTCCCTCTCATTGTTAAAAATCTATTTAAGAAATCTCTAATCGAGTGTGTGATAGTAACGGTTTCAGTATCATCATATAACGCCACGTCAGCACCTGACCATACCTCTGTACTATCTTGCTTTTTACCTTTTTCACTTTCTAATTTTTCACCCCAAACGGTTGTTTCAAAATCACAAGCCCAAAAAGTAATATTCTTTTTTCGTGGCATTATATTCACCACCCCTTTTTATTCGTCTTCAATAACAATATCCTGTGATTGAACAAAATTTTGAAATTCTGTGGAATTTCCAAAAAGACCCATCTTTTGTAAAATATTTGAAAAAATAGCATCAACTGTTGCTTTATCCATGTATGGCTCAGTTGGGAAAGTTTCGGGAGATTTTGAAAATGTGTAAGCAAATAGCGCCCGTTTATTGTCTGTTGCGTTTGATAAAAGTGCATCTGTTTTCATTCTCAAAAAATGCGCTGTTTTTGGTGCGAAACTTTCTAGCGAATCATACCACGAATCTATAATGGCTTCATAGTCTAATACAGGTGTCGCTATATTAACTTTTATCCCTGTCTTTTGTAACGCTTTTAATTCTTTTGCTGTGGTGTAATCATGAAATCTAGCGTATTCCTGTTCCTGTGGCGAAAGTTTTATAAAAACTCTATTTATTTCCAATGCGTGTTTACGTCCATACTCTTTAGCTGTTATTAATTCCCCTGTAAGCATATTTACTACAGATGCTCTTTCACGGATTTCTTTAGCTTTCTGTTTTTTCAGTCTTTCAATAGACGCTTGAGTAGGTTTTTTAACACGCTTGATTTTCTGCGCTTGTACCCCTTGTTTTTGCTGATTTCTAACACGTGCAAGATATTTATTGTATTCTTTAGAATATTGGTGTTGTAAAATAGACGCTTTTGTCTGTTTCTTTTTTATACGCTTATTTGCCATTATTTACACCTCTCAACCTTTTTTAATAATAATCCGTGTGGGACGCGTGTGTATTCTATGTAGTCTCCCGCATGAATGTCTAAATCTCGTATAGCTTCTTTTGGTAACATTACACGGGCGGTATAACCACCTGTGCCACTCTTTACGAACATTACTTTGTAACGCAATAATGGGTTTGTTAATTTTGCCATGTTTAAACCTCCTTACAATATATTAAATAATTTCCAGTTAAACGACGCTAAATAGTCTGTTAAAGATGAAATAGAATATAAGAAAAAATATAATAAAAGTGTTGCCATAATTATTACAGATAAAATACCTAAGAAAGATAATATTTTTTCTAGTTTAGTATATGGCTCTTTTTCTTCAATGGGAATGTTTCTTGAAAGCCACTCTAATTCTGTTTCATGTAATGTTTCACGTGAAACATTATCTAAATTAAGTGTATCGGGTTTAACTAAACCTAATTCGTTAAGTGTAGAATTGTCAAATCTGTCTAAATCATTACTATTAATGCCAGTATACCCTGTATAAACACTTTTATTAGTTTCTAAATTTTCTACCCAATATGGAGGGTCTACGAATACTGCAATGTAATTGTTTAGTGCGTTTTCGGTGTAGAAGTCATGGATTTCTATACCAAAATTTGTGATGTTATGTAACCTGTATTTTTTCATTTATTTATCCTCCTTTATAAACCGTGGATAATATCTTATCTCCCATATGTTGTCTAAACAATTTAGTAAAGCTGTGTAATCAACATGGCATATATTATCAACAAACTGAAAATACGTTATAACTCTACCATAGTTAATATGATATGCGTCTCTAGCGTTATCATAAAGACCATTTAACACATCATTAAAAAAATCTATAAATAATACTGTAGAAGTAGAATTCTGCGTTGTAAATGTATAAAATTCTCCTTTAATATATAAACAATAATATAAGTTGTCTATTGAAGCAATAACAACAGAATGTTGCGTGGTATATCTCTTTACTGTTTCTATTAGACTTTCGCTTGTGTTAATAAGCTCACTTCTAACTATATAACCTGTATCATCATTTATCACCTTAATATAAATCAAATTATTTTCTTTTTCATTCTCAATTGACTCGTCTATTAATTCATGTTTTGCGTTTAAAGTTCTGTAATAAAAAACTCTGTTATCCTCTGTAACAATAAATTCTTTTTCTATGGTGCTTTGCTCTTCTCTTATCGTGTATACTGTACATTTAACTGGTCTATCATCTATACAAATAAAATCCATATCCACATTAATATTATTAACTTTTAAATATGCAATAAAATCCTTGCATGTACTATTTTTAATTCTTTGTTCTGTAGCTCTCATAAATCTAACAAAATATCTAGTATCATCATTGTTTTTAAATTTCATTTTTATTTCCTCCTTATTTTTTACATGGTTTCTTGTTTCTATATTTATAATACCAA
>ERZ1024365.81-NODE-81-length-15407-cov-12.468994_pt1 | contig 15407 bp, 4 predicted proteins | sample MGYA00520788_ERZ1024365 | MGnify/ENA primary metagenome ERZ1024365 (study PRJEB33242, sample SAMEA3444265) | Homo sapiens | biome: Host associated; feature: Gastrointestinal tract; material: Stool | place: Uganda | collected 2011-01-01 ... | reverse complement strand
GACCACCGAGATCTACACTCTTTCCCTACACGACGCTCTTCCGATCTGATAAAATAATTTTTTGGAGGTCAATTATTATGAACGAAGTATTGAAGAAATTTGGAGAAGCTAAAGGAATCAAATTACTTGATAATGAGGAAAGTATTACGTTATATCGTGATGAACTCATTGAACCAAAATTAACAACTGAAACTTGTGTTGTAACGTCTGTAACTACTGATGATTGTGAAAATTCAGTATCTTTAGTAACAGATGAGCATGGAGAAAATCTTTCTATTACTATTATTAATATTGATAATGGTACTAGAAAAACATATGATCCAAACACATTTGAAGAAGTCTAAAATTAATTAAAAGGAGAATTTTATCATGATTAAAAAGCAGATTACTAAGAAGATTGTAAGCCCAATTGAAGTTGAAGAAATTCCAGAAATCGTAACCCCAACTGCTACTAAGAAAATTATTAAACCAAAAAAAGAAGAAGAAATTGTAATTCCAGAAATTGATGTACAAACTGAAGACGAAGATGTTATCATTATTGATGATGGAAGCGAAGAGGATTATAATTCAACAATTGTGGAAGGGGGTGAAGAATATGAAGGAAATAATGAAGATAACTATGAAGAAAATGGCGAAGACAATGAAGGAAATAGTGAAGTGGGCGAAGAAGACAATCAAATTGTAATTCCAGAAAAAGAAGAAAATGAAGAAGAAATTGTAATTAAAAAGCCTAATCAATATGAGATTAAGAATTTAAGTGGTTATACAATTGATCCTGCAGATGAAGAAGAAATTGTAATTCCTAAAAAGAAAAAACAAAAGAAAGAAAAGAAAGAAGAAGCAATTGATTATAGCTTTGTAAATAAAGCAAGAAATGTTTACAAAGAATATTTCAATAAGGAAGATGTAAACTTTAATCCAAATAAAAACTTTAATCCAAATATTTATAATAAGAGTAATATAATTTCAACTAGATTTGCAAATAGAGCTGCTAATCTTAATCGTGTAATTAAAGAATTTGAAGATGGTAATCTGGAAGATATTTTTGAATTATATGGTTGCGATACTTTAATTGCAAAGCAAGTTATTGTAGCTAATATTCTAGATGCAATTACTGAAGCTAAATTAAAGTCTAACTTTATTGATGAAACTGGCTTTTATGAAATGGGAGGAAAGTGTGTAGTTGAATTAGTTCCGCCTAAATATTTTCCACCATTTAAGAATTCGCCAATGAAGAATGGCATATTAAAGTTGCAGTCTTATAAGATTCATTCTTCTAGTGAATTTAGTAAAACTGATGGCTTTAATCCAGAATTAAAAATTAAAGTTAGTCTTGATCCAGAAACTAATATCTTTACAGTTCTTGAAGATAAAATTGGTTATCATGAAGGAGATAAAGTTATTATCAAGAATGATAAGGTATTAAGACTAAAGAAAAAGTAAAATAAAAATAAATTTTAATAAGTAATAATAATTTATAGGGATATTTAATTTTATAAATATCCCTATAATTTTTTTAGGAGGAATAAATAATGAATAATATTTTTGAAATTAAAAGTGAAAAACAAATTATTTTTAATCTTAAAAATTTCTTAATCAATCAAAGAAAGATTAATAATCATTTTCCAAATCCAAATAGAGATAGAAATTATATTACTGTGTTTGATACTATGTGCGGACAAATCAGTGAAGAAGTTTATGAAACTAAACAGCAATTAAAAATGAATTTAAGAAACATTGAACTAATTAATAATAATATTTATCAAACTCATGATTCTATTGAAGAGTTTGTTGATTCATTAATGTTTATTGGTTCATTGTTAATTGAAACTGAAATTTATTATAATCTTGATTTAGATAAATTACTAGACGAATTAAAATTAAGTTATATTAAGATTAATAATAAATATATTGAAAATGCATTATATGATAGAAATTTACCGCATGATGGTTTTCTTTCTTATATTAGAAGACAAATTTATGATAGAAAATATCATAAGCCACATACAGTTAAACCAGATAACTATGAAGAAAATTTAATTAAATTTATTATTGTAAGTGCTTTCTTTCCAAGACATGAAGATAGCTGTGCTAAAAATAGATATGAATATTTTGAAGCGCCTTCATTTATTGATAACTTAAATCCATATTTACAAGATTTGCTATTCTGCTATGATAATAATTATCATACTGAAGAAAATCGTTTAGATATGATTCCAGAAAGAATTAAACAAATTAATGAAATTATTAATGCTAAGCAAAATTATATTAGTAATCTTTAATTAAATTATAAGATTACATAATATAATTAAAACCCTAAAGATAAATAAAAATTATCTTTAGGGTTTCTTTTTTTTTAATAATTATATGAAAATTATAGAGTTAACAAGCATTTATACTAATTTGAAAGAGGTGAAAATTAATGGCAGAATATAAAAGTAGTAAACAAATTTTAACAAAAGCTAAAGATAATTTAAATAAAGTTGAAAAACAAGAAAAAGATATAAAAGAAGAAGCTATTAGTATTAGTCAAGAAGTAGATAAGAAAAATACATTAAATAGTTTAAAAACTAAATTAATAAAATCTTCAGAAGCTAATTTATCTTCTTTAAAAGAAACTTATACAACGTTAAATAATCTTAAATCTAGTTTAATTGGATTAAAATCTGCCGTAGAACAATCTGCTGTTGCTAATAATACTATTAATAGTTTATTAGCAACTAATTTAATTAGTTTAACACAAATTAATAGTGTTTTATCAGCATTTAGAGCTGATTATATATTATCTAAAAATGGTGAAACTTTAAAAGGCTATGGATATTATGATATTAATAATATGATTAATTCATTAGGTGTTAATCGTATTAATGATAATAATATTAAAGCTATTTTAAGAAATATTAATAAAGCTGCAAATTATGCTAATAAATCATCAAATAGTGTTCGTGGTAAAATTGGTAATAGCAATTTAGATACTTTTGGCGATAAAGAAAATATATTTGATAAATTAATGGGAAAGATTCAACAAGGAGCACAATTTGCTAGTATCCTACAATTAATACCAGGTAAAATAGGACAAACTGCTAAACAAAAAATAGGCAAAATGGATTTAAACAATGGCTTTGGAAGTTTCTTAGGCAGTTTAATGTCTGATAAAAATAAAGCTAATATATTAAATCCATTAAAAGAATTAGGAATGGATTTGCAAGATTCCAATGATCCAATTAGTCAAAAGCTTGGTGGACTTATGAAAAAAGCAGGATTAACCAAAGCTAAAAAACAAAGAGAAACGGATCCTAATTTAGTAATGTCTTCTTTAGCCCCTTTTGCCGATGATATTAAAGATTTAGTAGAATTTAAAGTAAAAGCATTACATGCTAGACCTAAATCTATACCAGATTTTGCGACTCCTATTTGGATTATTAATAGTAAAGATCAAACTAATTATATTGGAAAACATTATCAATCTAAAGATAGTGATTTAGTAGCTAATAGAATTTTAGAAATATTAGAAGGTCGTGCTACAAATACTAAAGATAAATATGGCAATGATTTATTATCATATGAGAATGGTATATGGAAAGGTAGTTTAGCTGAAGGAAGAAACAGAAAAGTTTTAGATAAAGCAAGCAGTATTGCATCGCAAAATGTTTATAATCGGAATCATGAAAGATATGGTTATAGACAAACAGATGAAGAAGGTAATTACATTGGTGATGTTATCTATGAAGATGATAATGATGCTACTAAAGCTATAAAAGATTTTTCTAGAGTTTCTAGTTCTGGTTTATTAAATGCTTTACCAAATATGAATTTTTCTAGAGGCAGTTTTGAATCTAATATGATGAATGTTATTCAAACTATGCAACAAACTGGTTTGGGAGATGGAATTGAAAATGGTAAAAATTATTTAAAATCTGCAGGAAACGCAGTTTTTCATATTGGTAAAAATATTGTTGTAGGAAGTCATAAAGGTGGCAGAAAAGCAAAGAAAAAACATAAAAGAAAAAATGAAAAAGAAATAACTGTAAGAGTACATCAAGGAGAAAGAATTTTAGGCGCAGAAGCTTTAGAAGAACAAGAAGCTTTAAATAATACTTCTAAAGTTTTAGGAACTATTGGTGGTATGTTAAATTCTATTGTGGGTTTAACACAAATGAAAACACAATTATTCTCTAAATATGTAAATGGTGATACTGTAATACCAGATGAAATAAAAAGTAGTAAAGAAGTTATTGGTGAATCAGTATTAAGAAGTATTGGTGATTATACTAATATTAAACCTTATATGTTAATTTCTGCAGATGTTAAAACTAAATTTGCAAATAAAGTTTCTGAAAATTTAACAACTTCTGAATATTTTGGCGATGATAATGATATCGTAGAAACCACAGAAGAAACTATACCTGCTAGCCCTGTAATTGTTGATGATTCAGAGACTGAAGAACAGGTATCAGAAGCTAAAGCACAAAATGAAGAAAGAGCTAATGAAGAAATTCAGCAATATAGAGAAGAATTAGAAGCTCAAGCTGAAGAACAGAAAGCTCAAGATGATGCCGAATACGCTGAAGAACAGAAAATAAAAGAAGATTTTAAGCATAAAAAATGGTTAAAAGAAAAAGCTAAAAATGCTAAAAAATGGTTAATAGAAAAAGCAGCAGCAGCTAAAGCTAGAGCTATTAAATGGGCTGGAATGCTTAAGGGCTTTAAAGCAGAAAAAGATGGTGAAAAAAAAGTTTCTAAAAATACTTTTAAAAGTAATGCTAAAAGATTAGCTGTTAAATTTAAAAATACAGTTAAGCGTGAAGGAAAACATTTAGGAAAAAAAGTAAAAGGCGTTGTTAAACGTTTAATATCACATCTTACTTGGACTAATTTAAAAACAAATGCTAAAAATTTTGGTGAAAAAATGAAAAGTTTTTCTGAAAAAGCTGGTAGTGTAATTGAAACTGTAGGTGGCGTAGCAGGAAAAGCTATTGACGCAATTAAAGCAGTTCCAATATATGGCAAAGCGGCATCTTTTGCGGCATCTGCAGCAGTAGGTTTAGCCATTGTAGGAATTGGCAGTGCTATAGCTAAATCAATTTCTAAAGGTAAAGATGCTAATATAAATACAAATTCAATTACTTCTATTACTGATAAATATAAAAATAAAGCTGAAAAACAATCTGAAGAAAATAAAAAAGAAGAAAATAATGACAATAATATAGGCAAACAAAAAGAAGAAGAAAGAACTAATGAAGATGTTAAAAATGTAGAATCAATTAATAGCGAAACTAATTATAAAATTAATAATAAAAATAATATAAATAATTCATTGACTTCATTTTCTAATACTGGTGGAAATTTACTTAAATATTTAAATAAAAGACAAATACAAGCATTAATAGAAGGCTCTAAAAGCAGATTTGCAAATTTAATGCTACGAGATCCTAGAAAAGCTGCTAATATTATATTCTTATTAAATAATGGTGCAGCTTTAGCTAATTTAAAAAATACTAAATCTTCAGATTTAAATAATATTGAAACTGCTGCAAATAGTTCCAATAATTCTTCAAATAAAACCTCATCGTCTACAGAAGATTCAAGCAATGGTAATAATTCTGTATGGTCTAAATTATTAAAACAATTAAACAGCAAAAAAGAGTTATTATCAGACGATATAGGGTCTGAAGGATATTCTGAAGATGTAACTGTAGCTTCATTACAGAATATGGATACTAAAGAAAAAGGAACAGTATTAAATGCTTTTGCAAAGATGTTTGGTCTTACAGTATTAGAAGACGATGATGGAAATGCTATATTTACTACAACTGCAAGAAAAAATGCGCAACAGGAAGCTTTAACAAAAAATTTAGGAAATACTTCAAGCTTATCAGGTGCATCTACAACATCCAGTAGTTCTTCAGCTTCTGCGACAACTGATACATCTGATGAAAATAAAGATGAAGAAACTTATGATGGTTCTAAATATATTGATTACGCACAAGATGGTACTTGGAGTAATAGTATTACTGAAAGTGAAATTAATGATTATTTTACAACTTCAAATGGCAATACTAAAGAAAATCCAGTAGTAAAAATATTAAATAATAACTGGATTAAATATAAAACTGATAATGGAATAACAGATCAAACTAAAATAACATCTAGTAATAATTCTTCAGTGTCTTATCCTAGACGATTTTTTGTTAGAGAAGAATATCCTAAGATTTATAGATCTTATGCTTCTAGTTGGCAACATTTTAAAAATTCTCAAGCTAAAACTTTAATGCATAGAAAATTAGCAGAATCTATTAAGGATTCTGATGCTTGGAATAATCCAGTAGATATGTATACTAAGGGTAGTAAAGAACGTCAGTATATTAAAGATAGTATTAAAAAGAAAACTGATTATGATTATTCTAAATTTGGTTTAGGACGTGTAAATAAAAATCATCAATTAGATTATGGCGTTAGTGATGATTTCTTAGATGCATCACAGTATGCTTTAAATAATGGTTTTAAAGAGCCTAATGGTGGTACTTATCCTAGATTCTTTAATAGTTATTTAGGTGAAAATGGGATTTCTGTTAAACAAGATAGTTCTGTAAATTCTATTAAAAGTAGTTTAGCTGCAGGTAATCCAGTTATTTTAATGGGTAATAATCCAGCAGATGATACTTCAACACCATTTGGTCCAGAACCGCACTATGTAGTTGCAGATGGCTATGATGGAAGAAATATTCGTGTTATAGACTCAGAAAGCCAAAATAATTATGATTATTATAATGCCAATAATGTCTTAAATCATTCTACAATAAAACTTAGTACTTCAAAGAAGCTTAATAGTTCTAAGAAAACTGCTAGAGGAACAAGAAGTTTTAAATCTAAACATAATCATAGCGGACGTTCAAGAGTATTTGGATCACGCCATAGTGCCGCCACGAATATTAATAAAATAAGGAAAAGAAAATACTTAAAATCCGCTCGTTCAAGATATGGTAAAGGACAAAATTTATATGAAGCTAAAATAGACCAACATCCTAACTTAATTAAAGCAGCTCAAGAGGGATGGACACAATATGGTATATTAGCAAGTGTTACTTTAGCACAAGCTTGTTTGGAATCTATGTTTGGTGAAAGCCAATTAGCTAGAGAAGCTAATAACTGGTTTGGCCATAGTTTAGGATTTTCTAGCGAAAAATATAGACTACCAGAATCATATAGTATGACAACCTCTTGGGGTAGTATGGCACCTACGCAATGGGCTAAGTATCGTTCGGCAGAAGATTGTTTTAAAGACCATGCATATGTATTATCTGGTCAGAGTGGCAATGAAAGATATTTAAAAGCTGTTGGTGAAACAGATCCACATAAAGCTATTTATGCAATTGCAAATGGTGGTTATTGTAAAGATACTGATGTAGTTGGTGTAACTGATGATGGTACTTGGTATTCAAATCATGTAATGGAATTTATTAATGATAATAATTTAAGAAAATATGATGTTGGTAGTTATAATGGTAAAGCCGCTGGTAGTGGTGGAACTAAATATTCTAAAATTTGTTGGACTGGTGACTCTAGAACAGAACAAATGCATAATTATTTCCCAGATTTAGAAGTAGTTGCAACTAAAGGCGGTATGACAATTAGTTATTTTAACGATCATTATTCAGAAGCTAAAGCTAAAATTGGTTATAATATCTTCTGTTGGTATGGTGTTAATGGTGCAACAAAAGACGAAGCTGATAAAACAGCTGAAGCATATAATAAATTAGCCGCAGATTTAAAAGGTAAATCACAAGTATTTGCAGGAACTATTGGTCATTGTCCTAATGGATCAGGAAGTAATAGAGTTGATGGTGGCTGCGGTCAATCATTAGAAGGACAAAATAAAGGAGTAGAAGAATTTAATGCTGAATTAAAAACTAAATTATCTTCAGATATTATTTTAATTGATACTTATAGTTATATAAAACAGTTAGAAGAAGAAATGGGTGCAGCTGCTATGTCTACTGATAACCTTCATTATACTAAAGAATGTAGTGAAAAAATTAAAGATTATGTTACACAGCAAATTAATTCTGCAAGCGGTGCTGTTAGTTCTGCAACTCCATCAACAGGCTATAGCGTTGGTGCTATTGGTGATTTATATGTAACATTACAAGGCTATACAGATGCTAAAGATATATTATCAAAATATAAAAAAGGTGATGATCTTTGGGATAATGATGATTTAACATTTGGTGCTCCTACTTCATCTGATGGGTCTGCAGTAATACCTTCCACTAATTATGATACAAATGATGATAATAGTGCAGAAGAAACGTCTACTGCAACTCCAAGCAATAATCAACAAACTACTAAACCAAATAATAATACATCAAGTGCTGAAGTTTCTCCAGATAGTTCATCTAGTAGTTCTGATGGTTCAAATAATACTCCAAGTAATTCTAATTCAGTAGTTCAACCAGATACTAATACTAGTGTTTATACAAGTAATGGAACTTTGTATATAGTTAATAATATAGAATATGGTATTAAAACTAATATAGAAGAAATATTAGATGAATTCAAAGAATTAAATAATATACAAGATAATAGCTTAGATGTATTAAATATAATATATCAAAAATTATTAAAGAAAAAAGGATTAAATAAAAATATGCCAATTAATGGCTATGATTATTCATTAAAAAGAAGATTTGTATAACTTTGTATAGGAGAGTGATGATAAATTATGGCTATGAAATCTTCAAAAGAAACTTTAAATAAAGTTAAAGAAAATGCTAATGATCCCAATATTAGTAAAATTTCTGAGACTACTAATGCAATTGCATCAACTTTATCTAAACAAAGTAATGCAATTCAACAATTAAAAAATTCTATTAGTAAATTAGAAGCTTCAAATGATGATGCTAATAAAAAAGTAGCATCATCATTACAAGAATGCAATAGAACTCAATTATCAATAAATTCTACTTTAAAAAATATTAATACAACTGTAACTTCATTAACTAAAGTTATGGCTAGTAGTGTAACTAACACTACTGCGGTTTCTTTATTAGGTTCTATACAAACTAGCTTAATGCAAATAACTAGTGTATTATCTGCTTTTAGATCAGATTTTATATTAAGTGCTAACGGTCAACCTTTAAAAGGTTATGGCTATTATGACATGAATGAAATAAATAATGTCGTAAATAGTTTAAGAAGTATTAAAAATAAAGAATTACAATTACAATTAACTGCTATGTATAAAGCATCTAATTATGCTAATAAATCTTCTAATAAAATTAGAGGTATGATTGGTAATAGTAATTTAGATACATCTGATGATAAAGAAAATATAATTGATAAAATGATGGGTAAAATACAGCAAGGAGCACAATTTGCTAGTATACTGCAATTAATACCTGGTAAAATAGGCCAAACTGCTAAACAAAAAATAGGCAAAATGGATTTAAACAATGGTTTGTCTGGTTTACTTGGCAGTTTAATGTCTGACAGAAATAAAGCTAATATATTAAATCCATTAAATGAATTAAGTATGGATTTACAAGATTCCAATGATCCAATTAGTCAAAAGCTTGGTGGTTTATTAAGTAAAGCAGGATTTAAAAAAGATAAAAAACAAAGAGAAAAAGATCCAAATTTAGTAATGTCTTCTTTAGCTCCTTTTGCCGATGATATTAAAGATTTAGTAAAAAATTCTTATCAGGCTTTAAAAGTTAGACCAAAAAATTCTACAATTCCTTTATACGCAACACCAGTTTGGATTGTTAATAGCAAAGATCAAACTAATTATATCGATTCTAATGCTAAAACTATGGGTGATGATTTAACAGCTAATAGAATTATGGAAGTATTAGAAGGTCGTGCTAATAATACAAAAGATGAATATGGTAATGATTTATTAAAACATGAAAATGGTATATGGAAAGGTAGTTTAGCTGAAGGAAGAAATCGAAAGACTTTAGATTATGCAAGTAGTAAAGCTGCACAAAATGTATATAATAGAAATCATGAAAGATATGGTTATAGAGAAACTGATAGTGAAGGTAATTATATCGGCGATATTAAATATGATGATAGCGGAGCTACTAAAGCTATTAAAAATTTAAATGATACTTTAACTGGTGATGGAGGATCTGGGCTGCTAGGTATGCTTCCTAATTTTAGATATGCTAGAGGTGAAGGATTTAATAATTTAATGATTGCACTTCAAAGCGTTCAAGAAAATGGTTTAGGTAAAGGAGCAGTTAATGGTTGGAATACTATAAAAAATTCAGCTAAAGCTATAGGTAATATTGCTAAAGAATCTGTTGGAAGAGGCAATGGAACGACACAAATAACAAATGCTTCAAATAATAGTTTAGATACTGGAACTTTTGATATGTATAGCAATTTAGAAAATGGTCCAACTGGAAAAAGTACAGTAAATCCAACTCCAACAGTTAATAATGGTTCTAACCCAGCAAGAAATGAAGAAACTGCTGAAAAACAAGTTACAACTATAGGACAAGATTCTACTACAGTTGTAAATGCTAATGATGTTAGAAAGTTTAAATCTAATAAAGATATATTAAAAGGACAATTATTAATTGCTGGTGGTATTAATGCAATGGTAGATATGCTAATACAAGAAAATATTTATTTAAGCCAAGCAGTTAATACTAAAAAAATAAATCCTAAAGAAGCTAAGAATTATAAAAGTTCTTTTGATACTTTAGAAAATCTTATTACAACTATGCAAGTAGACAATGACGTTGTAAGTGCTATTGATGGTTTTAAGAAAGCTTCAGATTTATCATCGATGATTAAACCTCCTTCAAAAGAAGATTTAACTACTTCTGAATATTTTGGAACAGATGAAGAATCTGAAGAAGGAAATGGTGATAAAAAACATTCATTAAAGAATTTATTAAAATCTATTAAAGAAAATGGTATTAAAGGTTTAATAGCTTCTGGAGTTAATAAAATTAAAAATAAAGCTTTAAATGCTTTAAAGAAAACTAAAAAATTTAAAGCAGCTAAAAATGTTGCTGGTAAAATTAAAAATAAATTAAAAGATAAAGTTAAAAATAAATTAGCTGAGCATGGTATTACTAAAGGTAATACTAAAGAAGCTTTTAAAAATTCTTTTACTAAATTAAAAAATAAAATTAAAAATAATGAAAAACTAAACTCAGTTATTGGTAAAGTTAAAGGTAGTAGATTAACTGGTAAAATTAAAAATAGTAAATTAGGCAAAAAAGCATCTGAAGCATTAAAAAAAGTTAAAAAAATGTATGATGATGAATTAAAATCATTAGATAATGAAAATGCTGAAGAAGTTTCACAAGCTCAAAAAGAATCTGAAGAAACTGTTAATACTGCTAATCAAACTGCTAAAGAAGAAACAACTAGAAAAAAAATATTAGCTAAAGCAGAAGAAACAGCTGCTAAAGCTAGAGAAAAAGCTAAAGCTGCATTTGATAAAGTACTTGAAAAATTTAAAAAGAAATCTCAAGATAAAGAAATAGCTGAAGAAGAAGCTTCTAATAATGCTATTATGGCAACTGAAGCTGCAAGTGCTGAAACACAAATAGCAGTAGATAATGCAGCTAGTACTGGTGAATCTTCATTTAATATTAAATCAGCTATTAAAAATGCTTTAACTAAAGTAAGTGCTTTACCAAAAATTGCAAAAATTGGTTTAGCCGCATTAGGTATTAAATTTGTAATCTCTTCTGGTGCTAAATTAATTAAAGCTATTAAAAATGCATCTGCTAAAAAGAAAAATAGTAGTGGTTTTGAAAAAATGGATGATGCTAATGCAAGTGCAGCTGATAAGGAAGCTGAAAAGGAAAGAAAAAAAGAAGAAAAAGCATTAAAAAAAGAACAAAAAAAAGCTAGAAAAAAAAGAAAAAGAAGAAATAGATTAAATAGAGCTACATTTGGTTTAACTGCTCCTAGAGTTTATATTGATGAATCTGGTAATGTGTTAAAAACTAAAGGAAATGAGCCAGTTTATAAACTTGATGAAGATGGAAATGAAACTGATGAGCCATTAAATATTAAAGATTCTGATGATAAAAAGCAATTTGTTAAAAGATTAATTCAACGTGAATTTAAAATAGATAAAGGTAAAATATTAGTTAAAACATTAAAAAAAGGAATTAAAGCTGGTAAAAAAATCTATGGAAAAATAAAAGAAACTGATGATAAAATATTAGATGGTGCAAAAACTGTTGGTAAAAAAGCATTAGGATTTGCTGGAAAACTAGTAAACGGTGTTAAAAATGCTATAGAAGAACAACATTATAAATTAAATAACTTATTATTAATGTCATCTTCAGCATTTTTATTTATGAATCCAAAATTAACTAAAATGTTAGATAATATTGAAAATAGTGACTTTGGTAAAAAAATTCAAGAACAACCAGAAAACGCAGCTTCTACTTTATTTAATGTAGTTGCTGGTGGTTTTAAATCTTTAGTTACTAAAACTAAAGATGTAGTTAAAAGTAAAATTGAAAATAACGGTATTGTTAAATTAGCTAAATCATTAATTAAAAAAGTAAAAGGTGAAGATGATACTGACAAAAAATATTCTTCTGATTTATCTGATGGTTCATTTAGTGAATCTGGTACTGTGGCGTATAGTCAAATGGTACAGAATAATATAAGAAATGGTATTTTAAACTCATTTGCTAATACTCTAGGCGTTGGAAAAGCTATACAAATGGAAAATGGTAATATTTATACTACTTCTAAAATAGTTGATGAACAAAGAAAAAATAATGCTATTAAATTAGGTGTTGTTGGTGGAGAAATGAGTTCTGCGGCTAACACTACTACTAGTTCCGCTATTGTTGGCGGTACTAATGGTGGTACATTATCTACAGTTATTCCTTATAATAAATATGGCATTTGGAAACAAGGCAACTGGAATAGTGATACTGGTTTATGTGAAGGATGGTCTACTAAAACTTGTATTGGTATTGGTGGTGATACTCTTGCAGATGGCGGTTGTTCTTTAACGTCTATAGCTATGATGCTAGTACATGCTGGTGTTATTACTGACCCAACATTTAATCCAGGAACTTTTGCTGATGATATTAATAGTCGTTCAGAATGTGGTGGTCCTTGCGGTGGAACAAATCCTATGAGTAATATGCCACATTATAAAGGAGAAAATATAATGGAAGCTGTTGATGGTGGAATTGCTAAAACTTATAGCTCCTATGAAGCAATTTATAATGCTGTTGTAGATAGTATGAAACAAGGATATTTCTTAGTTGGATGGGTTTATAACCATTATGTAGCGATAGACTATGTAGATACTAGTAAAAAAGTTATTTATATAATGGATCCTGGATACAATGGTGTAAACTGTTGGTATGATGAAAATCATCCAGAAAGTATTGCAGAAGGTGATTCTGGATATACAATGGTTTCTGGCCCTAAAGATAAGTATATTAAAGGTATAGTGCGATATAAAAGCTCAACTTCGAATGCTTCAGTATATTTATTAAATGGTAGAAGAAGTTTCGACTCAGCTCATCCAAATGGCGGAGCGCCAAATGCTACAATAACAAATGATAATACATCTGCAAGTGCTGCAGTTGCTAATAATACAACTTCTGGCGTTACTAAAGCTTTAACTACATCTGTAGAAGAAGATGCTGCAGCTAAAAAGAAAACTAAAACTGGAACTGGAAGAATTGTTAAACACAGAAATAATATTAGAAGAGAGCCTAAATATGCACAAGGAAGAGTAAATAATTATATTAATAATTATAAAAATATTGATCCTACGCATATATACCAAAGAGATTATAGTAATTATTCATTTAATACAAGTAATGATACAGAAATGCAAACATTAGCAGACTCAGGTTGTGGTCCAGCGGCTGCAGCAGCAGTTAAATCAGCTTATGGAAGAGGAAAATATAAATTTGGTAGAAGAAGATATTATTATGGAAGAGCAGATAAAGAAGAAGATAATGATACTAAAGATACTAAAAAGAAAAAAAATTCTTCTAGTAAAAAAGATAATGATACTTCTAAAGCTGAAGCTTCTGAAAATCAAAGTACAGTAGATGTATTAGGAAAAACTGTTTCAGATGGTGATTATAGTGTAACTATTGAACCTGTACATATAACTATTTTTAAAGGTTTGAAAGAAGCAGGTTGTAATGACGAAGTTGCTTGTGGAATTATGGGTAATATTCACAGAGAAACTGGCGGCACTGAAGAATCAATTAAATATTGTGCGGAACATCAAGGTATAGATAGCAACGGATTAGCGGCAGGTGGTTTGGTTCAATGGAATCCTTGGACTAAACACGTTGAATGGTGTTCGTCAAATGGCTTTTCAGATCCAACTACAATTGAATCTCAAATTGCTCATGTCGTTGGAGATCTAAAAGATGATAGTATGATGTGGAGCAGAGGGAAAAATGCCCATATTTCATCAGAAGGTTATACTGAATGTAGTAGTATTGCAGAATTTATGGCTTTAACAGATGTTGCTGATGCTGCTGTAAACTATGAAAGAGCCTATGAAGGTTCTGGAGACTGGTCGTTAAATAAAGACTCTATACGAGTTTCTTTAGCTAAATGTTATTATGGTTGTTTTAAAGGAATATTACCTAATCAATTGTCTTCATCAAGTTCTTCTTCATCTAGTTTAACAGGAACTGTTAGTGGAAATATTGGTTTAACAGGCTATTTAAATTTGATAACTGATAATGCTGTTGGAGGGGATTCTTTATCAGATTATTTAGCAAATTCATCATTATATAATGATAATAGTAGTAATGATAATAGTTCTTCTTCATCATCTTCTTCGTCTGCATCTGTTAGCAAAGATACTGCCGATTCTGCAACTAATGCAGTAGCTAATGCAGTTTCAAATGCAGTTAAGAAATCTTCAGGTAGTGGTAGAAGGCATTCAAGATTTGGCAGAGGTAGTGACGCGGTAGGATTTAAAAATGCTCATTTTGTAGCTACTACTGGAGATGACACAACTTCTAATAGTTCTTTAACTTCTAATAGTTCTACAAATAATTCTAATAATTCTTCTAACTCTGCAAACTCTAGTAAAGATTCTTCAAGCAATAATAGCTCTAATTCTTCATTAACAAGTTCTTCGCCATCTAGTGAAAGTTATATTAAAAATAATATGACTATTAAAGATACTGATAATAATGGTAATACTAAAACAACTACTAATGTATATACTGAAAATAATAAAACGACATTAACTACAAATGGCAAATCAACAATTGTTATTTGTAATAATTTCGCAGAAAAAACTAAAACTGATTTAAGCGATGTATTATCTAATTTTAAACGATTAAATGGAACACAAAATAATGCATTAAAAGCACTACCGCTTATAGCAGTTACTAAAGAGTTTGACATAGCTTTACCAG
>ERZ1024365.80-NODE-80-length-15412-cov-7.737774_pt1 | contig 15412 bp, 22 predicted proteins | sample MGYA00520788_ERZ1024365 | MGnify/ENA primary metagenome ERZ1024365 (study PRJEB33242, sample SAMEA3444265) | Homo sapiens | biome: Host associated; feature: Gastrointestinal tract; material: Stool | place: Uganda | collected 2011-01-01 ... | reverse complement strand
TCCGAGTGTTTTCCAGTCTGCATTGTTAAATGCATCTTTTAACTGTTGGGCAAAGTCTGAAATCCCTTCATCAATCGGAACCGTCTCAAACATTCCCGCTCCTCCAGCACCTCCGCCGGAGCCACCGCTTCCCGAATCTTCATTGTCCTTATTAGAAGTCAACTGATTCAATTCATCAAAAGCTAATACACTAAGCTGTATATCTTTCGCGGCTTTTTTAGCAGATGAACCAGTTTTCTTTAACCCTGCTGCATAGTTGTTTGTCTGCTTTTTTGCGCGAATCCATGTTCCCTTTCCAGTAAGCGAGGATATCAACTGGTTAATCGCATTCGCAGCGCTTATGCAAAGCTGTATGATCTGGTTCAGCGCTGGTGCGATTGCATTTAACAACGGTGCCGCCATTGCCGCCGCTGCATTTTTTAATTGGGACATGGAATTTGATAGCAGTGACACACTGGAATTTGTCTCAGAGCTATATTGAACAAGATTGTTCATTCCTGCTACAATGGCACTGCGAAGCTTGTTGAAAAGTACGTACAGGCTCCTGATGCCAAGACCGTATTTTAATAAAGTTTTTATTCCACCAGAAAAAGAATTTGTAAGACCGTTTGAAGCCGATTTCGACTTAAAAATAGACCCTTGCATCCCCAAAACCGTTGCTGTTATGGTTTTCATCATGGAAAAGGCTTTCCCAGCGGCGGAACCAATTTCCTTTAAAGCAGAAGCGAATCTTTTTATACCAGAAATCGCAGATTCAAATGCATCTTTAATCATTTGAACTGATGATGCTAATAAAGACATTTTCCCCGCAGAATCATCAATCTCTTCTTTCCACCCCGTTTTCAAAGTGAGTTTATCCTGGAATGCAAGCCATGCATCCTCAATCCTATTTATTGCTTCTCTAAATAAGGATAATTTTCCTTCTGCAGCTTCTTCTCCTTGCACCGCAATCTCTACTTCAGGCTTTGGCATACTCTCTAAGATGGACGCCACTCTTTTTTGATACTCTTTTGTATCCTCCGTGAATATTTCTCCAGATCCCGCGGTTTTTTCGTTTTCCGCAACCATACCGCTAATAGGGAAATCATTCTGTGGCTTCCATCCATCATTCATACTTGACAGCTTTTTCTTTAGGCTATCAATCTGGTTTTCGTACTTAATGACATTCTTTATTGCATTTTCGTAGGTTGCCCCGCCGGTTTTTCCAGCGGTCTCTAATTCCTTTTTTCTGAGATTTGCCTTTTCGAGACTGTTCGACAGCGAATCAATTTGTTTCTGCAAATAGTCAGAGGAGCCTTTTAGTTCAAACCCCTTTCCAAGGTCTTTGTATTGCTCCCGTATCTGATCCAGTGACTTTGATGCTTTTTTTAATTGCGGATTCATGGATTTTCCAGCTTTCTTCAACTGGCTTCCCATTTCTTCAATATTTTTAGAAGCATCTTTTGCAGATTGCGATATGTCTTTAAAATTGCTAATCCCTCTGATAGATGAGAGTTCTTTTGACACGATTCCCAATTTTTGAATAACACCATCAAGTTTTTTCGTGACATCATCAAGAGTGGTCTTAATTTCAATTTCCAATGTGTCTACCGCTGCCATTTTCCCACCTCACCTATAAAAAAGAGCAGTAAGCTTTGACACTTACTGCTCCTGCTCCTATTTCTTTAAATGTTCTTTTGTGACCTTTCCACATATACCGTCAGCACCGATTCCAGCCCTTGTCTGAAAAGCAATGATCGCATCAGATGTATATTTCCCAAGGATCCCATCCACATTACTTTTCCCTTTTTTGTTGACGGCGCTTAAGCAGTCATGCCTAATCAGTTCGGTCTGTAACCACTTTACGTCGTCGCCACGCATTGGAACAAGCTTTTTGTAAAGCGATCTCTGTGGCTCCGTGTACGGATTTTTAAACACTCCGTCTTCTTTTCCTTTCGAAATCTCTCTGTACATGATATTCATGTCAACATTCCCGTTGATTCCAGACACGGTTCCTTTGCTGGTATGCTGCCAAATATCCGGGTCGTAGTTTCCCTTGCTTGCGCTGTATTTTGCCAGCCAAAGCGGGTATCTATTCAGGTCTCCAAATTTTGTATTCAGATAATCCGGGTTTGCATATACCCCCACATTCCAACCGCGCTCCTTTAACGTCTCGCAAAACGTCTTTACAATCTCCGTTCTTGTCGCCTTTGTCTGCGGATTTCTTTTATCAGAGTCATACTCCCAATCCGCCCAAACTCCCATATCAATGGAATCTTTGTATCCGCTAATAATGCTATGGCAAGCAAGGGCATTCAAAACTGCCTCCTCTGTATCTTTGGCATATATAAACCAGTAAATTCCGACGCGAATTCCAGCCGTTAATGCTCCGACGATATTTTCCGTGAATTTTTTATCCATTGTTTTCTTTCCATATCCAGCGCGGATAATGACAAATTCAACACCGGAATTTTTTACTCTTTTCCAATCAATCGCACCGTTGTGATAAGAAACATCAATTCCCTTTAAATTCATTTATCTTCCCTCGAATTATTTTCATTTTTTGGATGGCTCAATTCAAAGTTTGTTTGCATCATCTTTAATTTTTCCATGAACATGATTCTTTGCTTTTGCAATTCCAGTTCACTATTTTCTACTTCTTTCCCAGATAAAACAGGGCTTTCCAAGTATTTTCCCTTTGCCTTTCTTCCTGCCAGTTTTCGTTCTATTGCGACCATGACAGCAGAAAGCCCGTAGCTTCCCCAATACAGCCACATTTCCGCATCCCGCCGCTCTCTTTCCATAGAATACGCATTTTCATACGGCTTTAAATCCGACGGGCATGATGCATCAATATCAGATACGCTAAATCCGTATCCCTTTGTCACCATGAGCCAATATGGCCTTACTTTCTCACAATAGGATTCCCAGGTTAGTTCTTCTCTTTTTCCTGTTCTCCCTTTCCTGTTTTCTTCTCTCTCTCCTTTCGGAGGATTTTTGATAAAAAACCGTTTTCAAGGAGCTCATTCTGCAAATCTCCAAACAATTTTTCTACGTCTCCATCTTCTCCGTCGAAATACTCATCCAGAAGCGCATATACCTTTGCCATCTGTTTTTCCTTTTGATCCGAATTTTTATAGTCAAATCCATACTCATCTGCGTGATATTTTTGCAATCCGGCCAGAAGAAGCTCTGGCAGAAGGAGAAGAATCTTTTCAATAGACTCCATGTTTCCATTTTCCTCTCCAAGGGAAACCAGTTTTTTGATAATCCCGTTCTTTACGGTTGCCTCATACCCATATTTAATATTGAATTCTTTTTCTCCGATTTTAATTGTGGTCATATTGTTCCCTTTCCCCCATACTCATTATGGGAAAGGGCGCCCCGAAGAGCGCCCGCTCTTTTATAAGTAATTTTCAACTTCCGGTAAGGCCGTCATAGAATTATAGCCAGTCACTTCGGCCTCACCGCCATAGAGTGACTGACTATTTATTCCCCCGGTGTAAATGCCACCTTTGCATCCATTCCCTTATAATCCTCAATCGTAAGATTCATTTCTACCGTAAGGAGCTCATTTTGATTGAACTCCGGCTGCGGAATTTGCTCCGGCGGCTGTGCGATAACAAAAAATGCATCTTCGAATCCCGGGACGATTGTTTCAAACCACATGCGTTGTCCACCAGAAAGCGCTTTGTACGCGGCTATAAGTGCCACCCACTCTTTCTTTGTGTCATCCGTTAAGTTTACCGTTACAGGGAAAGATCCTCCGGTGTCTGCTCTTCCCTTTATATACTTCGTGATTGCATCCTCCAACGCAGACGCATCAATCTGCTCTGGCTCTACAGTAATGCCTGCAATCGTATTAATCCTTGTCAGTTGTTTGAAACTCGTTGGTTTTGCTCCAGCCGTTTCTTCCGTTCCGTATCCGAACGTAATTCCAAGCGTGGAGACTCCTGCTGCTGCCATACATATACCTCCTTAAATGCACAAAAAAAGAAGAGATCATTCTCTTCTTTCATATTTACAATATGTCGTTTGCTCCTATAACTCGGCTAAATCTCGCCGTGCTTCTGTATGTATCCCCTGTATCTCCAAATTCCGGCATTGACGTAATTTGGAATCTCATTTTTTTGAATTCATCAGCCACAATCGACATAACTCTTTTTGCGTCGCTCTGGCTTGTGTTTGTGGTTATGTCCACTTGGAATGTTTCTCGGATTCCGTTTACGGACACCCCTTCCAGGTCAGCCCCAATCTCAGCCCCAGGCATCTCGTGAATATAAATTGTCGGGAACGTTGCTTTCGCAGCCGCTTTGGAAATATTTGTCAGGTATGCGTTTGGATATTTCAATTTGATTTTTTCTTCAGCTCTCGATTTGATAACAGAGAAAATCTTCGTTCCCAAATCAAAGGCCCATTGATTATCGCTCGTCATTACCCAAACACCTCTCTTGCCACTTCTGTGATTGTCTGCATTAATTCCATTCCGGTCTCATACATAAATGGCCTGGATGGCATACCCTTTGTCCAATGCCATTCACCATCCCGGAAATAGAACCACCCCTTTTCACCATGGTCATTCACATCGTATTTCCAGCCAGAAATCGAAGTATCTGGATGTGGATGCTGCGCTCCGACAATTCCTGTTCCAAACTCAACAAACTTCGCCCATGGACAGTCTGTGTAAATTATCCATGAAGCGCCGTCCTTAACAACGGCCCCCGGTTCGCTGTTGATGCTATCAAGAAGTTCCCCTGTGTAAACGGCATCGTAGCTTGCAATCTTCATTTTTGCAATCTCTACGCCCTTTTCAGCCAGCTTCTCGGCCAGTAATCGGCATTTCTCTATAAGTTCCTGCTTGTAATCTTCCAATTCTCGAATTGCGTTTTTTATTGAACGCCCCGACAACTCCATTGATATTTTTTTCTTTCCCATATTTTACTTCACTGTCTTCTGAAGCAGATATAGATCCACCGTCAGTCCCTCGTCAGCTACGCCCTTAACCGTGTAATCCGCTGATGTGGGTTCTGGAAGATTGTCTGTGTCAAATTCTACCTCTGACTTTTTCCAGACCAGATCTCCGGCTTTTAGCGGCAAATATCCTTTGTCCGTAACGATCTGCACATAGGTGCTTGAATCGTCAATACCGAACTCTTTCACCAATACTTCGCTCAGCTTATTGCTGATATTAGCATAGAACTCCTTCGGATCCGAGTATCCGATTTTTTCATCGGCGATCAGTGGAATCTTATTCCCATCACCATCCACGTAGTACTTGATTTCTCCATCATCGTCTTTTTCGTAAATGGTGACTCTCTGACCGTGCTGGGAATATTTCATCCTCTGCTTATTGATGTCAAGCATCCTTTTTTACCTGCTTATAAATCTGGTTCACTCCTGTGCTGGCAAGGCCGCTTACAATTCCGACCGCAATAGCAGTCATGATGTCGCTTGCAGGGAACTCCGGCATAACATACAATCCAACCACTCCAAGGATGCCGCCTGCCACTCCTACGATTACCGGGATCAGATTATCCTTTACATTCTCCATAGCCTTTGCTCCAAGTCCAATCAGATAGCAAATCACGATGATTGCAAGAGATGTTCCAATTTGCATGATATCCATAATTTATGCCTCCTTATGTTCGTTCAGTCGCTCTTCCAAGCCGTCCAATCTGTGATGCGCTGATTTTACGCTCTCCTCCACTTTGACGATTCTTCCATCGTGAGAATTGATTTCTCTTCTCATCTCGGAAACTTCATTTTTTATGTCAGTAGTGTTATTGGAAATCGCATCCAGTTTCATGTTGATACGTGTGTTTTCTTTCACACGTTCCTCAATGTCCTTTGCGTCTGTTCTCTTATTACTTTTCATTCCCATAAAGACGGAAAAACCAAGTGATAACACGCTTATAATGATTGCTGTCGATACTTCTATCGTCACATCATATACCGCCTTTCTTTTTATTTACGCACAGCCCACCGCCGCCTAAAGTGCGCCCCTGCTATCAATTTCCATCCTCACGAAATTGATAACGCACAATCTTCTAAAGAATTTTCACAAACGGGAATACCCCGGCGAAAAGACTGTCACGGTCCTTCCAGTTCCTGCTTACTCCATTTTCTGTATAAGACGCCATAAAAGCTTCTCCGGCCTGCGAATGGTCGTACACAGTCAGATTAACGATAACTCCCTCATATTTCTTCATGTCCTCATCAATCCGCTCCTGCGTATAACTCTCTGGGTACTCCCGCCTATTTATTACTTCCTGAGTCGCCTGGTCAATTAGCTGCTGAATCCTCGGATTATCTTCCTTATGGTCGAACACGGTCTTGTCGGCACCGTCCGATTCCTCAATATGAAATTGGCCGAGCCGGATTTTTACCTGCTCCAAAATCGTATATACCATAAGAAATCTCCCTAAAGTTCAAACAGATTAATGAAATATTCTTTCAGCGAAGCCCCGGTCATTTCTTCATACCCAGGCACATCATTCTCAGCTGCAAGAGTCTTAAGCGCATCGGTGCTCATTCTGTTGATTTCCGTCTTTGTAAATGGCTTGTCAAAAGGCATAGAGGCGAACTTTACCGCCTCTTCTTTTTCCTCTTCAATCTCTTCACCTGGAAGATACCATTTCCCTTTGTATTTAACTTTGTAGTCAAATTTCATTGGGATTCCCTCCTTAGTAGCACTTGATTACATAAGTGCTGTCCATTCTCTCATAGGACGGAAGAACAATCTCGGAAACCGTTGTCTTTGTATGAACCGGGTCACTTGTAGTCGTTACAGCTACCGCAACTCCTGTATTTACGATAGATACATCCGCCTCTCCGCTTCCCATAAGAGTTCTCTCTTCCGGTGTAGTTCCATACCAGGTATTTCCCAGCGCTCCGTCCGGGATCAATGTTGCAAATCCGTCCGGATAGAATTTTGCAGCTGTACCGTCCTCTTTCTTGTACTGCTTAGAATACACGATGATTCTGATTCCCAGCTCATTGGAAAATACTTCCTTTACCCGGTTGTCATTCATGAACACGGTCGCTGTGGTGTTCTGAGCCAGAATTGCGGACTTGATCTTTGCGTTCTGCTTCAGATAGTCCATAGTCTTTCTGGACACAATCATAATGGACGGGCGCTCGCCAGTTTCTGCTTCTACTGCATCCAGTGCTGTTGCAATATCATCCATCGGATCGGAATTCGTGGTGTCTGACCACTTGTCAGTATCGGTTGTAAGACTCGCAAAATTCTTTGTCTTGTATGTGCTGCTCGGGTCGTAGTTGTAGGCATAGGTTACTCCATTTGCTTCAATGGAAATTTTCGGAGATCCGTCGCTCGGTGCCAGGAGCTGCATAATCATTCTTTCCGGAACAACGTTCGCTCCATCAACCAGGGTATTGGCATCGTCAAAGATTCTGCCAAGAACCTCCGCTGCGTATGGATCCGTGCTGTCCTTAACCCTCATGATTTCCTGCTCGTCTGCTTCTTTTACCAGCATGGACTCCCTGAAGAATGCCATTTCTGTTTCTGTCAGTTTGAATCCTTCACGGCTTCTCAGAGTGGACACTGCGTCGAAATTGGATGGAGCCAGGGATACCGGCAGTCCTTTGGAAGTCTTGATCCATTTCAGGTCAAGTCCCATTTTCTTTTTTGCCGGGAACAGTCCAGCTCCCAGGTACGCAATCCGGTTACTTGCCACTTCAGTATTGACAAGCGCAATCGCCTTTGATGTATAAGCATCTCTAATGTTCATTATTTCCTCGCTTTCTACCGATAGTTCTTACGGCAATTATTCAAACACGATAAGGGGCAGTGCTGTTTTCACTGCTGCCGCAATCGTAATTCCTGCATTTGCGTTCGCATTTGCTTCATTTATGCAAGCAAATGCCTTTACGATTGTTCCATTCGGGTTGGAATCGTATACGTCTGTCAGCAAAATTCCGACAGCAGTTCCTTCAGAAGATCCCGCATTTACTTTTTTCCCGGTAGCATCAATCGGATTTCCAGCTTTGCAAACGTGATCTGTAAAGGCGCTGTCGTCAAGCTTGATTTCCTCAAACAGTTCTCCACCAAGCCGCCTTTTCAGAATTTCTTTCTGTGTGGTCACAGTTGACTCTTTAAACTTCATTTTTTCCTCCTTACTACTTTAAGTAACTTTCTACAATAGATTCAGCCGCTTTATTGGAACCGGATAAGGTCTTTCCAATTGCCTCGGCTGTTTTTTCAGCATCCGTTTTTTTATCTCCGCCTGCGCCTCCTCCGTTCGGATTCGCCTGACTACCAGCAATTTCCTGCTCCTTTGCCTGTGCAGCAGCAGTTTCTTTGTCTGACATAATCTTTCCAAGCTCAGCGTAGTCAAGGCTACCATCATCTTTCACAACCGCTTTGGCCTGTTCAGCGGTAATCTTGAAATTGGTCATTGCAGCCTCTCTCTGATCTCTGATGGCGTTGTTCTTCTGTAAGTCAGCAATTGTCTTATTTGCTTCTTCCAGCGCCTTGTTGACCTTTTCAACCTCAGAAAGATTACCGGCCTCCAAGTCATCAATTCTTTTCTGAAGATCCGCCGCTTTTTCCGCATCTGCTTTATAAGCCTTTGTTTTTTCTTTTTCCTTTGCCAGCTCACCATTGCTCTGATTTAACAGGTTCGTGATCTGATCATCCGTCGCATCCGGAAAAAGCTTTAAAATTTGTTCTCTTGTCATAAAAATTACCTCCGTTACTCACGCTTTTGATATCGCAGGTCGCTCCTGCTGAGTTTCCTATTTACCGCATAGGTACAGGTTTTTATAAAATAAAAAACAACTCTGTCAAAAAAAACGAAATTGTTTTTTACTGTCAAATTATCGGATGTCTCTTGAACCATCTACGCAAAGCCCCATTTTTACTCAACTCTGGCATTGGCATATTATACTTCACAGATATCCCTGCCTTATCTTCCGCCTCCACAATCGTAGTGCCTCGATACGTCCGCAGAACTTTGTAGGCCGCAATCTCAGAGGCGGTGAGCGGGGTTTCGATGGGAGTGGCGATTCTGTATACAATTTGGCAAGGTTTATCTGTAAAGTATTTCACTAGTGCAGCTTTTCGTTCATCATTAGTGCTTGCTTCACTTAGCCCTAAGTAAGAGTTTTCTACTGTAAAATCAACCGCACTATTTTCAACAAAACCCATCGAGTTTACAGTGCTAGACCACTCATCTGCTGTCCATGGTAACGCTTCACAAAACAGGTTTCTATTTCTTCTCATCTCCAAAGAATTGCTCGTTTCCTCAGGAGTTCTGATACGAGCGTTTACGGCAACAGTAACGTGCGTATATAAATTCGTTACAGAAATATCATTTGCATTTTTAGCGTTAATCACGAAACTTGCGATCCTCTGCACATACACTCCCCGTCCGAGATCCACCTCATCGCAAATCCACTGCTGGCCATTCTCATCGGTATAGTTGCCACCGGAAGTGACAGGGATACCGGGAAGACCATTTGGTGTGGTGACGGACATGGATTGTGGTTCATGGTAGGGTTCGTAAGATGTCGCTTCTGATGCTTCTTCTACTTGCAATAGCTCTGATTCTGTGCATTCATGTGTTGTTGTACTTCCGTTAGTCCATTTACCCGCAATTCCACATACAAGGATTCCATCGCTCTTTGCGGTGTATGATTTTTCCGATGCATCATACACGTTGACAAATCCGAGCGCATTATTAGTATTAATTGTTTTCTCTATATTTTCGTATTCAGCCATACCTATAGCTGCGTTTTTGTTTGGATTCGTCACAGAAAATATATAAGTTTTTCCTTTCTGGCATTTTAGTGCTTTACAAATTCCAGTGGCTTCTGTTTTTGGTTGATACGGGAATTTAACCTCTTCATCCTTCTGTCTTTTATCTATGAACAATATTCCGTTCGAATAACGTGCATAGTAAAATCTTCCTGCAAAAACATTCTTTCCTCTCACCGTCACATTCAAGTTCCCGTCTTTTCCAGCATTCACAATCTCCTGCGGATACTCTGGGGACGGGGATGGCTTGCCGCCTGTGTATGGTTCCCACGGGAGAGCTGAGGAACCAGCGTTAAGCATGACATAAAAGTCAAAGGATAATGCTACTTGGGCCGGAAAAATCACATACATACTCAGTGCTTCTTCTGTCCCGTCTAATGATATGGCAATGTTTTTTTTGTTTTTATTTATATTTCCAAGAAAAGTCCATTTCTCATCTTTTTTATGTACATTTGCTACTTTGACAATATTAAGGGTGACAGAATTGGGAATATCACCTGTAAAAGATAGTGTATAATCCCCCGACGGCAAGGTAAAATATTCAGTCGGCTCTAGTAAGCGAATATTACGAGAATCGTCAGCCGTATTTGTTCCTTCCAGATGCCACCCACCATCATCTTTTTGTGTTAGTGTCACCCCAAAATTTGATTCTCGCGTTTTTTTCGATACGAACAGCTGCGCCCCTGTGGTTGTCACCTGCTCGCTCCGGCCGTAGATGTGCAAGTCCCGGAACGGTGCATCTGCGCAGTTTTTACAAACAGACGGATTCCCTTTTTCTTGGTTTTCTACATACTTCGGTACAACACTATTCATGGATAGCGTCTGTACAAAATCCGTATCAGGAAAAAGGGTATTGACTAAAATATCATTGACAATATTCATTTTTACGCTCCCTGCTGATACCATTTCTTTGTTGTTCGTTCGAAAACATAAACTATCCCCTCATCCACGCACAAGGCGCTACTTCCGCTTAACAGGTCATCATAAGTCGGAAGTTTGTCGGTATCTTCTGCAAGGAAAACATAATCTCTCTTATTGCCTTCTGATTTAATACAAATCACACTTCCCATATCCGGCACATCGGTTCCAGGCTCATATGTATGTCCATCTTGCGTTACTTTATAATCATACTTCATTCTGGGAACCTCCATTTTTCTGAATATTGGCTACAATCTCTTGTGCCTTTCGTTCCTGTTCTTCCACATCATCAATAGTCTTCCAAAGATTTTCCAGATACGGCTTTGAAAGTAAAAACGTTTTTTCCGCATCTCCCCACAGCCCAACGGTCTTGATCGCAACCAGAGGGTGGATTCCACATTGCAAAAGCTGCAGCAATGTTTGCGACTTGGTGTACATATTGTCTTGCGGGCTATGATTAATCTGGACATCAAAATCGCGAATCGACAATTTCAAATCATGTCCGGCCAATCTAAGAGTGTTAAGTGTTGCAACTGCCAATCTCTTTTCTGCGGATTTTACAATAGGGTCTTTCAACTTCGCCCGTGTTTTCGAAAAATCCCATCCGTTACGAAGCTGAACAGCACCTTGTGTGTCTCCGCCTGTATTGCTCTGTTTTGTAGGGATTGCCAAAATAGAAAGGGCGTTGTCCCAAAGATCATCCTTTGCCACCTGACATTGTGTCTGGTTCAGCTCTTGCGTCATAACATCCACATCGGACTTATTATCTTTGTTGATGGACTTTACTACCAGGGCCCGGTTCATCTTCATTTTTGCGAACTGCTCTTCGTCAACTTCGCAATTTACAAATTTAATCCAGGACTGTACAAACTGTTCGATCCCGTCCATCCTATTTGATTGCATATTGTTGATTGCATCCAGCATGGAAATCACAAGCTCTATGTCGGAAATTCGCTCATGATTGTTCAGGAATTCCACAATGGGGATTACACCGTAGGTATGGAGCTTTGTTTCTATCACTTTGCTATTCACAATTTTGAAAGACATAGTATCAGAAAATGCAAGTTTGTAGCATTGTCCTGTCTCGTCTTTCAATTCCTGCACTGCCAAAATCGGCTCTTCGGTGCTGCGATTGTAAATCACAAAAGTATTCATTGGGCTTGGTGCCACGATTCTGAATGGTACATCTCCATTTTTTCTCTGGATAGCTTTGAAAGAAGTCCCGGTTGCAGATTGCCATTCTCCAGACTTTATGTCCTTCTCCTGTTTATTGGCATCCGACATAAAGTCATTTAACTCATCCACGGATTTATTTATCCGCTCATCATCCTTGCGACTTATAAACTGCACCGGCTCTCCGTATGTCTGCCCTACTTTAAATTGAACAATCTCATATGCATGATTCTCAACAATTTTATTTATAATATCCTCATTGCTGACCTTTGTTCTGTACAAAACAGGCTGGTCTCCTTTGAAATACCTCCACAGGTATCGGATTGCAATTCTATTCTCGTAAAAAGCGCCTATGCACTTTCCAATAACTCTTACCACATTCTCAGCCGTAATTTTTTCAGCGTCTGTATATGCAATTTTTCTTCCGTATGATCCCTTGACAAGATCTTGAAAAAACATCTTATTTCTTGCAAAATCCATAAATCCACCTACAAATACGTCATGCCTGATGAGCAATTTCTTTTCGGCAAATCCTTTATTTCCGTTTTATAATTTGATGGCCAAAAAACAATTTTTTTCTGGCACTTTTTACACTTTGAAATTATATTTGTCCTTGCTCTTCCGTCCCATGTGGCTACTTTCCTCCCGCATGACGGGCAATAGATTGTTTTCGGCGTATATTCCATAAAAACCTCTTTTCTCCAAACAAAAAGCACCGCTTTTTGGCGGTGCTCCAAGAAAGGGGTGCATAGATGAAACAACATTTTTACAAGCATATTATATAATATCGTATAACCATGGTAAATACTCTTTATTTGGACATGGCAGGACATTAGGGGACATTACCGCCTTTTTCTGCGTATAAATCTTTATATTTTTCAGCAAAAGCTCCAATCGCATTGTAGAAAATCCTTTTAGTGTGCTTTTCGGAATATATTCCATCAAGCTTTATAGATTTCAACTCTTTTCCAAGGATGAATCTTTGCGCAAGAGCATCATACATCCTGCTATCATCCAGCGATTCAATCTGCTTTACAATTTCATATCGCTGGTCAATCATATCGTCAACCTCTCTTTCCATGTCAACGATCTTTGAAACGTATGATCCAATCTTATCTTTGTTTTTTGATGCCTGCACCCGCTCACTTCCCGTATTTGTTGATATGGTAGTCGCAAGGTTTCTGAAATTTTGTATTTCCTCCAATTTATTTGATATCATCCTGTCATATCTTCTTATTTTTCCAAGATATTCCTTTGTCGTCATATATCAATACCTCCTAAACGGGTTTACCACAGCTTCTACTTTTGCCACCCTGTTACCGGAAGTAATACGGATTGCAAAGTTTGAAAAAACATCCGGAACGTCATCCAGCTGCTTTTTCCCGGATGCTGAATACCTCTTTAGCAAAGACATCATAATTCCATAGGGTTCCTTAGGGGTATACATGGATTCGTCCTTGAAAACGATGTGCTGTAATATCCAGCTGGAACATTGGAAAATTCTCGCTTCCTTGTTTGTCTCTGTCGGTGTATCCGTAATATTGCATATCCAGCCTTTGGCCTCAACACGCTTGTTTACTTCCATCGCAACTCGATCCCCTCCGGCATTTCTCTCAAACTCGCACTCCATAACCTTGTTATTGACCAATACATCCGCCGCATTTTCGTATTGCATCTCATAGTCGGTTGTATTGTCGCAAACAGCATCTACGCAATAGTAATCTTCCCCGTATTTCTGCAGGACAGGAAGAACGAAAAAATCAGTCCCCTTCCCCTTGGTATCGCATTGTGCAGTTATGATCTCTGGTTCTCCGTGTGGTAAATTGAGATATCTTCTAATCTTGTCCTCTGGGAAAACTAATCCTTCTCTTTCGATCGGCTGTTGCTTATACAGACATTGATATGATATGTCGTCCATGAGCAATTGCTGATCCTCAAAAAATCCCTTCGTAAATCCAGAAAATTCGTAGTCAAAATTGCTCTCGCCTGTTTGGGGGTCAACATCAGGAACAGAGATCACTTTCACGCGCGGATTTCCAGCGTACATATTTTGGATTCTCCCAATCACGTCCTGCACGCTCCATCTCGTTGCGATATGTATCTCCTTGCAGTTATTCCCGTTCGTATCCTGTATCTTTCTTTGCCTAGCATCTACAGCATATTTATTCCAGAGCTTTTCCAGAATCAATGGATTCAGCGCTTCTTCAATTCCTCCAATCATATCATCTACCAAAAGAAATTTAGAGGCGCGGACTTTACCTGCATTTTTACTTCCGACAGAAGTACACTGCAAGGATGGGAACGGCTTATATTTCCCAATATTGAACTGTTCCATTTTTGCATCAGTTCTCGTTACAAAATATTTCGGAAAAATTTCACTCCACGTATATTCATCCGTGTTTGTGACAATATCAAGAGTCCCGTCATAAAACATTCTCGTAATATCGCTACTGTGGGAATAGAACAAATTGAAATCCCTTGGGTACCAGCCGATAACTGCCGTGGCAAAAAACTTCTCTGCGCTGGTCTTTCCAGTTCCTGGGGGAAGGCTTATGCAAAGAATGTCATATTTATCATCGATCATTCCCTGCAACGCGTCCACAAGCCCGATTTTTAACAGTTGTTTTCTTCTTGGCATGTAGAACCTTTCTTGCGGCTCTCTTTTTTTCTCAATATATCTGAAATAGCTATCCACAACTTTATTCTGTGCTTCCAAGAGCAGTATTTTGTAAAAAACATCAATTAATTCAAAACTCTGCTTGTTTTTGAATGCGTATTTTTCCAAGTCCCATATGGTTCCTCCGGTTTTCTGCATACAATAGGATTCCGTGATTTCTTTTGCCCTGGAAGTAAGAGACAAACCATATTTTACGTCTCTCTCGTTCGTTATCGCCACAGAACAAGCCTCCGCGTAAGCTTCGATTACCGCTTCATCAAGCCCGTTTTTCTGTATGTAATTTTCGTATTCGCGAATTGTCTGTTTCAGATTTTCAGATACCAATAGAAAAGTCTCCTTGCTGTAATAAAATCTTTATTTATTTTTCCACAAGTTTTTGGGCAACTCCTGCTGTAAAAAAATGATATTCGCATACTTTAAGAATGTTTTTATGCTGCACCCTATCATTTCAGCAGCCTTGGCCTGTGTTATTTTACCCTGAAGATACAATCTGTAAGCTTTCATGAATTTTTCTTTATCCAGTTTCTTTTCATTTCCGGCCATATTATCCCTCACTTTTTTCATGTAAACGATCAAATCTTTGTAAAAATATCCGGATTATAATTATCACGGATATAATCAACAACTTCACACAGTTTTTGTTTCACAAATTTATCATGCGCAATTTCTGGGTAAGCATAGAAATTGCAGCTTCCAGTTTTTCCGTCTCGCTGATACTTGCGGTAATCGAAAATTATCGTAAACAGTGGAATTCTGGTGAAATTCCTTGTTTTATATCTGAGCCACATATTACAAAGCTTTTTAAACATTTCTCCGTCCTTTCGTCAATAATCAATGAGATCGGAAGAGCGTCGTGTAGGGAAAGAGTGTAGATCTCGGTGGTCGCC
>ERZ1024365.79-NODE-79-length-15535-cov-19.280297_pt1 | contig 15535 bp, 23 predicted proteins | sample MGYA00520788_ERZ1024365 | MGnify/ENA primary metagenome ERZ1024365 (study PRJEB33242, sample SAMEA3444265) | Homo sapiens | biome: Host associated; feature: Gastrointestinal tract; material: Stool | place: Uganda | collected 2011-01-01 ... | reverse complement strand
CCTGCCAGTTCAGTTTTTCGTATGCCATCACGCCACCTCCAAACTATCGGCCGATAAACGGCAACGAGGGGAAGCGGGGAGTGGCGCTGCGGCGCGTTGGACGGGCAGGGAATATCCATGGGTGGGTGAAAAGCAAAACGCGGCAGAGGGCGTTTAAAGGCGAAATAAAGGGAGGTTACTACGCAACGGGGGAAATAAAATCTGCGCCGTTGCGGGAAAGGGGACGTTTAATGCCCCGGGCGTCGCAAAAGCGCTTCATGGTGGAGCGGTCTACATGGAACAATCGTGCCAGCTCCGCGTAGGAATTATCCTGCTCAATGAGGACGCGGATGGTGGCTTCATAGTCGGAGAGCTTCGTGTGTTTGCCAAGGGCGCCCTTGGGGCGGCCCAGCGTAACGCCCTGCGTGCGGCGCAAATTCAGCGCCTCGCGGGTGCGCTGGGAGATCATCTGCCGCTCAATTTCTGCGGCCAGCGCAAAGGCGAAGGCAAGGACCTTGGATTGGAGATCGTCGCTCAAAACAAAACCGTCCTTAATGGTGCGGACGGTGACGCGCTTGCTCATGCAGAGGGAAAGAATGGACATGACCATAAACAGGCTCCGGCCAAGGCGGGAAATTTCGGAGCACAAAATCGTGTCCCCCGGCTGGACATGGCGGAGAAGCTGGCCCAATTTGCGCTTATCCGGGGACTTGGTGCCGGAAATGGTTTCTTCAATCCAACCGTCGATTTGCAGGGCATTTTCGGCGCAGTAGGTTTCAATGACATGGCGCTGGTTTTCAAGGGTCTGCTTATCGGTGGACACGCGGATATAGCCGTAAATCATAGTGAATTGTCCTTTCTTTCGTAAAACGCACGTTAAAAAACACACGCCCATGCGAAGGAACGCACGGACGTGTGATTTTTTTGTGTAAGAAATTGGTGTGAGGTGTTTTGAGGTGTGGTTTAAGCGGGGGAGGGGGCAGAGGCGGAGAGCTTGGCGGCGTTGCGGCGGGCCTGCAAATCCCGCTCTGCGAAAACGCCCAAGGCGGATTTGCGGCCGGAGCGGGTCATGAGCCGCCCGGAATAGCGCTGGGTGGTAAGGGGACTGGAATGGCCCAGCTTGGATTGCAGCTCGTTTTCCGGCATCCCGGCATTGAGGTCAAGGCGGGAGCCGACATGGCGGAGGTCATGGCTGCGGATGTCGGCAACGCCGGTGACGGAGCGGACGTGACGCTCCACCAGCTCAGATAGCCACTGCTTTGTACCCGGCTTCCACGCGCCGGAGCGGAGCGTGCCGAACAGGGGAGCGGTATCCGGGATTTCAGCGGGGCGAAGGCCGCTTTCCATGTACTGCCGGAGGGCGGTGACGGTGATCTCCGGAATGTCCACTGTGCGGAATTTATCACCCTTGCCGTGCTCCACCCGGAGAACGCGGTTTTCAAGGTCAATATCCGCCGGAGTCAGGGCGCGGAGTTCGGCGTTGCGAAGCTCCGTAGTCAGCAGCAGAATGACGATGGCGTAATTCCGGGGCCAGTTTTCCGGGTGAGTGGTGCGGATGGGGGAATTGCGCCAGAGTTTGCAGACCTGCTCATCGGTGAGCAGAATATCATAAGGGCGCTTTTCCTGCTTCCGCAAGGACGGGATGAGGTAGAGGGAGACAGGGTTCGTTTCATAGAACCGGTCGGCCCCCAATTCCGGGGAGCTGGCATAGGCAAAAAACGAGCGGAGAACCACCAGATGATACCGGGCGGTGGCGAGGGAGAGGCCCCGGCCAAGGAGCGAATCCCGGTACGCCTGAATGGTGGTAAAGGTAGGCTCCGACACGGAAAGGCCGGATTCTACCAAAAAGGCGTAAAAGGAATTGGCAATGGCGGCGTAGGAGGAAACGGTGCGCTCCGCTGCGCCGGTAGACTGGACATTGCGGAGGTAGGAATCGAGAGCCGACATGATGCGGCGTTCCTGTGCGGAGGTTTTTCCCATAGTATATCAGTCCCTTCCAGAATGGGAAGCGCCGGATTACGGCTGGGGGGTGAGGCGGCGGAGGGTTTCGACCGCAGTGCAGATAATGGGAACGGCGCGGTTGATGTCCTCCGGCGTGACGGTATAGGGCAGGGTGAAGCGCACGGCGGAGCGGGTACGCTCCGGGGGCAGGCCCATGGCCCGGAGGACATAGCTCCCGTCCGGTTCGCCGCTGGTGCAGGCGGAGCCGGAGGAGCAAAAGACGTTCGCCGCCGAAAGGGCCATGACAAGGGCCTGAGATTCCACGCCGATAAAGGATAGATTGGCGTTGCCGGGGAGGCGGCGGGCGGTATCGCCGGGTTCGTAGGGGCCGTTTACATAGACGTCCGGCAGGGCCTCTAAAATTTGGGTAATGAGCAGGTCGCGGCAAAGGGCAATCTGTTTCATAGCAAGCGGCATTCTGTTTGCCCGCTCATGGAGGGCCGCTGCCATGGCGGCGGCGAGGGCGACGCTTTCCGTGCCGCCCCGCTTGCCATGCTCCTGTCCGCCGCCGCGAATCATGGAGAGCAGCGGGGCTTCCTTTTTGACCACGAGGGCGCCGATGCCGGCAATGCCGCCGAACTTATGAGCGGCAAAGGCCAGATAGTCCACGCCGAGGGCTTTGAAATCCACGGGAATTTGACCGACTGCCGCTGTTGCGTCGCAGGCGAACAGGCCGGGGTGCTGCGCCCGCAGAGCGGGAATGTCATAAATTTCGCCGGTCTCGTTATTGGCAAGCATATTGGTAAAGCCGGTGCGGTCCGTGCGGTGGGGGTGGTCCACCGGAGGGTATTCGAGAACGGCGTGGTGCTCATAGTGCTGCGGGAAGGGCATTTCGCCGGTGAAGGCACTGAGGGTTGTCATCATCCAGTTGCAGGACTCCGTTGCGCCGCTGGTGAAGTAAATTTCCTGCGGCAGACAGTTCAGGTCTTGAGCGATGGAAGTGCGGGCAGCTTCAAGGCATTTTTTCGCATGGACGCCCACGGCATGAAGGGAGCTGGGGTTGCCGAGGTACAGAGCCTCCTTGAACGCATTAACTGCGGCGGGGGAGGGCGGTTCATGGGCGGCGGCGTCAAAATAAAACTGGGCGGATTGTTCAGACATGGCGGATACCTCCTGAAATTTAAGATGTTACTTTCATTATAAGGGACTGGGGCAAGGGAATTTTTGAGGGGTTGACTTTTAACAGGGGCCGCGCCATAATGAATTTGGCGGAGTCCTTGCGGATTTGTGCCGTTTCCTCATGCTGTCCGTCCGGCAAGATAGAGCAGCATGGGGATTTTTTATACGTGAGGGCCGCTATCCAACAGCCGGATTCCCCGCTCGATAGCCTCCGTTTTGCTGACGCCATTTTGCAGGCAGTATGTGTCTAAAATCTGCTTGCTGCGGTCATTGATACGGATGCTGATCTTGTGGGGGCGGGGGTTGTCGGTAGGGCGCCCTGCCTTTGCGGCAGACATGGGGATGACCACCTCCTATTTTGTCTGGCAAAATTATGATAACATTTTGTCTGGCAAAAGTCAAGGGAAGAATTTGGGATATGAAAGGGGAAATTGGGATGAAACGGAAACTTGCGTGGGTCATGTGCGGGGCGGTGCTGGTGTTGGTGCTGCTGACGGGGTGCTCGTGCCGCCACAAATGGAAAGACGCTACGTGCACGGAGCCGAAAATCTGTGAAAAATGCGGGGAGACAGAAGGGGAGCCGCTGGGACATGATTTTCTGGAAGCAACGTGCTATTCGCCCCGGCACTGCTGGCGGTGCAATTTGGAAGAAAGCGAAAAGCTGGAACATATTTGGGCGGAGGCGACGCCGGTAAAGCCAAAGGAATGTGTGCTCTGCGGCAAGACGGAGGGCGGCGCGGAAATTGACGGTACATGGGAGCGCAAGCTGGAGGTCGGCGCATGGCAGTATGTGATCGACACTGGCAGCGGGACGTATTCCGTTGTGCAGGTAGGCAACGGCTATTCCGATAAACTGGGGGAATATGAAATGCACGCTGTCAGCGACACGCGCCTGACGGATGGCACGTACACGCTGGAACTGACCGGGGACGGACAACTGAAGGTGACGGATACCGATTCCGGGAAAGAAAAATTGTATACCCGGAAATCCGGGAAAACAACGGCGGTGGAGTATGACAACACAGGGAGCGGCAGCACGGCGGAGAAAAATGCCAACCGCCACGATGATGGAACGGCCTTTGCCTGCGCCAAGGACATTGTAGCGGGAGACCTGAAGAAGCCCTCCACGGCAAAATTCTGTGAGCAGAGTGATGCAAAAATTTACCATTTGGGGAACGGGACGTACTGCGTGACGGGCTGGGTGGACGCGGAAAATTCCTATGGCATGGAAGTGCGGACGGAGTTTATTGTGACGTATGACGCAACGGAAAACGGGTACAAAAACGCCGGGGTGCAGTATCGGTAACATCAGTGAAATGCTCCGAATGTCTACTTCGTAGCAAAAAGAAAAGCCGCCGGATAGGCGGCTTTTCTTGACTCTATATAGGGCGGATGATAAAATAAAGATGCACAGAATACGTGAAAAGGACGACATTTATGGCAAAGTTTGATTTGACCGGTCAGGTATTCGGGCTATGGACCGTTCTTCATGAAGCGGAGCCGGACAAGGCCGGCCGCGCCCGCTGGCTTTGCCGCTGCCAATGCGGCAAGGAACGGGTGGTTACTGCCGATAATCTGCGCTCCGGAAAGAGCACCTCCTGCGGGCATACGAGGTTTCCCAAACTGCGGGCAGACTTGACAGGACAGCGCTTCGGGCTGCTCACCGCGTTGGAATACGCCGGGTCAGGGGGGAAGCGGAACAGTGCGCGTTGGCGCTGCTGGTGTGACTGCGGACGGGAGACGCTGGTAACCGCCGCGAACCTGAAAAACGGGCACACAACGTCCTGCGGGTGTGTGCAGGCGGCGGCACAGCAAAGCCCGGACATCCGCGTTGCCGCACTGAAGAAATCGCCGCTGACCGGGGCCTTTGAGACGAATATCCGGGCCAAGTGGTATGCCATTTCCAACGGACAGCGGGAGTGGAAAATCAAAAACCTCTCTAAATTTGTCCGGGACAACGCGGAGATGTTTGGCGTGGACCCGGAGGACGCGGCGGAGCTGGAGCGCACGGCAAAGGCGCTCTACAGTGCCTATTACAGCCATTGCCGCTGGCATGGGTGGCGGGTGGAGCAAATCGAAGGCAAAGAGCAATAAGAGAAAAAGGCAGACCCCGCTCCGGTTGGTCTGCCTTTTGGTTTGACCGCCGGCACTGCGGACGCTGCTAAAATCCGTGGTGCCAACTGAAATTATTATAGGGCGGATTTGCGGAGAAGTCAATGGGGTGCGAGAAAAGGGGAACGGTACAAGGCGATGTGACAAGTGGACAGCGCCCGAAAAGTGCAGAGATACTTGACAAATTTGGAGCATAGGTTATAATAAAAAGCAGAAAAGGGCGCTGCGGATAAGCGGTCAGCCTAAAGAATATGGTTCAAACGAATTTGACCGCACACCTTGGCTGGGGGGCGGTCATTTTCGTTTGCAAATCTGAACAATCAGACCGGCAAAGCCAATCAGTACCAAACAAAGCTGGAACAGCTCTGAATATGTAACCATCGGCATCACCTCCCTTCACAGGGAAGTGCTGACCACCTACCGTGTATCGCAGCGCCCTTTCGCCCGTTTCCGGGCAGATTTTATTGTAGCAGAATCGGGAAGTTTCGTCAATAAAAAGCCATGAGAAAAGCCGCCTAAAAGGCGGCTTTTTGCTTTTAGCAGCTACAGATTTTGAAAGGTAGCGTCAAAGAGGACCACGGCGTTAGAAAGGTCGGAATAGGGAATGCCGATCCAGACGGAGGACCCGGCGGTGAGGCTGCCGGAAAGGGAACTGGCATAGGGCAGGTCCATGACCGTTTCATCAAAGGGGAGGCGCACGGCCACCGTGCCGCCGCTGGGGGCTGATTGCACCGTGGCTTTTTCAAGGCGGAGACAGGAGCGCGTGGCGGCCTCCACCTTGGGGCGAAAGTACGTCCAGAGGTTATCGGCAAGGGTTTTCATTTCGGAATTATAGTCCGACATTTTTCACACCTCGCATTTCCGTTACGCTTCGTCCGGCAGGCGAGCCTCCACCAGTTCAAGGCTCCGGGCGTCCAGATAGGCGTGGAGGGCCAGCAGGGCGGCGTCCATGGATTCCGCCTCGACGGTATGGGAAAAGAGACGCAGCTCACCGGTTTTCGTTTCGGCGGTGACGCTGAAGCGGTAGTCCCGGCGGGTGACGTTGGTTTTCAGGTTCATTTCGCGTCCTCCTTGGTGAGCCACAGGTCATCCACGGTGAAGGTGAAGCAGATTCCCCGCTCCGTTTTATCCGTCTGGACGGTATCGCACTGAGAGAACAGGAAAGAAAGGGCCTGACGGACCGTGGAATTAAGCAGGACCATAGGCGTGGGGAACTCCAGCGCCACGGAGGCGTTGGGGCGCGTTCCGCAGGGCTGCTGCTCAAAATAGCGGACATGGGGTAGCAGACGGTCGATTTTTTGAGCGGCCTCGCGCAGATTGGTGAAGCGGGAGGCGGCGACGGGATTTAAAATTTTCATGGTGAATAGCTCCCTCCGGGCGGATTTGTTTTCGTAGGAATTATAACGCAATGGGGCGGGAATGTCGATATAAAAAAGGGGGAAACGGTCCCATGCGGAACGTTCCCCCTTTTTCGGTATCATTTTTGTCTGCGTTCTGATTTTTGCCCGTTTCGCCGGTGGGCGAAGGCGGCGGGAAAGGAGAGAGAAAGGGGGGAGGTAAGCCCCCGGCCCGCCGTGATCGTCTATGCCGGGAAAGGGAATGGGGGTGTTAGGCGTTCAGTGCGTCCTTCAGGGGCTTTGCGGGGCGGAAAACCGCCACCGTCTTAGCGGGGAACTCCTTTTCCTCGCCGGTACGGGGGTCCTTCCCCACCCGGGCGGGCTTATTCTTTACGGCAAATTTGCCGAAGCCCGCGACCTTGACCTCACCGCCTGCCAAGAGCTCTGCTTCAATGACAGAGAACACGGCGTCGGCCATGACCGTGGCATCGTGCTTGGTGGAGCCGGTACGCTCCGCCACGGCGGCGATAAATTCGGTTTTGTTCATGGGACATCCTCCTTTCTTTCGTGGTGTTTCCCGATATAAAAAGCCCAAATCAAGGGCATAGGGGACACAAAACGCCGGGAATGCCGACGGAGCGGCGGCAGCTACTCCATGCCGAGGGGCGAAAGCCGTTGCCCTGCATGGCCTCACCGCATCCAATAGCGCACAATGGCGACGTTCCCTTGCAGACCGCCGGACCGGCAGCGCTCCCGGAGTTTCACGGTACATTGCAACCCCTCCGCAAGTGCGCTTGTCGGAACCGTTTTCTTTATAACTGGCCGGGGTCAGCCGCATTTAAATATTTCGTATCCCGCCGCGTTCGCACCGCGCACGGGACAGGCGGCGTTCATGCCCTCCGTGGGCGCGGCGCTGCCGGACCGCATGGCAGGGATGGTCGGATTCGGACCGGCGCATGAGGGAGTCAAAGTCCCTTGCCTTGCCGCTTGGCTACATCCCTATATGTGCAGTTCCCGCTTAGATTGTCACGCAATGCGGTCGCTACATCGGAGCTACCGACAGCCGTATCACATCGCATTGTAGTTTTCAGCAGGCATTGTCATTCTCTGTGAGGCGTTCTGCGTACTCTCACATCATTCGGGAGCGACCCGACAACTGGCAGGGACGGTTGGGAATCGAACCCACCCAAACGGTTTTGGATACCGTTTCGCCAGCCTTGGAACATTCGCCCCTATAGTGTCTGTCTTTCCAGACTGTCACCGCTGCGTGTCGGCTGCCTGCGGTTGGCCCCCATAGGTACACGCTTCTGCTGCCTTGCTGCGCCCATCTACAGGCAGCCCGCTTGTGGTTGTACTTTCCACGGCGCTGGATGTGGTGCAGATGGCCGGTGTGGCTACCGGCTGTTCGGCGGGAAAGGACGAAATCGCCGTGGACATCTGCATATAGGTGCCGGTCTTTCCCGGCGGTCCGATTCTATCCGTGTGCCGCTTTAGCCAGAGAATCATAGGCGCAATTACAGCATCGGCACTTGAGGGGCTTACTTCAGGACTTCGCTTCACCCATACGGCTGTTCCGCTAAAACGCTATCAACTCGCGGTGTCCACGTAAAATTGGTGCAGGCGGCAGGAATCGGACCTGCGGCATACCGGCTCAACCGTCCGGCGCTCTACCGACTGAGCTACGCCTGCATATCCCCACCTTGTTTGCGACATGGTGGGCGATCTGTCGGCCCGTCTTTCCGGGCTGCCATACACATTCAGGAGGCTATCCATGAAGGACGCTGCTCATGCGTCCGTGGAGCGACAGACGGGACTCGAACCCGCAGCCCTCAGTTTGGGAAACTGATGCGCCGCCTTTGCGCCACTGTCGCGTTGCTGCCCTGCCCGACTTGCACGGGGGTACGGCTCCGAGAGCCGCAAGCGCGTTCTTATGGGCCGCGCTTATGGATGTAGGAAGGAGAATGCTATGGATAGCGGCGCCCGCACGCCGCTGGTGGGCGATGCCGGAATTGAACCGGCTGATGGACAGGGGACAAACCTAAAAGCCTGTCCCGCAGCTCGTGAGACTGCGGAGCTCCGTACTCAAATCGCCCGTGTCGGTTTTGGAGTTGGCGGCCGCCGGGAGGAATTAAACCGGCGACCGCCGATATAGGGAAAAAGAGATGAAGCAGAGGGCGGCGGTTTACCGCCCTCTATTTTCATGTTACCATACCCCTCCAATAGATTTTTTGACACTCAGACTTTCGGGCCCAAAAGAATATAGAGGGTGGTGCGGTAGCGCTCCAAATCAGAGGCGTTGCACGGAACAAAAATCTGCTCCACGGTGCGGGAAACGTAGGAATAGGGAATTTCTTTGAATGGGCCGCGCCAACTGGTTTTCGCAATCTCCTTATCGGTGTATTCGCACAGACACACAGTCTGTTCGGAAGAAATGAGTTTGCCGCGAAATAAATTTTTCATGGTAAGCGTCTGCTGCTGGAGGTGTGCGGTGTCCTTTATGCGCCGGTTTTCCTCTGCCAAGCGTTCGTTTTCACGCTGGAGCTGCTCGATTGCTTCGGCGGCATAGCCGCATAAAGTGCTGGGGCTTGGAATCTGGACGCCTTTGGAATAGGCCAGAAGTTCGCGGACAATTTTTTCATTGAGCATTTGCAGTTTCCTCTCTTTCAGTTTGTCAGGCGGTGGAACGGATGCGGTCGATGGGGTCATAGGGGCGGCTGGCGTGCATGAGTTCCTTGACCCCTTGGGCACCGCCAAGGTCGGCGGCAAAGTGGAAAAGGTTTCGTTCGATTCTCTGGTAGACCGCGCCGCACATGGGGCAGATTTGGACGCTTTCGCCGTTCAGCTCCGCCGCCATGACCGCGCCGGTGCACCGGGCACAGTAAAGCATGGGGTAGGTTCCTTTCGTTTTAAATTTCCATTTTGCGGGCGGGGCAGAGAATGCCCTCTCCGGCGGTGGATTTGAAATAGATGGGGGTAAGCAGGGGCTTTTCGCCAGAGGCAAAGGCTTGCAGATTTTCAGGGAACAGGTACAGAAAATCCAGCAGGTAATAGGCATTGACGCGGGGCAGGCCGGGGCCGAAATCGTAGTAAGCGTGGAACGTCTGATTTCGCATAGGCTTTTTCGCTTTCCACGCTGCGCGGTCCGCCTTGATGGCCGCTTTGACTGCGGCGACGGTTGGGAGCGTGAGGGGGACGCTGTTCTTCCGGGTGGGGGCGATGACCTGATCTAAATTGGTTCGCTCTCCGTCCGGCGCTTGGTGCAGAACAAAGGGCGTGTTCAAGCGAAAGGTCCGGTAACCGTCGCACACGCACTGCTTGCCTTCGGCGTCCATATAGGCGCCTTGGTAGGCGGGGCGGCTCCATTGCGTGTCCATGGCGGATTTGCAGATACGGCGGGCAGCGGTGAAGGGCGTCAGCACCCCGGATTTGGCGGCGGCCTGTTCAGTGAGAGCGTCCCGCAGAGCGTTTTCCAGAAGGAAAACCTGCGTGCCGAGGACGTTCAGCTTCTTAGCGCCTTTATCCTCCGGGTGCTCCTTCAGGTAGGTGTACCAGTGGGCGTCTGCCTCCGGCAGCAGGGCCGCGATCTGCAAAACGCGGGTGAGGGTCTGTTCAGTCGATAGCATGGTTCATTCCTCCATGGTAGATTTTGTGGCTGTTGATTTCATTGTAGCAGGGGCGGACAATGGTTTTTTTGACAGGCGGAGCGGGCTTTGATAGCGTCGCGGGCTGCAATCAGCAAGGACAACTCCTGCCGGTTTTCTGTGTTCTGATGATTTTTCACATAGCGGTCGGCGGTTTTGCACAGGTTTGCAAAATTCATACCGGGCCGATCTGCGGCCTCCTGCAAAGAGGACACAAGGCGGAGAATATGTTTGCGCTCAATCTCCTGCACGGGTTCGCTCAGGTCTCCCGCAATATATGCGCGGGCCTGAGCATCGTTCAGTTTAGCGTTCATAGGTATCCTTTCTGCCCTCGTGACCTCCGGGGCGGGCTGTTCGATTGAGGGGGTGCGGCTGTTCAGGCGATGCCTAAAGCGGCGCGGGCGGCGGAAACGGCGTTGTCCGTGAGCTGGCGCTGCCACGCCTGATTTTTCGGGGACCAGCGGAAGCCGTGCTCCTTCAGGGCGGCGCGGGTATCGGCGTCCGGGATTTCGTCAAAGAGGATTTGCAGGCGGTTGAGTTCCGCGTTGCGGACGATTTCGCCGCCGGGAAATTTCGTGCTGTTCTGCAGGGCTTTCGCTTCTGCGGTCAGCTTGTCAAGCTCCGCGATGCGCTGTTCTGCAAAGCGGATTTTGCGGCGGAGGCTGGCCAGCTCGTAGGGCGGGAACGGGACGCCATGCACGCGGATGTCGAAGCTGTCCGGGTCGGTGAGGTCCGCGGCCTGTTCAGGAGTGAAGCCGGGGCAGCCGGTGAGGGTTTTGTGCTTTTTATAGTAGGCGTTTGCCGCTTTTGCCTGTTCCAGTGCTTCCCGGTGGCGGTTGATGCGGTCCGTGAGGATTTCCCGGGCGTGGGGGTCTGCCTTGTCCACCGGCCCCGTGCCAACAGTGCGGATTTTATCTAAAAGCGCTTCGATTTTCTGATATTCCGCCCACAGGGAATCCTCTCTTGCGTTCTGGCGGGCCTTTTTCCGGGTTGGGAAATTGCCGGTGCCGGAGATCAGGACGCTGGGACAGCTTGCGGCATTGCGGTTATAATCGTTTGTCCATGCGGCAAGGCGGCGGGCGTAGCTTTTCAGCAGGGCGTCCAGTTTTTCATGGTAGAATGGGCTGACCTCTGATTTCTTCCGCTCCACCAGTGCGGCGGCCTTATCCACGGCGGCGCGGTAGTCCGCCGTTGCGCTGCCGGGGCGGTAATCGGAAAAGCTGTTCATCTCTTTAGCGCGGCGGGCGGTTTCTTCGCTGATTTCGCCGTAAAGGGGGGAGGCTTTAGGCGGCTGTTCTGCCGATTCTGCCCCGTCCCCGGTGTCCGGGGCCTGCTGTTCAGGGGCCGGGGCCGTTTCCGGGTTAGTCGGTGCAGATTCCGGGGTCGGGGTCCCGGGTTCCGGGGTGGCCTGTTCTGCGGGAGCGGGGGCGGCGCTGCTGTGCGTGAAATCCACCGTGACCACCTTCCCGCCGGTGGGCGGGGTGGGGGTGGTGCGGCTCATTTCGGCATCCAGCAGGTCCGCAAGGGCGAGGATTGCGGCGGCGTCCGCTGCGTCCTGTTCGGTGGGCTGGCCATTGCAGAAGTGGCCGCGGCTGGCGAGGTTTTCGCCGAATTGGCGGATGTGGGGAATCAAGCCGCCATCGTTGCAGCCGAGATCATAGCGGCCTTCATAGGTGGAGGGTTCGCCGGTTTCGTCGGTGTAGTGGATGACAAAATCCGTTTTGTCATAGCCGGATTCCGCGTCGGCGGAAATTTCGGTGTCAAAGTGCTTAATGATTTCTTCGGCGGCGGCAACGCTCAGGCGGAGCGGTTCGCCGTTTTTTTGCATCTGGTCATTGTAGGCGTAAAAAGCGGGATTTTCGGAAAAGGGGATTTCAACATAAGGGGAATCCGGGGTGATGGAGTGGGCCTGTTCTGCTTCGGCAATGAATCGACGGCCGGCGCTGCGGCGGCGCAGTTCCTTTTCCCGCTGGGCCTGCTGGGCTTCCTGTTCAGCGCGGCGGCGGGCGTTTTCGGCCTCCAGATTTTGCGCGGCTACGGCGTCCAGATCGGCGGCGCTGGGCTGTTCAGAGGGGAGGGCGGCAAGCTCCGCCGTGAGCTGTTCAACGCGGGCGCGGATGCGGGCGGCTTCCTTGGCGTAATAGTCCGCCATGTTGCCGGAGGCGGTGCGCTTTTCGGCGTAGCGCAGGGAAATATTTTCAAGGTAGATTTCCCACTTGACAGCAGCGGCCCGGGCGAAGGGGTAAAGGGGATGATCTGCCGTGATGGTGGCGTGGTCGGCGTCGAAATAGTCGGTCATCAGGTCCGTTTCATTTTCCACGGGGAACAGGTCCCGGGGGAGGCTGGCGCCCCGTTCGGCGGAGATGGTGACGCAGGGGGCGGAAATGCGGCTGCTGTTGTCGAGACTATAAGAGCACTTGACAAGGGCACGGGAACCATTCAGCCGAAGGCCGTTATGATAGAACCGAATAGAAGTTGTTTTCATGGTGTAGCATCCTCCGAAATGAAAATTTCAATGGTGGGAAAACCGAGGTGACGGGGCGGCGCTGTTCAGAGTTTCCAGTTTTTCGAGGTGGGGAGCGTGGCGGAATTTGGGAGCGCGGCGCCGATGGTGTAACCGTTGTTGTCCACGCCCTCCCAGCGGTCGAGGTACAGCAGGGCGTTTTCATTGGCCTGTTCGGTGGTCAGGCGGTAAACATTGGTGACCAGCGCCCAGCCGCCCGGAGAGGCTACGAAATCGCCGGGGCGCGTCTCACCGGCCACGGGATACGGGAGCAGGTCGCCCACGGTGCAGCCCCGGAGACGGTGGGCCTCAATGTATGCGGGACGGTCCAGCGCGGGAACCGCGGTCATGCTGCGGAGCAGGCAGGAAACGAAACGGGCGGCCTGTTCGCGGTCCACGGTCTGCCAGCCGGAGAAGTGGGAGCGGATTTCGATGTTTTCCGTTTTGACCGCTTCCAGTGCATCGGCGTAGCATTCGCGGTAAAGGTCCGCGCCGTATTCGTCGCGGATGGCGTCCAGCCGGTCCACGTCGAAAAATTCGGTGAACGCCTCGTACTTGTGCGGGGTGGACAGGCGCGCGGCCATGATTTCGTTTTTGCAAGCAAAATATCCGGAATCTTTCATTTTCTGTTCCTCCTGTGGTTTGGTTATGGGGTCGGGTCGCTTTATCCGGTGCGGCCCGTTCAAGGTGTCCGGCTGTTCTGTTCAGATCAGGCCGTTTTCCCGGAACTCCCGGAGAAGTCCGAAGCGGCGGGCCAGCCGTTCAAGGCGGGCGGCGGCCTCTGCGACTTCTTCCCAGCTTTGCGCCTGTTCTGCGGCGGTCTGCTGGTAGAGGATCGCCGCGTCACGGGCGGCGGCTTTGCGGATTTGATACGTTTTCATGGTGTGTTCCTCCTGATTTTGATTTAACGGCGCTCCAGACGGGCCAGAATGACCAGCGCCCAGCGGGCGAAGGCGGCAGCGCCTAAAAGGGAAAGGAAAAGGGAAAAGGTCATTTTTAACGCCTCCAAAATTCAGAAATGCAAATTTCTCATTTGCTCTTGTTGATATTATATTAGCATATACTAATATAAAAGTCAACAGTTAAAATCAACATTTGCTAATATTTTTTACGTTGACATTTAGGCGGCGTTAAGGTATGCTAATATCCAAGAGGTGATAAAAGAGATGATGCGATATTACAAGCTGTTTGATCTGCTGGCCCGCCGTGGCATGAAAAAAACGGACCTTTTGCAGTGGGTTTCCTCTCCGACGCTGGCGAAGCTGGGAAAGGGGGAGAGCGTGACAACGGATGTTTTGTGCAAAATCTGCGGCGCGCTGAACGTGCAGCCCGGGGAAATCATGGAATATCAGTCGGAAGAAAAAACAGAATAAAAAAATAACTGTTCGGAAATTCCGAACAGTTATTTTTAATATTGGGGGGTTATTCGGTTTTCGGGGCGGCAGGTTCTCCGGATTCCGGGGAGGCCTGCTCCGCAAGGCGGGATAGGATAAAGGCTTTTAATTCTGCGTTGGGGGTGGTGCCGTTGGCGGTGCAATATGACTTGTAACGCTCCGCCGTGGGCCGGTCCAATTTGCAGCCTACAACAGTTTGTGTTTTATATTTGTAGACATTTTCGGCGTGGCGCCGCGCGTCTGTTCTGGTGGTGCTGGTTTTTGGGCGTGGCATTGGTTTTTCCTCCGTTTGATTTTTGATAGGGGAGAGCGCCCCGGAGTGTTTCCGGGCCGCTGTTCTGTTTTTTTACTGTCTGCCAAATTCGCGGTTGATCTGTGCGTCAAGCTCTGCGTCCCACTCCACCGGGGATCGGTCCGTGAAAATGGGGCTGACTGCCGTAACCGGCACCGGGATTTCCTGCCGGGTTCCGTCCTCCTGCGGGACGGAGAGCAGCACACCGGAATTTACCGCCGCTGTAAATGCGGCCTCGTCGCTGCCTGCCTCGTGGACGCTGGCGGGGGTGCGGACATAGACATACACGGCGGAGCCCATGCCATCACGAGCGGCACGGCCCGCAGCAGCGGACGCATGGAGGCCGTACAGCTTAACGCCGCCTACAGTATAGGGGGACGCCTCGACGCCATCCGGCAACGCGATTTTGACAAGCTGGCGGCGGCTGGTCTCCTCGTAGACGGTCCAGCCGGAGTCGGCCATCTGGCTTCCGGCGGTGGGGCCTTCCGGGCGGGTACTGACGGAGCTAACGCCCGCGAAACCGTCATAGACCTTTGCGGGGGTGTGCTCCGTGGCATGAGGGGCGGGACGCTGGGCGGCGTGGATCGCCAATGTGATGATATGTGTCATACGTTTGTCCTTTCCCCGGCGGAGCTGCCGCCGGTCCGGGGCTTGCTGCCCCTCTCTGATTGTCTCTATTGTAGCACGGTATAGAGGTGCAGTCAAGGGTTAAACCCTATACAATTTCAACAAAAAGCAGGGTTAAACCCTGTGTAAAATGTCACTTGAAATAGTGGGGTTAAACCCTTATAATAATATTTGTAAGGCAGGGGGGAACCCCTTATGAAAGGAAGTGAGGGAATGAACGAAGGCATGACAAACGCGGAGTTTAACGCATTTTTGGAAACTTTAGCGCAGCTTGTCGAGGCGAAAGCACAGACGCCGGCAGAAGCCGCCGAGATTATCCGCAAGGCTAAGACCTAAAAAAAGGGCCTGCGGGAAGTAGCCGACCAAGCACACCGCAGACCCGCCCCCGCAACGGAGGCAGCCGGAAGCCTTACCCCGGCCGCCTCCATGGTATCAGGAGTAAGGCTGAAAAGCAAGAGTTATTTTGATACCGGCCACGCCGGAGAAAGGACAATCCCATGAAAAAGAGTTATTTTGACACAATCCCCGGC
>ERZ1024365.78-NODE-78-length-15602-cov-567.860510_pt1 | contig 15602 bp, 24 predicted proteins | sample MGYA00520788_ERZ1024365 | MGnify/ENA primary metagenome ERZ1024365 (study PRJEB33242, sample SAMEA3444265) | Homo sapiens | biome: Host associated; feature: Gastrointestinal tract; material: Stool | place: Uganda | collected 2011-01-01 ... | reverse complement strand
TGAAGGGTTGACAACTGTGTACAGTAGTTGTATAATGATAATAGAAAGAGAGAAAGAGAGAAAGCGAGAAAGGAGACTCAAACATGATTGACATGAATGTGGTGTATGAGCTTATCGCAGAGGCAAAACAAAAAAGGAGTTGCAAAGCGTCTCAACTATTTCGGCTTGGACTACTATGTATTTGACCACTATGACCACACTTCGGTCAGGGTTTACGAAGTAGGTACAATGTGCGAAGTGTACAGCAACAGAAATTTTAAGGGGGTCATGTAATGATTAAGTTCACTGATAAGATGCTCTGTGCATTGAGCACACGGGGGCGGTACGTTGCCGCCCGTAGGCTGTACACCTACAGCCCCGATGAAAAGATAGTTCACGTGTGGGAACGCAATGTGGAGCTTGGAGACTTTGAAGAAGTGGCGCGGCAACGGTACGACGTTGAGGCACACATTGCTATGAGGGGGTGCAAGGCATGAAGGTCAGCGAGTTAATGAGCAAGTGCGTTAACTGCGATTATAGCCGGACTAGGGTGACAATATGGGATGGAAAAACCCTGCTGTTGGGCGTTCCGAATGCGATTCCTGAGCGTGTAAAAAATATGTATGTTCGGAGTTTCAAATTAGGTCAGATAAAAGGCGGGCAGTTGGTCGCAATCGAGATAACCATTGAAGGGAGAGATAAATTGTGATTCAATACATCAAGCCCAGTTGCTGGGCATGGATTCTGGCAGACCTCAAAAGGAAGGAAGGGACGAAGGAGCGGTGCATCTGGGGCGGCTACCGCTACTACATTCACCGGGTATATGAGTGTACCGCAATTCGGCGTTGCCCTCAGTCCCAAGAGCCTACCTATGAAGCAGACGAACTTGTAGCATACTTTGCAAAAGGAGAGTTCTGAATGCTGACAGCTTATCAATTTTCCTGCATCGCACCTTTTGCGGTGCTCCTGTTTATCGGTGCAATCATCGTTGGTTATGCAGAGTGGAAAGGATGGTTTTGAGTATGAAGATGAATCAGTGGTATTTGTACGAACAGGAAGAGGACGACACAGACCGCTTCCATCGTCATGTTATGGAGTGGGTCGAGATCCTGGGCTTGCTCCTGTCTCTGGTCTGGGGCGTCGTCGGTCTGGTTTTCTTCATTCAGCTCATGGAGACGTTAGGGGGTTTGTTCTAATGGTCATTTTCATGTACGGGTACGGACAGCCGAAGAAGGGGCAGTTCAAGCGCCCCGTCTACGCGGGTGCAGTTCAGGTGAAGGACGGCGTTGAACTCGACCTTGCTTTGTACACGCTTTACTCCTGTATGAAGGTTAAGGGGCAGTCTCCCACGATGACCTACACGAAGAACGGCATTCGATTCACATACACGGCAGAGAGGTGAACACCATGAAGAAAGCGAAGACAGATACCGGGCTTATCAAGAAAGCCCTCGACACACGGGCGCGGAAGTCCAAAAAGACAGAAGCAAAGAAACCACGGAAACAGGGCGGCAAGGGTCGCCCTTTCCGTTCTCATGACTGGGGAACATACGCACCGGGTAACAAGCCCCCGCGCAGTTACTCCGACGAAGAGTTAAAGAACATTGTGAAGAAAGCCGCCAAGGCGGCAAATACCCGCGTTCGTACCCTTGAGAAGAAGAACCTGTCTGATAAGTCCCCCGCCTATAAGTGGCTTCAAAAGCGAACAGAGCAGGAGAAACCCCGCTTCAAGGAAGGTGTAACCAAGATGACCCGGGCAGAGCTTGAGAAAGCGTTCATCAGTCTCCGGGAATTTATGATTAAGAAGACTTCGACTGTGACGGGGTATCGTGAATCCGTCGAGAAGAAGGTAGAACGCGCAAGGGAGATGGGCTTCACTGGTACGCCCGAAGAGCTGGGTGATTTGTTCGACCGGTTTATGACTGAGAAGAACGAACAGTTGTACGGTTCTGAGGTCATATACCAAGCAATCACCAGCAATCAGATAGATAACTTGCAACAAATTGCGCAAGAATTTCAGGGTAAAGTAGAAAAGGATAAAATGCAGGGCGCAATCATTTTACAGATGCTTCGGAACAGGCGGGGAAAATAATGCGATTCAGTCAAGATATTATGGCGTGTGAGAATAAGGGCGAGTTCATGAGTTATATGAACGTCGTGCCGCGCACGGCTTTCCAGAGAGGAAAGCACGTCGAGTATATTGATATTACTTGCACCTTTGATATTGAGACGACGAACGACGACGCAGACGGATTTGCATACAGCTTTCAGATGTGCGTGGGTGGCGTGGTCGTAGTTCCCCGCTACTTTGAGGACTGGGCAGAAATTGTGGAAGCGCTCTGTGATAAGTGGCGTATTACGGATAAAAGAAAACTGGTCGTGTACGTCCACAATCTGGGTTATGAGTTTACCTATTTAATCCAGCTTTTAACGCTTCGCTGGGGTGACTGCAAGGCGCTTTATACCAAAAGCCGAAAGCCCCTTACCCTTGAGTTTTCAAATGGTATTGAGTTTCGGGATTCACTCAAGCTGTTCCAAAAGTCGCTTGCAAAAGCCACAAAAGGATGTAAACACGAAAAGTTAAAGGGTGACTTGGATTATACTGTATACCGCACTCCTGATACTCCCCTTGATGATAAAGAGTTCGCCTATTGCGTTAACGATGTCTTGGGACTGTATGAAGCAATAGAGCGGATGAAGAAGGAACACGGATTCAATGAGGCAACAATCCCCCTCACGAACACCGGCCTTGTCAAGCAGGAAGTCAACAAAAATCTGAATAGAGATAAAGGGTTCGCCAAAATCAAGGACGCCTTGACGCTTTCCAAGAATCAGACCTACATTGCATATAAGGCGATGGCAGGCGGCGACACACACGGGGCAAGATGGAAAGCGGGGTACACCTTCAAGAATTGCAATTCCTACGACTTCAAGAGTGCGCACCCGTCACAACAGTTATTGTGGAAGTTTCCCACGGGCAAGCCGTTTGACCTTCCAGAGGATACCACCGAAGAGGACATGAACGCCCTGATTGACGCGGGTATGGGCTGGGTCGGTAAAATTGCAGTCACTGGCCTTAGTATCAAATACGACTGCCCAGACCCGTGCATAAGCCGGAGTAAGTGCATCAATAGTGAGGTCATCGGAGAAGAGGACAACGGGCGAGTTCTGGACGCAGAAGGAACGCTTCTGTTGTACTGTGATTCAAACGACTGGCAAAGAATCCGGGATGGGTACAACTATTCTGAAATGGTGGCGGCTGAGTCGTTTGCTTTTCGTCTGGCTTATCTGCCAGAGTCTTTCCGGCATACGATTCTTGAGAAGTTTCGTATCAAAGAGACAATGAAGGGTAGTCCAGAATATGCCTTTAGCAAAATCTGTGTGAACACCATATACGGGGCAACGGCACAGAAGCAAATCCGGGATGAGTACACGGCAGACATCGGGGACGCAATCGAGTTTGAGAAACTGAGTTGGGAAAAGAACTTGGATGACATGACCGATGACGAAGTCACCAAAGCCCAGACGAAGAAGAACACCTTCCCCTTCCTCTGGGGTCTGTGGACAGCCAGCATGACACGGCTCAAGCTGTGGCGGCTGTTAAAGATTGTGGGCTGGGACAGGGTCATATACTGGGATACGGATTCCTGCAAATTTGAGGGCGAGAAAGTCCCGGGTGTTGATGAGTACAATGAAGAAATCAAACGGCAGTGCATCGCCCGAAAGTGCGTTGTTCAGAAAGACAACGGCAAGTGTGTTTATATCGGTGTAGCAGAAGACGAACACCCACAGGCCGATTATGGCTATCAGGAGTTCCGTTTTCTTCATGCAAAGTGTTACGCCGCGCGGAACTGCAACGGCGTTCTTGAAAGCACGATTGCAGGCGTTGGGAAAAATGAGGGCGTCGCCGCCCTCAGAGATGACATTGAGAATCTGAATGACTTCCTTATTATTGAAGATGCAGGCGGGCAAATGCTCACTTATCACGACGCACCGGCCCACCTTCGCACCGACTTTGCAAAGCCCACTATGTCGGCGTCTTGGATTGTAATGAGTCCCCGACGGTATGAAGTGGGTGGAGTAAACACAGAGAACATCGACATTGAAAGACTGGGATAAAAGAAAAGCCCCCGCTTTGGCGGGGGCTTTTATCGTTACTCTCTGGGGAGTGCAATGGTCATTTCTGCAAGAATAGTCACCGGGCGCGGGACGGGAAGGCCGTCGTCCCCAGCAGGACAGGCAGGAATGGTTGGGAAGGTATAATCCCCGTCAAGCTGAATATAAAACTTGCCACTATCAAACACCCTCATAGTGGTTTTTGCAGTGCTGAGAGAGATGATGTGGGACTTCACGCCGCTGGGTGCGTCGGGGTCGAGAATGACCACGGCAGACCCGCTTTTGAAGCTTACCGTGTGCGTATAAGTCCCGGGCTTGAGATTGCAGAAACCGTAAATGCGAGTGGTGTTACCGACCGGAGTATCAGCAGTGAGAGAAGAATGGGCGTAAAGCTTCATAGCAGTAAACACGCACTCGCTGGTATCCTCAACCAGCTTCATTTTGTGGGTAAGCGCCTCATTCAGCACGGGGGTGTGAACAATGGTGGGGTCGCTGACTGCTTCTGCCACGGTTTTGTCGGGGAAAGCAGTGTCCCACTGCCCGATGTTTGCCGCGTTCGCGTCGGCAACGGTTTTCACTGCCGAAACCTCTGCGTGAGTGGCGAAGTCGGACACATCGGGAATGTCGGTCTTGTTGGCCTTGTCAGCGTCCAGCCGGGTGACGTCGGCGGCAGTGTTGCCGATTTCAGTCTCCATAGAAGCGACACATTCCGTGATAGTCTGGTCGGGGTGAGCGGTCTTCCAGTCGCCAACAATGGCGTCCTGTGCGGCGTCCTTGGCGTCAAGACGCGCAATGGTTTTCGCGTATTCCTTCGGGTCGATGAGTTCAAGGTGCTCCACCTTGTCATCGACGGCGGCAATGGCGGTATCTTGTGCGGCGTTCTTGGCCTTGATGGCGGCGATGTCCTGCTTGTTGGTATCGTTGTCTGTCTCAAGGGCGGTGATACGGCGCTCATGGTCAGACAGTTCGTCAGCGTGTTTTGCCAGCTCCTGCGCGTTCTTGGCGATGAGCTTTCCGTTTTTCAGCTCTGCCGCCTTGGCGCGGGTCGTCTCAGCTGTCAGGGCGGCGTTGGTGGCGTCGGTCTTGGTATCGAGTGCATCAAGACGCCCTTCGGCGGCAGTGGTGCGATTCTCGAGAGCGTCAAGCCGCCCGTCCTGCTGTACGTCCTTCTGCTGGATGTGGGCGATGGCGTCCGCGTTCTGGGCGATTTTGGCCTCATCTTCGGTGAGGTCTGCCCGGAGTCCGTCGGTAACAGAGGTGAGCCGTTCGATAGCCGTATGGTTATCAGTGACTTCCTTATGCAGAACGGAAAGTTGTGCGGCATGGTCTTTGAGCTGTTCCGCGTGCTTTGCCAGCTCCTTGGAATTGACGGCGATGTTGGCGGCGTTGTCCTGAATGTTCGCAGTGTTCCGGGCGATGTTCTGCGTGTTCTGGGTCAGGGTCGCGGCCTGTGCATCGTTGACAGTCTCGATTGCAGAGAGCCGTGCATCCTGCTCCCGGTCTTTCGCCTGAATGGCAGAAATGTCCGTGTCGTTGGAAGAAATCTGTCGCTGAAGGTCAGCGTCCTTCGCTTCGAGTGCGGCGATGTCCTTCACCGTCTGTGCCTGCCCGGCCTGAAGGTCAGAGATAGCCGCATCGGCGTTGTCCACGCGCTCTGCGAGAGCATCCACCCGGGCGACAGTGGACGCAACAGAGTTCTTCATCTCTGCGTTGTCCTTGTCGTACTGAGTGATTTTCTCCCGGAACTCCTTGTTATCAGATGCAAACCCCGTAACCTGTTCAGACAGGTCTTTCACCTGATTTTTGTACTCTTCGACCTGTGCATTATATGCACCGGTGAGCGCCCAGTATCGCTCATTCTTGATGTCGATACCGGGCGGCACGGGACACTTGGAAGTGTAAGACTCGCCCTTATAGGTCACGATAGTCAGGGACTCATATCCCCGTTCCGTGTCCCACTCGATGGGGTCAGCGAATTTCGGGACGTACCGCGCCCCGACGTACTGGGACGGCCCACAGCCCGGGGGCGGGGGCGGCGTCGGACGGGGCGGGCGCGGGGGACAACAGGGGTCAGGATGACAGGGGTGGCACTCGCCGCCCGGTGCATAAGGTGCAGGCTCAATGGGAAACGGATGACAATGCTTGTCGTGTGTCATATTGATAAAGCTCCTTCCTTAGTAATACTTAATAATGAGGTGGCCGTACTCCGGTTCGGTAATGTCCGCACCGGTATCGAAGGTGAGCCACTTCCAGTTAGCCGGGACATAAGCGCAGAAGCGCCCGGAATCGGTCAGCCCAAACCACACGAAGTGAACCATTTCGTTGACCATTGCAGGAAGGTTTTTGTCGGCCCACTCGATGAAACGCCCGTCTTCGAAGTCCCCGCTGTTGAGACGGTCGTTGATACAGTGCTGTGCATCGGTCAGGGCTTTCGTGGCCTGATTCAGAGCGGCAATATTGCCGCTGTTCGCGTCCAGCCCCTTCGAGAGCTGTTCAACGAACGCCTGCAAGCTCTGAATCTGGCCCACCATCCACCTAAGGTCATACTGGAAGGGGTCGCCCGGTGTAATATACGGGGGCATGAAATTGCAGTTCATTACTTACCTTCCTTTCTGCCGATGAGGCTTTCCAGATAGTTGTCGGCGGCAATAGCTTCTTTGGTGAAGCTGTTGTTCTCCCACCATGCCCAGATAGCCGCGCCCACGGTCATACCGGTGGAGATGAGCTGTTCAAGCTGTGCATCATCCACGGGGATGGGGCTGTGTCCGGTAGCACTGAGAATCTGATTCATGAGAGCCAGAATCAGAACGGCGGTACGGGTCAGCGTTGCAACCTTAATTTTATTCACGTTTACACCCCCTTTCTCTGAGAAACTGGACTTCGCTTTCAAGGTCTTCTATCCGGTGATTTGCAACTTTCAGTTGCTCTTCCAGAACGGGAACTCTTGAAATCAAAGTGTTGTGCTCCCTGACTTCTCTTGTCAGTTCGTCCAACTTGGTATCGGTGACGGCCTGCGATTTACTGTTGGCGATGAGAACACCGGTCAAGGTGATGATTCCTGTTATTACAGCGGCTATCACTTCATTCATATTCTAACACCCCCGTCAATAACAGTCAAGGCAGAAAGTGCGGTGGAAGTCGTCAGCGATTTTATTATAAATATCGAACAGAACGACGGCCCTTTCTGCTTCAATCATCTGTTGGGTAGTTGTAACGCCGATGTTGCCCGATTTGCTATACTCATGTGTCACGGTGACGGTGGTGTTCTCCTTCCCCGTCTCAAGAGACACGGCGTGTTCATTGTGTTTGTTGTCCTTCAAGGACTCATCCCGGGTACGGTCGTCGTACTGGTTTTTCTTGACGCTCCCGCCCTTGGTAGTTCCCTTGTCGGCGTGTTGGTCTTTCGAGATGCTTTCTGCACGGGTATCGTCAACCGTTCCGTCAGACGCCGCCGAATGAGTATCACCGTGGGTATCGGATGTGGACAAATCACGGGTAGTTTCAAAAGCGTGGTTTTCGGTGTTCTGGGTGGTATCTTGGTCAGTCGTCACGCCCTGCTTGAAGTCGGTGTTCTGGGTGGTATCTTCGTGTTCTGTCCAGTTGGTTTTCTTGGTTTCGTCCGAATGCCCTTTCTCATCGGTGACAGTGTGGCTAGTGTTGTCTGGCTGATATGTGGCTTCGTTTTCAGCAGACAGTTTGTTTTCGGTATCGCTGACGGTGTTTTTGGTCGTGTCGATTGTGTCCGTTATCGTTTCATCATGGGTAGTGTCCCGCGTCCCGACAACACCAGTATGCGAAGTAGTATCAACTTGACTATCAAGAGTGCCTTTAATATCTTCGACGAAGTCACGGGTTTTCTCGCCCTCTGCCGTCGAAAGGTTTTTGTCGTGATAATGTCCATCCTCTTTGTTCCATCCATCATGCACGGTTTTGCTGTGCTGGGTGGCGTCGTCGGTTTTCCAGCCGTCGGCGGCAGTATCTTCATGGTAAGCACCATCCTCAGTGTTCCACCCGCCTTTTGTGCTGTGGGCAGAAGCGGTATCTGTTGCCCCGCCGTGGCTGTGGGCGTCGCTCTGGGTGCTGGTATCCCGGTCTGTGGTCGTCGTGTCGGTGCTCCGCTCTGACATTTCAGTATTCCAAATGGGATTATATTCAAGCTTCGTTGTTGCATAAAGCTTATCCCAGATGGGGCAGTGCTGTTTTGACCAGTAATAAATCTCATTCTTCATATAGAAGGGGTCAGGGTGGTACAAAGGGGCAAGTCCGTGCAGGCGGCGTATTGCCGAAATTGCCTGCATCTTATCCAGCCCCACGGGCAACACCATGTTTGCGAAAAGGTCATGGTCATACATTAACAGCGCTTCAAGGTTTGCACCACTGTCCAGCTCATTCACCAGCGTTCCGTAATAAAGAGGCATCATCTTCACTCCCTTCGGTGGTCAGCTCAGGTTCGTTGATTTTGAAAGTAATGTTCAGGCCGTACATTTTGTTCACTTCATCAAGGGACTTTTCAAGACAGATTCTCCACACTTCACGGCGGTTAAACGTCTCAGCGTCCGCGCTTTCGCTTTCGTTGACGTTCATCCGTTCTTTCTTGTCGGGCTGGACTTTGATTCCAAGTTCCCGATAAAAGTCCATCAGAATAGTTCGTCTAAACTCCATGAGTTCGGGAAGGATAAAGTTTTTCGACAAGTCACGGTCAATTTGCATAATGGGCAGTTCATAAGCACCGCCCTCACCGGTCTTGCCTTCAAGGGGGCGTTTAAGGTCGGCATTGAGTACAATGCCCGGCTCACCGTTTGCCAGCCGTTGGAACATCATTTCAAGGCTTTTCTTTTGTTTGTCATCCTTGGCAAACGCACCGTATGCAAACCGGGCATTCAAGGCGCTCTGCCGAATAGCCACTTCTGCGTGTTGCATCTCAACGGCGTACTTGGTAATAATGTCCCAAATACCCCGATAGTCAGGAGTAAGCTTGATGACGCCGCATTCAGTGCCTATTTCAAGGGGGCGGTTGAACTGGAAGAACTGGGTTGAAATGGTCATTGCGCGGGGCTGATACTGTAAGCCGTACCCCGAAGGATACCCGGGCTGTACCACCATGCCGTATTTCTTTGTGTTGAAAACTACGGCATAACCCATTCTGAAAAGCTGGTACATAAATGCATCATAGTCCCAGCCGATTTGTCCGGGTGCGGCTTCGGGCAGACCGTCGAACTCGATGATTGAACGACATCTCTGGAAGAAGGAACGCTCCCAGTAATTAAGGGCGTCGGTGGAAATGCTTTTGATGAATGTTCCACATGGAACACCGCCGTCAAAGAATCCATTGTAACACTGATACATTATCTTCACCTCACTCGATAAATACGCCGCTGTCCATAGCGCGGTTGATATATGCTATTTCGTCCGGCATTGCTCCTTCGGGCTGACAGGAGAAACCACGGGTTTTACAGTATCCCGAAACCGGTGTTGCCACCTTCATGACCGGATACCCATACAGGCCCTGATAGCCTGCATCGTCAATGGGGGGATAATACAGAAGCGTCAGCCGCGCTTCGGTAGGTAACAGCGTCTGTGACGCGCCTGCCGTGAAGCCCACGCTCTGGGTGATGGGCGTGATAGTCTGCCGCAATCCTTCGGCGGCTGTCGCCGCTCCCTGCATTGCCGCCTGTACGCCGCTTGCCTTGCCGATGAGTCCCGGGGTGAGAATCGCCGCGCCAACACCCCCGCCGAACTCCATTGCACCGCCCACAATGGTGGATGCACCGCCCATCGCCTTGATGGGGTCAATGTTGCTTGCGCCGATTCCATAGGGGCTTGAGATGTTCGTACTTCCCACGAACGCGGTGTAATCTCCTGCTGTTACTCTTACAGTAACAGAGCCGTCTATCAAAGTCAAGCACCATTCAATATCTACCGTCAGGGCGTTGTTGCACTGGTCAACCGGGATACCTACAACACCGATATTTGGGACGTAAACTTGAATCTGACAATTCATCCGTTTCCAGTCCTCAGCGGGCCACGGAATAGGAATGGATGTTGTGACCTTCCTGTTGTCCTTCATGGAAACGATACGGCCCGTGACCGCCGTGTCAAAGCCGCCCAGAGTAATCGAGCTTTGACGTCCTGCCCCGTATCGACCAAAGTTAATCGGTAGCCAGTAACAGGAGCGGATATTCTCGACTGCCGAAGAGCCGAAAACGAACTTGTTCATGAACTCAGGAAGTGCAATTTTCCAGTCAACCATAGCTTTAGTTTCAGCTTCCCATAAAGTAGAAAGCGCCGTCAGCAGGGTGCTCATGGTCGTTTGACTGACGGCATAAGTGGCAAGGCCACCTTTGCCCACACAGGACAGCATATAAACGCCTGTATCGGGGTCTAAATTACCGTCCGTAATATCGACGGCAACGGTCGAAACCGTCGGGCGTCTTGCGACGTTCTGCCGCGCGTCCTGCAAACGGAACTGCGCCCCGCTTGCGTCGCTGTTAAAACCGTATTCAATAAACGTCTTGGTTTTAAGGATTGCTTCACGGTACGTTGCAAGGGGGTCAATACTAAGACTGATTTGCCAGATGTTCGCCCTGAGAGTGGTAATATCATCAATCCAGTAAAACGATTTGGTTTCTTCACAGTGGCAGTAGTTCCATTGCGGAGAAATATTGATGGAATTGATAGTGCAATAAATAACAGGGTGTTCCATGCTGGTAGGTTTCTTGAAATCGCACCGCTCCAAATCCTTTAACACACCGTAGTCAAAAGCCTTGGTAGAATTGAGCCGCTTTTCAACATTTCCAAAATGGAAATGATAGCCGTGCTCAACACTGGGGGCGGGGACAGCTCCATTGAATGTGCCTGCCATTCTATCACCTCTTTCTATAAAATAAGCCCCGCCCCAGAGGGGGCGGGGCGTTCAGCGGTTACGGGCCGGGTGTGACCGGGTCTGCCATATAATAAAGGATTGCGTTTTCCGTGGGGTCAAGGGTGTAGTCCATCTTCCAGTGGTGCTCAATATTCCAATACTCGCCCCGCGTGTTAAAGGGAGTCGTCCACACGTTGTCCTTGAAGTAGGTCGTCGCCATAGCGCGCTTGTCGTACAGCAGGCCCACCACATAGTCGAGTTTGACGGGCTGGCCCTGCTCTGCTTCGGCGGTCGTCACGTTGAACTGAGCGGGGACAACGTCGATTGCGGAGCGGTCGTTGATGTTCTGCCAGAAGGTAACGCCCTCATAGTTGCCAAAGGACAGATAGCCCGGGCCGAAGATAGCGGGATAGACCCACGCCTTTGCATCGTTGATAAGGGGCTGGTACAGAAGAAGCTTCTGCTCACTCTTGGGAGTATGCCGGAACAGATGCAGGACGTTCCCCTTGTCATCGGTACACCGGGGAGTCAGATGGAAAAGCTCAGTGGACTCTTCCAGAAGCGCAGTATCCGTTTCCAGACGACTCACGAAGAAGGAAAGAAACTCCTGCAAATGAGAAGTAAGAAGCTCCCGGGTGGTGTAGGCGGTATTACGGGCCACGTTGAAAGCCGCCGTCAGGTTGACTTTGCTCCCGGGCTTGCCGGTGTTATAGATTGCGCCCATATAGTTCATGACACACAGGCGGTTTTCCATCTCCTTCCAGCGGGCAACGTCATTCTGAATCTCAACAGCCATACCCTGCATAAAAGCGGAGAACTCCGACTCAGACTGAAATGCCGTGTTGAGCTGGTCAAGAAAACGGGTGTACGTCTGGTTCAGAGTCTTCTGGTCGCCGTACCACATTTCCAGCGGGTAACGCTTCTTGATTTTGTACATATCAAGGCTGTTACCGTCCACCAGAGTGTCGGGGTTCTGCTGGGTGTTGACGAAGTCAGTCTGTTCGAACTCGCCTGCGAAGAAGGCGATTTTCCGCATATACAGCCCCCAGTCCTGCCGACTCACCTCAATGGAAGTGAAGCGGCCCGTGTACGCGCGGCTGTTGATGACGGTGCGGGCCACCATGTTCGAAAGGGCCTGCAAAGTTCCTTCTTTGCTGGTAGAAAGACACATCTGACCGACGTTGATAAAGGAAGAAGTATCCACGGCGGTGATAGTCCGCTGACCGGTGACGTCCTGCAAGACGGCATTAACAATGGTATACACGTCCTTCGGACGGAACACATTGGCATTGGCGAGAGTGGGCATATTGTTCTTGGATTTTGCCACGATTTACACCCCCTTCGAGAAGTCCGGCGCGGCGTCCGGTGTTGCGGGCGTGATAGCCGCCCTGATAATGTCATCGACCGACACGGCATCAGCGGTATCCCCGCCCAAACTCCCCGCCGTGGGGGTCGTCAGAGTGTCCAGCCGCGCCGTGAGTGCGGCGATGCTCTGGGCCATTGCGCCCCAGTCCGGTGCAGACGGGGCGGCTGGCGAACTTGCAGAAGCAGTAACATTTGTTGCAACGTCACCGGGCAAGGGGGGCGCACCCGTCAGCGGTGCGGCCTTGGGAGTAGTGGGGGCGGGTGCGGGATTGCTACCCAGAAGGGCGGCAATGTCTGCCTTGGAATAACCCGCACGGGCCAACATGAGAACGTCATCGAGTTTCATTTAATAAGCTCCTTTCCAACGGCTCTTGCCGTTTCTGACATCCACATGAGTGAATGTATGATAGATTCCGATACCCCCAGACGCTCCCAAGAAGCACTCTGCATACTGGGCTACCTTCTCCGGGCTGATTCCTTCAATCCAGATGTCAGCCGCCTTTCCTTCGCAATGCTGAGACTTCGGAGAAGCGTTTTTAATAGTTCGGTTATACTCCTTGGAACGATACCCGCTATTGATGTGTACCGGCTTGCCGGTCAGGCGTCGGACGTTCTCCAAGAGGTCAACCAAACGGGGGTCGATGATGACATTGTCACAGGGGTCTTTACGGCTGTGAAACTCCTTCACTTTGAAGTGAGGGGAGACAGACGTGTTCGCGTCTGTCCTATATGAGTACAGAAGCATTCGCTTCACTCCTTTCTATGAAACGGGGGTGCGCAAGATAAGAATGCAACTCCACGCCCTTCCGGGGCGCTTATCTTTTGGAGTCCCCCGCACCTTTATAATAGCACTCACTCTTCCTTCATGTCAAGATAGTCTCTTATTTTGATAAGGGCCGGAACATCGGCACACCAGACTTGACCCAAAACAAACATCAAACCAAAGTAAGGATGAGCCAGCCGGAAAGTGTTTCGCCCGGCCTGTGTGTCGGGGTATACTTCATGGGACTGGTGCGGGGAACTGCACAAATAATAATGTGCATCATCGTATTTGTAACAATATAAGTCCCCCACTTTGAACTCCGGTTTCATGCCGCGCAAACTCATCGGATGGACTGCTTCAAGGTTGTTGTAACTAAACTTGTTTTCCATTGCCATCTGATAAAACTTTGAATCCTTGTTTTTCATCATGTGTTTCATGAACGCTGTTTGCGCACGTTTCTCACTGACGCGCTGAGACTTCGGCATACAGAGGAAAACGCCGCTATCTGTAAGCGTCCATTCTTTGCCCGTTCTTGCCATTTTCGCAATCTCATCGACAACACCCAGTTCGACCAGCACGGGAGACGTAATATCAAAGGCGTTTGCGAGTAGCCACATTCTCAGCGGGGGTTTACCTTCAAGTTCTCTGTTGCCGTTGATGGTAACATAGGCATTCAAAAGAGCGTCGCCCTCTGCCTTGCGTTTCACAACGATTTTCTCCGGGATGAACTCATCATACACGACATCATAAAAAGCAGAGCCGTTAAAACCGCGAATGTTCGCAATGCTGGGAAGGGTCATCCCGATTCCGTATTTCTTGATGCAATCTTTCGGTTTTCCGTCCTCATACTCATACTGTCCGATGGTGTACGTCACCTTTCCGCTCTTCACAATGTCCACATCAAACCCTTCATTCTTGAGAGGCAAGAAGGGGTTTAATTGTGGGTCAGATGTGATTGCGTCAAACTCTGTGGTGGTGCGTCGCAGATACAGAAATGGCTTGTCGTTCGTCAACTCATACAACAGTGTGCCGTAGGTTTTGCCCACCTGTCGTTTACCTATTATAATGTTACACCATGCCCCTAACGAAGAAACGGCTGGGATATTCACCCAGCCGTCTTTTGTATAGAGGTCAAGCGTAACGTCTCTGTTACGCTTTCCCATTGTTACCCCTCATGCCGGGTTTTCCAATCCCCCGGGTCGCCTGCCTGCGTCGCGTGGTTGATAACCGCCTGTGCGATACTGTCCTCATCGGCACTGTCCAGCCACACCCCGACGGCGTCCACCCACTTATCAGTCTTGTTGCTCTTGTTCTGAGGGGGTGCGACAAACGCGCCGTTCTTGCCGTCGATGACCTTCATGTTGTAGAGGGCAAGGCCGGGAAGGTTAAGGGTGAATGCAATCACCTTGTCACTGAGGAAACGGCAACCGCTGACGGCCGCCCCCGTAATGTTCAGCTTGGGCTTGTCGGCATACTCGTACTCAGGGGCGGCAACGGTCGAACGATTTTTCTTGAAAGTAGCCATAATATAGTCTCCTTATTATAGTTTCTGGGCGGCGTGAATTTCGTCCAGCTTGTCGATAATGGTATACAGCAGTTCGTTTGTCTTGCCCTGCGCGGTGAACATCTTCGTCAGAAGCTCAACGATTGCGGCAAGTTTGTTATTGATGTCCTGCATGGTTCTGTACCCCCTTCAACCGAAAATCCAACGACTGAGGAACTGCTTCCCCACGGGGTCAGCGTTTGCCGGGTACAGCGCAGAGGGCTTGAGATGGTCGTTGTAGACCGTAGCAATGAGATGGTTCTGAGCTTTCAGCTCTGCTTCCATCTGGGTCATCGTCTTGTTTTCGTGACAACAGGGATTCCACGCGGGACTGTACGGAAAGCCGTGTCTTGCGCCCTCTTCGAACGCCGTGATAGGAACGGGGTCAAAGCGGCCCACACCTGACACGATATTCGAAAGGTTTTCGTCCTTGTCATACACCAGACCATAAATGTTCTGGGCGGCGTCCTCATAGAACAGGACATAGGACACGTTTGCCGGGATACAGCACCCGGCAGTGCAGGTATCAGCCATTGTTTACCTCTTCTTTCAGGGCGGCGTCCGGCTCTTCGTCGTCCGGCTTTTCACCCGTCTCTTCCAGCTGGCTGTGCAGGTCGTTCCATGCGAAGTCGGCGGGGACGACGCCACACATGACAGAAAGGATGTTCGGATAGTTGACATCGAGAGCGTCCATCTCGAAGACTTTCGTGCCTACCTTGCTAGCTACGACTTTGTAGCCGTCCAGCTTGGCGCACTCAGTACAGGTACGGACATTGTGCGCTTCGATGAAGAGAAGGTCAAAAACCTTCTTGGCCTTAACAGCGGTGAGCAGAACGTACTTGATGGAACATTTCATGTGGTCTTATCTCCTTTTGTTTGTGAGTGGTTGATGTTCGGTATTTGAAACGCTGTTGTGTTTCATGGTTTTATTATACGCTTCTTATAGCTGTTTGACAACTGTTTTGACCGGCTTAT
>ERZ1024365.77-NODE-77-length-15611-cov-1796.714322_pt1 | contig 15611 bp, 16 predicted proteins | sample MGYA00520788_ERZ1024365 | MGnify/ENA primary metagenome ERZ1024365 (study PRJEB33242, sample SAMEA3444265) | Homo sapiens | biome: Host associated; feature: Gastrointestinal tract; material: Stool | place: Uganda | collected 2011-01-01 ... | reverse complement strand
AAACTAGCTGTAAATCCAAGCAATAATACAGCTGCTTTAGATGCATTTGGACCGGCTTTCGAAGATGCCTTGAACAGCAGCATCATAGTTCCAAATACTGCTACAAATTGTTTCCATCCTTTCTTCATGGAACTAAAATCCATCTTAGAAATTTTAGACATTACTTTAGCTAATCCGTATATTGCCACTACAGAACTTAACAATGTAAGCGCTCCTCTAGCTCCGCCTAAACCATTCGCTTTTCCAACAGCAATCATAAGAACCGATAACGATCCAACAGCCAATACTAAAGCACCAATAGTGCTCCCAGCATCTTCAATATTATAATTAGACAACCCTTTTATAGCTTCAACCATCAGTAGCAGAGAGGCTGCTAAAGATACAATTTGAAGAGCTCCAGCAGCTGCTAATTTAGCATTTGCACCCATTGTATACTTTGTTAAAGCTCCTGAGCATATTGTAATCACTCCTACAAGCCCTGTAATCACTCCAATATTAATTGCCATGGATTTATTAATGGTCACATTTTGAAGTTTCTCAAGTGCAACGGTCATTAGTAAAATACTTCCAGCAATAGAAATAACCATGGCCGAAACTCCGGAGAATCCTTTTGCTAACTTTTCTGTTGAAATAGAACCGATCGCGTAAGCAAATGCTGTTAATGCTGTTCCCAATATACCTATCAAGACAACAGCACCTTCGATTCGATCCTGAGGTAACACAGTTAACAAAGCTATTGACCCCACTAATATAGCTAGAGCTTTTGCAATTTTAATCACTATGTCAGCTTTGATAGAATCCTGCCAAGTTTTAAGGGTTAGTGCTCCTTGATTCATTAATTTAATAAAGCTGTTACCAATCGCTGCTGGCAAGGCAAATAAACCACCGAACCTATCGGTAAGCACCGACAATAACTTAGAGAGATTATAAAGGGCCTTTACAGAAACCCCTCCTAACAAGATAGTTAAGATATTAGCTGTATTAACCTTTCCGGATTTGTCTTCAACGAAAGAAAATACACCATCAAATGTATCAATCATCGTTTTCTTGAATCCGGCTGCCTGATCAGTCCAACCTTTTAAATATCCTGTTATCTTAGACCTAAGAGAATATAATTTCGAAGTAAAAGAATCTATCGAATCTCCTGCTCCACCAAAACTCTCTTTAGCAACTGCTCCTATTCCAAGAATAGTACTGAGTAAAGCTTTGAAATCTATATGGCCAACTTCTTTACAATGATCAATAAATTCATCAATCAGTTTCCCAGCATTTTCACCAAAGTCTTTTATATCCGGCCATAATGTTTTAACTATAAGATCATCTAAGAATTTTATTACTTCCTGTGTCCCTTTCCAGTTCCAAATAGCTTTTCCAAAGTACTCAATATTTTTTATAGCGAATGCTATTGCTGATGATACAAGATCAACACCTTTAGCAACTACGCCAGAAACATTTCCAAATTTTTCAAACTGAACAATGCCGTCACCTAGGACTGCTGTAAGGTCTAATACACTATTTACAGATACTCCTAACAATTTAGAAACTACCTGTAAGGCTACCTTGAGACCTACTCCAAGAACATTTTTAACAATTTTTACAATTGTAAACAGACCCTTTAAAGTTCGATATAATTTGTCGACTTTATCTCTGGACATTATCAGTTTTTTAGTAAAGACTTCGAATGCGTCAGTTATGCTCTTTATTTCTTTTGCATTCTTTTCTGGGAATATAGCCCTATAAGCAACTCTAAAGGTATCCAATACTCCTACTGCAGCTGCCATTACGTTAACAAATGAACGCATTAAAGAATTTCGTCCACCCATTTGTTTCCAAGCGTCAAGGGTGGCATTCTTAGCTGCAAACGTTTTTACGATGTAGTTACCGATTATATTGTCTAAAAAGCCCCAAAGTTTTTTAGATTCTTCAAAGTTACCAAATATCGTTTCCCATGTATGTTCCCATCCAGAACCGATAGCTTCTTTCCAAGCTGCGAACATCTGTCCAGCATCTTTAAATTCTGAAGCTGCAGCATATGCTTTTTGACCAAGTTCTGTAGTTTCATCAGTATATTTACTAAACGTCTGAACAAGAACATCTGTAGTCATCCACTGATACTGAAGGTTATCGTTCCAGTTCTTTGTAGCATTAAACGCATCGGATGTGGCTCCTTTAGCGTTCGTTGTTGTTGTATAATAGTCCTCGCCCTTTTTAACGACTGTACCTAGAGCAACCGCGGTATCAAGCAAATTCTGTTTAAAATCCATCGTAGCCATATTCGCTACTTCAATTGATTTCCAGTCAATGAGCTTTACGTATCCGGCTGATAATGCCTGAGCAAAGTTATACATCGCGTGGGATGCCTGTTCTGCATTTGCACCAGAAATTGCCGCTTCGTTCGATACACCCTTAATTGCCGCAACTGCATCTTTCAAACCTACACCAGCGTTTGTAAACTTACCGATATTTTCAGTCATGTCTGAGAACGAATAAATAGTTCTATCTGAATATGTATTGAGCTCATCGAGATACTTATTTACAGTGGACAAACTTTCTCCAGTAGACATAATAATTGTCTGGATAGAGTTCATCTTTAGTTTATATTCATTCCAACCATCGGACATACCATCAAAAGCTAATGCCGATACTATTTTTTTGCCTGCGTCAACGGCTGCATTTGTAAGTCGATTCAACACGCTCATAGCTACGGTATCCATAGCTGAGAATTTGACTTGAACTGCTTCTACTGCCCTGCCCATCCCATCCATGTTGAACTTTTTGGTCTCATTTTGAAATTTAGCAAGGCTCTTTCCAGACTCGCTAAAGTCGATGCTTTTCTTAAGAGCTTCTATAGATTTTTGACTTTGACGGATTTTTTTCTCGAATTGTCCATTCTCAAATTGCATTCGAACAACGTCATCTTCAACAACTTTACCCATTATCCAGTGACCTCCTTCCAAGCATCTTTAGCTAGTCTATCAAATACCGGTTTTAAAGCCGGATTAATGTAGTCAACCCCCTGAACATATCCACCATTTCTAGTTCCATGCCCATACTGTAGAATAATAGCGATATTCACATGGTTCACTACATTAGAATTTTTAAAAACCAAACTTATAGATCCGTTATCGCGCACTATTTCATAATACCATGATGCAGCTGTCACTCCAGTATCAACAGGAGTTGCAGCCTTGAGGGCAGCTACACCTTCACGTCCGTATTTGTTTAATACACCAACGTTAACGCCTTCCAAAAGCTTTTCGAAATAATTATTGAGCTTTTTAAAGTTGCCCTCAAGTTTGCATCTGATCATATCATTTCTCCTTATTCAATTAACTTAGAAGATTCTACAAATCCTGTATACTTCTTTCCTTTAATGGTTACAGCACAAAGTAACCATACAGATTTTTTATACTTGCTGAAGTATCCGTAGCATTCAACCTTTCTCCCAGCTGGAATTTCAACCATAAGCTTTTTGTTCCATCCAGCGTCAATACGCATAGGAGTTTTCTTAGAAGTTTTATATGAGCCCTTATAAAAATAACTCAGCTGTGCTGCATAACAGGTAGTAGTCGTTATTCCACAAGGTGTGTTAATTACTGCATCTACTTCTTTCATAACGGCGTTGACATCATAATGCTTTTCTTTAAGATTCGATTTATAATCTTCTCCCCATTGACCAGCGATTACTTCTCTTGCTACTGTTTTAACTTCTTTACCGGCATGGCGGTGAGTACTGGTACTGATCTTTGGCTGATCAGCATCGTATTTTGGCGTGATGAATCCGCGTATAAATTTTCCATTAATGTTAACTGTCCTCTTCTTAACAGAATCTTTATAATTACCCTCGGTTACGACAAAGTATCCTTCATTCTTATTGACATATGTCACCATGCCAATATGTTTCGGAGTTCCTTTATTATCTCCTACTCCATTATCCTCCCAATCGTAAATACATGCATCTCCAATTTTAGGAATATAATCATCTTTCTCCTGCCAGCAGCCCATTTTCTTAGCTTTTTTAATAATGTAAAAACAACTGCACTCAACTGGCATAATATCTGTATACCCCAGAGCAATTGCCACGGCAGACCAAGTCGTAGCGCACCACGCCATCCCTGGTTTCATGGTTACGCCTCTTGGTTTTTCTTTCTGTTTATTATAAATGTCAAGAATAGATTTATAAGATCCATCTTTTTCATTTTTTCCAACCCAAGAATTGATAAGGTTAACAGCTGCTTTTCGCGTTCTGGCCATAATATCACCCCTTTGTATGGTTTGCTTTTTTTCGTCTTTCATTTTCTTTCTTTTGCCATCTACGGATTTCATCAACGGACATCTTCTTAGGTGGATTAGTTTTTACAGCGTACAATTCTATTAACATGAACACACGCTTTATATTCCATTTCTCGCAAGGATCGAATGGTATTCTAGCCATGGCTAAGTAAGCGTATATTAATTCGCTAGTTAACGTCTCCGGTTTTTCTTTATCGTCGTCTCCGATTGTAAAAACCCTAGATGCCGTAGCTGGGTCCTGAATATAGTCTATCACTTTTTTAAGTAAACGATCATCAAGCCGTTTAAAAAATTCAACCTTATCAAAAGACCCAACTATCATACAATAAATATAATCAAGAAACTCTTCATCAGTTAGAGTTCCCTCATCCATAAATTTCAATAATGGTTTATGCCATATTTGCTCCCATTTTGAAATTGCTATTAAGGAATGCTCGAGTTTAATCTTAGTAGGTTTTATAACCTTTCCAAAAGTTTGAGTTTCTTGATCAAATGGCTCATATCCAGGAAGAATTAATTCGAGCATGATTGTCTCCTTAGTTTGCTTCTTTCATAGCGTCATCAGCTGCAACTGCAGATCCTGCTACTTCTGCCATCGCTGCTGAGATTGCTTTTCGCTGAGCATCATTCAATGTAGCATCATCATAAACTCCAGATTCGGCTGCTTTCTTGATCTTGTCATTTACATCGTCAGGCATGATCTTAAGCAGGAATTCGGAAGCTTTTGCTTCGTCCATGCAAATTTCCATAAAGAACTTGTCATATGCTGCAGTAGACTTGAACTCAGCCAGTGCTTCAGGGGTCTTTGTAAATGTACGACCGTCAAGAGACTTGATTCCATAAGCTGCGTCAATAATCTGTTCAAATAGATGCATGATATCCGGCTGGGACTGTTTCTGTACCATAAGACTCATATATGATGTTAAGCCCCCGTTAAGGCTTGTTTCCAATTTTAAAATTTCACTTTGCGTTAAGTTGAAGTAGAAATCCTCGGATCTCTCGTTTCCGTCAAAGTCCTTGTAACTGATTGTTTTGATAAACATAGTTTAGTCTCCTTTCATTCTTAAAAATCCTAGCCTGCATATTTTTAGCAGACTAGGAAAAACTTTATTTTGTTTTAAGTGTTAAACCGGTAAGTGTGTACTCTTTGGTTTCTGTCGTGCCTTTATTAGTCGCTTTAATTAAGATGGACTGCTTATTAGCATCTTTGATCTTAAGAACTGCCTGATGATCAGACTGAAGAAGATTAGATGGACCAGATGTTCCGCCTTTAACTTCGACTGTCAATGATTCAGGGAAACCACTCTTTGGTGCAATGTCAAGAGCAATGTAATTACCGCTCTGTTCATCAACTTTACTGCTGAATCCGGTATAGCCCGTCACATAGTTAAGAGTACCAGAAATTACTCCGGTGCTCTCATTGACCTTAATATTTGACTGAAGATCAGCTGCCTTCTTGCCAAGCAGGTCGTCTTCTCCTGTGATAGGAGTTGCAGAGACGTCCAGTGACGGGTCTGTTATTTTAAAAGGTTAATGATCTCATCTGGAAGCAGCAACTTAGCTTCTGCTTCTTCTGTTCCATATAAAGCATCTTCAATTTTCTTCATCTTTGTAGCTTCGACCTTTGTGGAATCAATCTCGAGATGGGCCGTAGGCTTGAATCCATCAACTGTTACTGGAGTTGTTGATACTTCCCAACTGAATGAAATTGCCTCTGGGGAATCATTTACAGTCTGGAAGTTTTTCTCGGATGGTGATGCTTTAGCGCCATAAATGATGTGAATCTTGTAGCCATAATCATTGCTCTTTACATCATTGCCAAGCAATGTACGATAAGAGAAACCGAATGTATCTCTGTTCTGCTGGCCGATAGTAACTCCCTTAGTAATTTCAGCTGTACCATTGCATCTATCAAATGCTTCTGGATAAGTATAAGCTTCGATTGTAGCTCCGAACTCTTCGGCTGACATGAGGCTAAGATACTTCATGTTATCAGCGTATACAGCGGATGCTTCTGCTCCAGATGGAGATTCTGTGACTGCAGTAAGGCCATTCCATGCAGAACCAACGCCATATTCTCCGTCAACAACAGGGTAAATAACTCCATGATCTACACCGGTTTCATACTTACGTTCTCCGGTTTTGTCCCATGTTAATTTAGACATGTTTTTCCTCCTTTAAAATATAATTACAAAGACCGAATGGTACATGCCATCTGATATATAAGATCTATTAAATCTTGCAGTGGGTATCTCCACTATCATATCAATCAGCATACTATCCGGATCTTTAGTTACCACTTCTACTGAGTATTCTTTATCAATACTATAATTTTTATTATCTGCCGATCGAATATTGTAATCGTCAACAGAATATATTATTGCCGGGTATTTGATGTTCTTTATAACTTTTTGCCCAGCACCGGATGCATTGGAAGGGGGCTGGAAATATACATTGGCACCTTTTCCAATGATATCTTTTAAATATTTATCAAAGTCAAGTCTCGTCCTCATTCCACAGCTCCCCTAATGTTATTATTAGTCTAGGGGCCTGTGAAGCATCAACTTCTGTTGCCTTCCACTTAGCCCCCATAAACTCAACCCATCTCATGTCAACGAAATGATCACGCATATAGGCATCGCCAATAACGCTGATCTGATTAGAGATCGAAATGTTATATGAGATCTTCTCCTGCGAATCCTGAAGACGTCTAGTACTACGAAGAACATCGCCTCGATATGTACGTTCCGTTATTTGCTCAGTCCAAACTGATTGAGCTGTTTCCACCTGTTCTGCAAAGCCGATCTTACCACACCATCTATTCACGATCATTTCCTCCCATTTTGATTAGTTGCCGCCCTGACCAGAAACTGCTTTGCTAAGATCTGCTGTTGGAATCTTTGTTTCAATTGCAATAGCTGATAATGGCTTGATCAATGCACCGGAGATACGTGTCTCAATAAGATACTTCTGAGCGTTGTAATCAATGTCGAAATCATCAAACATGTTGATTGCTCCGCCCTTGTCTGCACCAATGTTGTAATCCTGCAGGTTTACGATGATACCCTGAAGAGCCAGTGTATCAGTCTTATCTACACGTGTAAGGTTCTCCATAACCGGAACGGAAACAATCTTTGATACACGGCATGCTGTAGCCAGCTTGTCAATGTTATCGTAGATGATTCTACCGTTCTTATCCTTAAGCAGCAAACACTCAGTAATAATTGACTCTGGAGCAAACAGCTTTGGATTACCGGAACCCTTGTACTCAATACGTGCTCTTACGCAGGCCTCGATAAATGCATTAGCCTTCTCAGCTGCACTTGTATCTTTTGTAATTGCAATAGGATACTTGATTGTGTAGAGATCAGCATCTTTCCAAATAGGACGAATGTTGTCCTCTTTGATGTGATCGTCGCTGGATACGAGACGTCCGTCACCAACCAGGACTGCTCTTGCAATTTCCTCGTTCAGCATCATTCTCATTTCTGCTTTCAGCCAAACGATTACATCGAAATCTGTAATATCAATCACATCATCGCGATCGATTTTCTGTTTCTTGTAGATTGTCTGCGGGGTTGTTGTTCTCTTCAGTAATGAGAATACTTCCTCCTTCTTCAGCTTGCCTTTGATATAACCTCTTGCCCGGGCTTCATCCTCTCTCAGGTCTGCAAATGTAGACTTGATTCTCGAGAATGGTGTGTGGTGTACTCCATTCATTACTTCGGTTACCCATCCCTGATCTCTTGCGATGAAATCTGGTGGTGTGTTTAAATTCTTTGCATCCGGGAATAAGTACTCAATATTTGTAATACCATGAGCAAGAAATGATTCTTTCATAGAACCATATCTCTTGCCATCCTCGATAATCTCCTGCATTTCGCTATGGGACAGAACGTCGCCATTATCTGTACTGCTGCCTTCGAATAAGTTATGTGCGATTGCACCCATGTCATCATCCTCCTCTTCATACTCTTCGTCAGGATCTTCGACGTCCTCATCATCCTCCTCTTCATACTCTTCGTCAGGATCTTCGACGTCCTCATCATCCTCCTCTTCATACTCTTCGTCCTCGTAATCATCGTCTTCGAGAGCGCTAGGGTCTTCCGCTAATGCGCTTCCTACAGCTGTGTAGAAGGCATCTTTCTGTTCTGGTGTCATCGTATCGACGACATCCTGAATACTCTTATTAGCCACTTCATCTTCTCCTTCCTCATTTGAGTGCATAAGCTCAAGAGACTCTCCTGAGTAAATATACGCCTCATAATCATCATTATCGATTGTATCGCCATGTGCTAAGGCAACATCTTCAATATATGCTCCTGGATTTGCTCCTGCAAGAACAAGGCTAAGTTCTTTAATTTCACCATGCTGAACATATGGACCACGCTGCTGAAGATGATTAGCCCAAATACTAAGCGAATCCATATCACCATGCTGAACAGCATCTTTTGCAATTTGAGCATTATCAGAATCATTGAAATATCCATATGCGTAAACACCATCTTTTTTGCATTCCATATAAGCATGTCCAAGCACACTGTTAATGCTGTTGTGGTCGTGGTTATACACTAACGGAACTTTAGCGCCATCGATATCATCGAAAGCACCATGCTGAATGATTCTTCCATCGGCGCAAAGGATACCAAACTTTGTAGCCCAGCCTTTAAAGTCGCAATCAGCATACTTTGAGCGTTTAGCTCCCATTTTGAATTCCTCCTTTACTTATTGTTCTTCTGTTTCTTCGTCAGCAGACTCTGTATTATACATCTGATCCATCTCAGCATTGGAAGCTGAAATATTGTTGTTCGTCAGCATATCTGCCTTAGGATCATCTACTGGCCTATATCCAATTACTTGCCTGAACTCATTAGATGTCATGATACAGTTTCTCGTGAACTTATCAGCAAGCTCTGCAAGATTTGTAGTAGACACCAGTTTGAATGGGTCCCTGAAATATTTAATGGCATGCCCTTTAGTACGGGCTGTCTTAGTTAAGAACTTTCGATTCATCTCATCCACAACTGCTGCAAGTATTGGCTCGACTATACGATTGTAGTAATTATTCATCGTGTTCTCATCCGCTGTGCCATTTAGAATCTCCACAGTCATTCCCAATTGTGAGAACAACAGATTTGTGAAGTACTCTACCTGTTTGAGTAAGTTATTTTCAATAGACCTATTGAGCTGTGTTACATGCTCAGTAGAATCGATGTAAGCAATGCCATATTCGGAGTTTGCCAACTGATCGGTCAGCTCCTTACGGCGTTCTCTTGCCTGCTCCCTTTTCAATTCAGACTTAATCGTGTATGGCAACTGAATAATCAAATCCAGTTTGTTAGAACCGCTTCGATCATCAATAAAGTCAAGAATCGACAGCTTTCTTTTCAAACGATGTGCTGTTGAATTTTGCTCATTCATAATTGCATAGAACGGGTTCTCGACAATCGCCACCATTTTCTTTGGTAGATCAAGTTCCTCGAATTCGCCAGTATTGTCATTGTATATTCGCACTCTAACAGAACGAGGATACCAATTGATTATAGTGGCTGTGCGCATGGACTGAATATCATAGACATTGCCATGTACTGGGTCCATAGTCGTATCAACCGGGACTATTGCAACGCACCCTTCATCGAGGAGTTTCAGGACAATATCCTGTTTGAATGCTCGGGATGCCTGATCAATATTAGCTTCTGTTGTAAGGCAATAATTAAGCCCGTCTTCCACATTTTCTGTAAACCTTTTATTGTCATCTAACATAACATGCTCTATGTCAACTGCTGCAACGTCCGTAGATATCTTATTGTAGATTGTCGTTACGATAGACCGTTCATTTCCTCTCGTCAGTCTGGGGCGAGATGGATTATCATAGCTAGCTGCTCCAAGACCAGTTCCGTATGGATACTGTGTCGGGTCTTTGTTCATAAACGCATTCCAGCCATGCTTTAATCTGTTTATAAAACCCATATGTCATCTCCTTATTTAGTAAGGTAATCCAGATAAGCTTTTCCAGCTCGCTTTGCTTTATTGAAAGATCTTCTTACTTTCTTAACTCTCTTCTTAGCTGTTTTATATGCTTTGTTAGCATTTTTAGAAACTCTGTTGAATTCCTTCTTAGCTGAGTTGTATGCCTTACCCGCATTTTTGGAAGCTCTGTCAAGCTGCTTCTTAGCCGAAGAAGTATACGGCTTTGCATCATTAGCTAACTTCTGCCCAGCTCTACTGATCTTATACTCTGCCTTTGATTTGACAGAATTTGCCTTATTCCGAACTTCTGCAGAAGTAAGTGCACGATCCTGAGCATTCGTTTTAGCCTTTCTAGCAGCAGAGGTAGCTCTTCTCGTTGCTTTATAAGCTCCAGTTTTCTTGACATCCCTGGCAAGTTTCTGCCCAGCTCTCTCAAGCTTGTACTCGCCCTTTGAAACTACTGACCGAGCTTTTGCCTTTGCTGCATTAGCTGTAGGTGATTTTGATGCTTTGCTTACGAGATATCTTGTTGCTGCCATTTTGGCTGCGGCATCTCTTGTAGCTACTTTTGTAGCAAACCGAGCAGCTTTCTTTACTTTTGTTGATGGAGCATTCTGCTTTTTGACATTAGCTTTGATTCGCTGCATCTGTTTCTTCTGTTTCTTCTTTACCATATCAGAGTTCTTTTTAGCTACAGTATGAGCATTGACCGCTCTGATACGTCTCTGTAAATCTCTTTCCTTCTGAGCATTTTGAGCGCTTACTGCAGATGTTGGCCCCTTGTAAGGAGTCGATGCTTTTGCTTTGACAGTTTTCTTTGCGGATGCCATACGCTGAGCTTTTGCTCTTCTTACAGCCGAAGTATCAACTGGTGATCCACCTGACTTTACACGAGAGTCTTTTACAGCTAACTGCTTATGCTGCTTTGCAATTACTTTCTGTCTTGCATTTGCTTTTCTGTTCATAGCATCGATCTTTCCAGCTTCGGTATGCGGATAGATGCTCTTCCGGTACATACTTGAAACTTTCTGATCTATATTCGCTGCGGTTTTTCTTACGCCGTTTTTAACTGTCTTGTACACATCTTCCGGATAGATATACTTACCGTTCTTGATATACAAGTATTTGTGCTTTTTCCAGCCATGTTTAAGCACAGTGTTTCCATCCTCGTCGGTGGCCTTATAATATACGGATTCCTGCATATATTACCGTCCTTTCTGTCTCTTTCTAAGTTTTTCGACATATTGCTTTCCACGTATGGAAGCTAACTCAGTATCAACTGCTTTCTTCTTTTCAGCAGTTCTTGTTGTTCTTCTTTTGATCGATTCGGCTTTCCTTGCATACTTAGCCGCTTTCTTTCCGTAATGGTTTGCCTTCTTTCGAGCTCTTTCAGCTTTTTGAAGATTGCCGGTGTATCCAATATCCGTAAGAGCATGGTCACGCTTTACACGTTTTGCCTCTTCTTTTTCCTTGAACTTAACTCTTTTAGCTGTGTACGCTGAAGCTTTCTGTTCGTATTTTGAGACACGAGATTTTGTCTTTTCTGACATTTGCTTCTTCATCTGAGAGGCAAGTCTATCGGATTTTGACTCGAGGTGTGACGCTCTCCTTTCGGAATGCTGGTATGGGTCTTTTCCCGATCCATACTTATAACGACCGGATCTTCTTGGCAAACCGTAATGCTCGAGATGGTCTCCATCCAAGTCCGAATGAACTAGAGATATAGTACCATCCTCATTCTTTATTTTGACGTACATAACTATCACTCCTATTCGAATGCATCCTTGTTTACTTTGTATGCAACAAGCGCATCCATCAATGCTGAGACATTATCGATTTTGTCTTCGTAACGTTTCTTGTACAGCTTCCTGTTGCCGTTTGTATCTTCCAATGTTATGCAATGGCCCATACAGAAACTCATCAAAGATTCGTCGAATATCAACATTCTCTTTTCAGATAACTTCTTAATTTCTCCAAGAGGAACTGTTTCAGTTCTAGCACCCTGTGGAACTTTCTCAATTCCGAATGATCCATTCTCTCGAGCCCATCTTTCAACAAACTCTTTAGCATTGTATGGATCGTATCCAAATGAGCAAACTTCGTATTGGGAGTCTATTATGAATTTGTCGAGATCGTCATATACCTCTTGCACATCGATGATTGACCCCTCCATAACAACGAGCGTACCTTCGTCGATAAACTCCTGATACTTTTGCCTCATTGCTAAGTTCAACTTACTTAAGGTAAGTGTAGTTATATAACTTCTAACTTTTACTCCGAACATTCCATTCCTAAGAGGGAACAAGAATGTGAAAGCACAGAAGTCATCACCTTGGGAAAGGTCTGCGCCCATTGAACATTGCATTTTCCAAAAGCTTCTACGTCTATGTGGAAGTGTTTCTTCATAAGAGAAATAATACGTATATCCCTCCATAGGAATTCCGAAACGTTTTGCCAGAATATCATTTCTTGTAGCCGGTGCTTTCTCAGCTCGTTCAACATCTTGCTGGATTGTCTCATAGCTGACTGTGATCGGTAGGTTAGGATTAGCCTTAGGCCACATGTCTGGGTCTCCGACTTCATCCACGCTGTCAAGCCTATAATACCAAATACTAGTATGCCAGTTCTGGTATTCGCCTTTTAGAATGTCCATCAGTTCCATTTTGATGGAATCTCCGCATCCATTACGGACGGTACCTTCCGAACTTACAGCTAAGATTACGTATCCATCTATTTTGGCTGCACCCTGCTCGATTGCACCTATTGGGTCTTCTCTCAATTCACCTGATAGCCATTCATCGACCGTGGCTACTTTTACTCGTAATCCCTGAAGTTTGTTAATACTCAGGGGCCTGATCTCTAGTAATGAATCTGTAAGAAAGTTCTGTATACCCTTTTTGGTACATGCAAGCTTAACGCGGTTCGCTTTGGAACCGGTAGTATTTTGAATAGAGCCTTCTGTCAAGAATTTGAACATAGGTCCTCTCGCTCTTGCTATGGCAGTGCTAATTGCACTTGTAACCTCTTCAGCCTGTTTCATTGTTGGGGCTGTTGTGATCTGATGTGTCGTTGTTGTATCGACTGTCAGAAAATAAGCTTGCACTAAACTCTCGTATAACGATTTTGCATTACTTCGAGAAATAATAAGATACTGTTTGTTGACAAGGCGCTTTTTGACTGATTTCCTTACGAAATGTCCGCCTCGTCCAGAAGCATTTGGTTCGTATACGGTTTTCTCAACGTAATAGAACCAACCAAATAATTGCTCTCCCCAAAGTTTAAACGTATCCAACAGTTCCAAGTCGGACCCGTCAGTCAAGACCATTTCGGATTCGCAGAAAGCAATCCAACCTTCTACAGCATTGTCATCATAGTATACACCGGGGTTAGCTATCAGCCAATCAATACGGTTCATCTCCATAGAGATCTCCCTGTTAACAGGAATCTCGCCATCCAGAACTTTATCTCGGAACTCCCCGTAGTACCTAGGCGTTGCCGTATTGCTTAGCATTTACATCACCTACTTCTTTTTCTTTTTCGCGCTCTTTGTTTCAGCTTTAACTGCTTCATTAATCATCTTCTGAGCGGCAGCATTGAGTTTACCCTTGATATAAACTTTTCCTTGTTCTTTCACAACTTCTGTAACTGCAGGAACAATAATATCTTTCATAGCTTTATCAACTAACATCTTTGGTAATGGCTGCTTCTGCGGATGGTTTTTAAGGTATGTGGCTTCCATCTGATCTCGAGTATTTATTCGTTTAAGCTCTTCATCAGATAAAGTTTTTACATATGCCTTTTCGTTTCTGTATTTGTTTTTTTGTTTCTTTTTCTCAAGTTGGACTGCTTTGGTTCTTTCTCTTCGTTTATTATTTTGTTTTTCAACTCTGCTCTTTTTAGAAAAACTTTTTATAAACTTCTCACCAGCTTTAGCCGATGAACTAAGACTTTGATACGGTTCCTTTCCAGATCCCCATTTGTATCTTCCAGATCGTCTTGGTAGTCCGTAATGTGCAAGATAATAGTCAGAGAATTCCTGATTATTGGCTAAGAAGTCTTTGATATCATCGGCTGAATAATTAGTCATCGTCATTCTCTCCCTTCTTATCATCTTCGGAAACAGGATAGTACATAATGTACAATCTCCATTCCATTTCCTTAAGTTGCTCTTTCAAACTGTCCATTAACGAACCACTTGTTGGCGGATCGAATAACAGACGAGTTTTGATGTACACATAATCTTTTATCAAACTTGACTTCTGAGCGTCCTCTTCGAATTCACTCCAGACATTATCCGGACCAGTGATTCGGTATCCTTCTTTCGGACCAACTCCTAATTGAGTGAGAGCTGCAAATGCAGAATTGATATGAATGGTTAAATCCAAGTCAAACTGCTCAAAGTCGTCAGGACATCCAATAAGCTGCTTGATAGTCTTAAGAATGCTCTCTTCCATTGAATTCCTCCTCAATGTTTCCAAGGGCATGTATCATTTGGTCTCCTTATTACAGGGCCGCTACGAACATTTGTATCGTGTCCATAGTGTATGGCATTATGTGTTTGATGGGTTGTTGTCACAACGTTATTCATGTCGAATACCATTGGGTCTCGGTTAAGTATCATCTCTTTGGTAACTGGATTTATGTGATGTATCAACGGTCGTGTTTGTATCTCGTATCCTTCAACACCTAAATCGCAACCGCCATCTCTGACAATTACTTTATGACGAAACTCTCTCCATTCGCCTGATGAATATAATGCCTGATTAACCCATCGGTCATAGCCGAATGTCTCGTACCCAACTGAACCAGACAGCATTAAGTATTGCAGCCGTTCTTCAAACGTAGGATACTCGATCATTTTCAAATATGATCGTGACATTGGACTTGATCTACTCATCTTCGATACCCTGGTATCTACGCATTGCTTCAATTGCTGCAGCGTATCTCTCTTCGCTCTTAGCAGAAGCTTCCAATGAATCGATTTTGGCTTTTGTCTGCTTAGTTTCTTCTCTGAGCTTGTCCTGTTCCAGCTGCTCTCTTGAAGAACCGAGTTTTAAGAAATGCGTAATGACCTGTGATGAGGCTGTGCCTTCACGTAACTGCTTTTCAGCAGCATCGAGTGAGAGATTTATCAAGTACTGTTCCCTGTCTTCAGGAGTCATAGGAACCCTTGAACGCTTCTTTGCGGAAGTAGCTGTCGCCGCTCTTCTTCCCATATACTTTCGTCTCCTTTCTAATATCTTTTGCCGAGATGTTGAATACTTTACGTACTCTCTATAAGAGATCTAGGTATGTTTTAATAACCCTGAAAGGAGTCTTCAACTGAAAGAGGGTCCTTCTATGTGCGA
>ERZ1024365.76-NODE-76-length-15650-cov-13.117345_pt1 | contig 15650 bp, 29 predicted proteins | sample MGYA00520788_ERZ1024365 | MGnify/ENA primary metagenome ERZ1024365 (study PRJEB33242, sample SAMEA3444265) | Homo sapiens | biome: Host associated; feature: Gastrointestinal tract; material: Stool | place: Uganda | collected 2011-01-01 ... | reverse complement strand
GATACAAGGTCTTTACCGACTTCTTGAAGAAATGGGGAAAGATTAAGGAGTTCTCAATCGCATCAAATTGTTTAACGTTCAAAAATAAGAAAGATGAAAAGAAAGATTAATCAATTGTGTTTGTTTATGCTGCTTGGTGCAGCAATGTGTTCAATGACTTCATGTAGTGAGCGTGTAGATGCCGGCTCTGAGGGAATCTTGGTCAACCTCTATGGTTCTGAGAAGGGTGTAGATGATGTGAGCCTTGTCACAGGTCGTGTTTGGTACAATCCTTTCACAGAAGAGGTGTACGAGTACCCTACCTATGTGCAGACTATCGACTATCCGGCATTCACCATCAACGCCAAGGATGGTTCTGAATTCACCGTGGATCCTACGGTTTCTCTCAAAATGGTGGATGGTAATGCTCCAAAGGTATTCAAGAAGTACCGCAAGGAGTTGAAGGACATCGTGAATGGTACTTTGTTCAACTACGTGAAAGATGCCTTCCGCATTCAGCTGAACAAATACACAACCGACCAAATCGTCAGCAATCGTGATTTGGTGGAAAAAGCTATTGAGGCTCAACTCAGCAAGGCTCTCGCCAATGAGCATTTCCATTTGGAACAGCTTACTTCTGGCTTGAAATATCCGAGTTCGATAGTTGAGGCGGTCAATCAGAAAAATAAGGCTATTCAGGAGGCTCAGCGTGCACTCAATGAGGTGGCAGTAAAGAAGGCTGAGGCTGAGAAGATGCTTGTGCAAGCTAAGGCTGAGCGAGAGGCAAATGAATTGAAGACTGCATCGCTTACTCCGGCAATCTTGCAGAAGATGTGGATTGAGAAGTGGGATGGTAAGTTGCCTGTATATGGTAACGTTCCACAAATGATGATGGTAAAATAAACTAATCGCCCTCTCTTCGGAGGGGGCTTAACTTCTTTCGATATGAGATTAGATTTTAGAAATTTTGATGCACACATTTGTAGTATGCTCACCAAAAAGGCAAGATACCGTTATCGCACAGATAGCAATTTCAGAAAGCATTGGCGTGGTATGCTAGTCAATGTCACAACTCTTGCAGGAAAGCATTTCTTTAACATGCAGAGAAAGTATGTGTTTGCTATGCAGGATATTGACGAGTGTAGAACCATTCATGAGGTGAAAAGATTCTTTCGAGAAATTGGCATAAAAGGAAATGACCCATGGTTGAAAGAAGCCAAGGAGCAAGTCAAGAAAAGTCGTGGCGTATGGTCGAACTAGAGCAGATTAAGCTGAAAGCGTACAAAAGCTACAAGCGATATATGATTGCTAACGGAAGAGGGCTGTATCTCTCTTATTACGAGTGGTGTAAACATGTCGAACAATTAATAACAGATTAGCGCATGGAAGAAATGTATAAGTTATTCAATATAACCAATGAACTTGAAGGCGAGTTCAAGATGCTCTACCTTTGCGGGGGTATCAACAAGGAAGTCTACGAGGAGTTACTCGGCAATCTGTATTACCTAGAGAATACACTTCGTAAGTTTTCGTTTGAGCCAGCACCCGAAGGACTTTCTTTCAGTGAAACGGAGAAGTTCATCAATGACCATATCAATCTTGCCGACACCAGTGTGTTGTATGCAGAACTTGGTCGCAGAAACGCAGAATACAAAGAATCAGATAACAATAAAAAGTAAATATTATGGCTGTAGTAAATGTGGATTTATCTGAGTACGATGCTATACGTAAGCGCAACTCAGAGTTGGAAGAGCAAGTAAAGGAACTCAAGAAATTGAATGAATCCTTGAAAGATGGCTCAAAGGTTATTCTTCGTAAGGAGACTACTTTGCTTTTTAATAAACCTCGCACATTGTGGGATGACGATGATGATGATGAGCCTCAAAGAAAAAACATCGAATCATCCGAGTCTTATATTAACTTCGAGGACGTTCGTTTGAAAGTTGAACAGGCTATGCAAGATGAGGTTAATCGTAGTATTCACGACAGGAATATAGAAAAACAAGCCTATGCCGACAAGAAGAATAAGCTTGACAACGAGTATAACAGAAATAAAGCTAACATCAAGAAGGAGTACGAAAAGAAAGCAAAGGACTTGGACGAGGAGTATGAGAAGAAGGCAAGAAACTTGGAAGAGGACAATAGCCGCAAGGAGATTGAGTTGCGTGACAAGTATTCTGCTATGGTTCGTGATTTCGAATCTGACAAACTTCGTATTCTTAATCTGCTCCCTAACATACGGAAATTGGCAGACGAATTGCATGATGATTTGAATAAGCGATTTTTCAAGCCTAAACATGCTATCGAATTAGCTAATTCTATCATAGATTTAACAACAAAAAGACGATAGGCTTATGGGAAGTTTTATAAAAGAGTGTCTTATTTATGCATACTGCTGGACGCATTCGACAGGTAGATGTAAGGATTGCACTTGTGTTTGCACCTTCAAGAAATGTAAGGACTTCGTAAATTCTTTTTGGAAGATACACCGCTACAGGCATTATCGCAAGACGAAAGCGAAATTTCCTACTACGCTTGTTGAGTTCAGAAAAAGAGTTAATCCATTATTTCGTAAAAAATTTTAGGCTTATGGAAGTTGAAAGATATTATTATGCAGTAGCATCCTTCGTGCGTAAGAATGGCTCAGTTAGTGTTAATTCGGTTACGTGTAGCGTTAGAGGGGAAAAGAAGGATATTAAGTTCTATCCTCTCATGAACATCATCACAGACGTGGAAGAGAAGTTCAAGGATGATATTGTTATCGGAACAGTAGTCATTCAGAGTGTTATTGAGATTAGTAAACAAGACTACGATGCTTACAATGAACGCATCGCTAAAATGCTCAAGAAGGTATGAAATATACAGAAGATTATCCGCATAAACCTATCCTAGGTAAGGCTGGCGAGTTCGTTGATATTCTAAGCAGAGTTCCTGCTGATACGGATATTGTACTTGATGTTGATACCTATTTTTCTAGGGATATTGCTCCTAGTGCATTGAAAATTTCTTTAGGCAACTATCGTCCGCTTGAACATATCATTCACCTCAAAGATGATGGGACGTTAGAGAATACGTTGAAAGTCAATATTCGTGCAGAATGGAACAGAGACGAGAACATGGCAGAAGGTGAGATTTTCGCTGCACTCTTCTATGCGCTTAGGGAGGTCTTACACAAACGCGGGCAATATGATACACGTAAGTTGCCTAAGGAAGGGTCTATCGCAAAAACCGCTGCCAACAATCCGTGTGCGTTCTTCGATATGCTCAACGAATTTCAGAAGAAGTATAAAGGTAAGAAAGAAAATCATAAAGCAGATGGAAAGGTTGACAAAGGTAATGGATAAGTACTTGAAGAAAGCTGCCGCTGATTGGGATAAGAAGAAAGTTCTGACCCTCACCATCGACAAGCAATGGTTCGACATGGTAGTATCGGGCGAAAAGAAGGAAGAGTATCGTATTATTAAAGGTTATTGGGCAAAACGACTTCTTTTAGTTCGCTCAGAACTTGAAGAGCCATTCAGTAAACTAGACAAGGATTTGTCCGAGAAATGGGATAGCATAAGTCCCGAAATGGCTAAGTATTGCTTTAATAGCCCATACTATAAAACTATTCCGTTTACCCACGTCCTCTTCATCAACGGCTACCGCAAGGATAGTCCACGAATTGAGAAGGAGATAGAGAGCATTAGTATCGGTAAACCTAAGAAAGGTCTTTGTCCTGATAAGTGGCTTGATACAGAGTTTTTCATCATTAAATTCAAGTAGCGTATGAAAAAGGAAGATAGAATCAAGGTGTGGGAAAAGTACGGACACCATTGCGCATACTGCGGAAAAGAAATAAAGCTTGAAGATATGCAAGTAGACCATTTCGTTCCAAAGAATCGTGGCGGTTACTCTCATTGGAGTGATAAGGAAGGTAAGTATGTCGTTTCTCATGGTGAGGATAGCATGGAGAATTATATGCCCTCTTGCCGAGCCTGTAACTTTAGAAAGCGAGATTTGAGTATAGAACAATTCCGTGAATCTATAAAGGAACAGGCGAAAGGTTTGCTTAGAGGTGCTGCAAAGTTCCAAGTAGGTATGAGTATCGCCTATGGCCTGCTTACACCTTCTTTTGATATGCCTATCATATTCTATTACGAGAAATGTATGAATTACAAAGATAGACTTACGAAATACATTCAAGGAAGGCTGTCAGAATTATCTGATGTTGACGATTATGAACCAAACAAGTTAGCGTTAAATAACCTGTTGTGGTTTCTTCATAAAGTAACTAGTAATGAAGTGATTGTCGCAAAGCTTAAAATCATGGTTGATGCTGACGGGAAACGAAATAAATACCTTTCTAGATGTGATTGTGTAGGGTCGTTGTACGATAATAAGTATTTTAAGGCTATAAGCACTATCGGTAAGGAGTGCTTGGTGTATTTGTTGAAAACAAAAAGTAGTAGCGTATGACTAGTATTAGAAAAGCTAAGAAACAAATGAAGAAGGCTCGCCCTTATTGGGAGAGCCAAGGCTACAAATTTAGACGCAAGGCTAAGATAATTCGATATTCGAAGAGATCTTTGCTTGGTGATTATAGTACTAAATGGATAGACTATTGCTTTGTGAATATGAATGGGCGAATACAAAATTACTTTCCTATCCGAATGGAATCAAAGAGAAAGCGAGGTGGACATGAAAAGAAGATTCTTTAGATACTTTAAGGCTCGCATCCCTCGCAAGCTAAAAAAGGCTGCGAAGTATGGTATAACTCATAGCGTACTGCACTGCGCCACAAATACAGATGGTAGATATAACGTACAGGAGATACATTCTTGGTCTATCCAAGGAAGAAGCACTAAATGGAAAGTCAAAGCTACATATAAGTGTGCCGCTGAATACAAGAGAAAGCTCAACGAAGAAATGCTATCATGGCTGAATCGTAGACAAGACGAGGAAGATATACTTGCAGAACTCAAAAAGAAGGAAGAGTATTTCCGAGGGAAAATCCCAGACATACCCTATAATCCGTCAAAGTTCCATTTTGAATAAAAAGGAGAGCCTAGTGCCCTCCTTTTTTGGGGTATCAACGGCTACCAGTTGTAATCTGTAACGTGATGCTCATTGACAAACTTGTCTTTATCGCCCTCCTTGCATTTGTTCTTTTCTAGAATCATGTCTTTTAGTTCCCTGATGATTCCGTCTTTAATAAGCATTTTCATCTTTGCATCTGCCAACTCATTTGAAATTTCTTGTTTATATTCATTTGAGTTTATTTCTTTGGCGTACATTTCGCCTTTTCCTCTAGTTAACCAGTTCGCAGATAGCTTTTCATCGTTATTTAAAATAGCTTGAACGAACTCCCAAGAAACCTTTCTTTTCTCTGAAAGCCATTGATTTACAGATACGGAACTCATTCCTAGCTCCCTTGCGAAGCTAGCTCCGTTAAGCTTTCTTGCTGCTACATATTCCTTAATTCTTGTGATAATCTCTTCCATAACACGATATTTAATAAAAGTATAAAAACGATAAGTAAACTTAAATATAATACTCAAATGAATGGATTTCCAATTCAAATGATTATCTTTGCAACCGTAAAACGTTTTAATAACGTTATTATAATATTATTCGTGTGCAAATATACTAAAAAGTTATGAATAAAATAGCAAAAAAAGAAAGAATTTTAGTCGAAAGGTCTAAAATTTCCAAAATAATGAGCGTGATGGGTTGTGGTCAAGCAGCCGTTTACAACGCTTTGGCTTTCCGAAGTAACAGCAAGCAAGCTGGTGAAATCAGAAACCTAGCCCTCAATCGCTTTGGCGGTGTCAAGGTGAAAGAGCAGAAATTAGTTAGATAGAAATAGGTGAAAAGCTATTTGTTAGCTTTTAGGTAAAATTCATAGAAAGCGTTATTCCTCTCTCGTTCGGGAGAATAGGAGAGGTTATGGGGTATCATCTAACGGTTAGGATGCTGTGCTGATGGCTAAGCCACATGGGTTCGACTCCCATTGCCCCACAATTCCGTTATTTGGTATGTTATTATAATATCTCGTTCGGTGAGGTGATAAAAGCAGCGATAAAGTCCAAGGGAACAACCCTAAATCATAAGGAAATGTTGTGGGCGAGCATTCTACCAACACCTTTTACCTTACACCTTATTATATATAGCGTTCCGATGACATAGCCAAACACCCTTTGTTGGGGCGACAGTGCAATTGTTCTTTGACATGTTGAAAACAGAAAGTATTTAAGTTCTTAGATAATAGGGCTACGTGGTATGGAGTGTTTCAGCCATAATTTAATTTCTACTATAGTAGATAACAATGCAAAGTACTCGTAGCCTAACAGGGTGAGCATGGCTCTCAAATTCGTGGTCACGCACGATGCCCTTTGCATCGCAACATAGCTCAGTTGGTTAGAGCAAGCACGTAAAGCGAAGTGTAAATCCTTAACGCATTCTTATCAAACCGTGCAACATGGTCGTGGGTTCGAGTCCCACTGTTGCGACCAATACGATATTTTTCAAAGATTTTTTGTGCAGCGGCACAATCGAGCGTGAAGCTCAACTCAGGTTGATACAATTTTAAAAATTCAAATTCCTGCCAGTCCGTGAGGATAGGCAGGTTTTAATATAAATCTGTAAAACGATTAGAGTATGATAGACTTAACAAAGACCACCCTAACCGCATATCGGCAAAGGGTGTACGAAATATATAAACAGCTAGAAAGAAATCCTTGGTGCAGCCTAGGGCATTTCGAGCTAAGTATGAGACGCATTTCGATACTCAACTCAAAGATAAATAGTATTCGGAAGGCAATCAAAACAAGTGAAATCCAAAAAGAAGAGAAATATGACATTGAAAAGGAATAAACCGTTGAAGAGGACACCTTTCAAGAAAACTCCTCCTTGGGAAACTAAGGCGAAAGAACTGGAGAAGAAAAAAGCCAAGGCTGGACTTAGTAAGCCTAAACTGAGAGACAAGCTAGATGCGGTATTCTCCAAGTATATTCGCTTGAAGTATTCTGATGCCAAAGGCTATTGCCGTTGCATCAGCTGTGGAAAGATTCTTCCGTGGAAGGAAATCCAAAACGGACATTACATGTCAAGGCGTTATATGTCCACCCGATTCTGTGAAGACAACTGCCGACCGCAATGTGTGGCTTGCAACATCTTCAATCAAGGCAATATTCAGATGTATCGCCGAGGACTTATCAAACAGATAGGTGAGCAGAGAGTAAACCTTGTAGAGGTACGAGCAAGAACCGAAAACAAGAACTGGTCACTCTTTGAGTACAACCAACTGATAGCCTACTATCAGAAGGAAGTCGAAAGGTTGGCTAAAGAGAAAGGAATAAGCTTATGAAGACAAATCAAGTGATGATTCGCAAGATGGGTGACTTCGATGTTTCCCAACGTACCAAGGATGGAATGTTTAATGCAACAGCTCTGTTGAAGCAATGGAATGCCCAAGATGGTGTGGCTCAACGAAAGTTAGACAACTATTTCGCATCAGCAAAGACAACGGAGTTCATAGATACAATCATTGAACGTGAAAAATTAAATACCCCAAAAATGGTGTATTTGAAAACGAGAGGTAATAATGGTGGAACTTGGATGCACCCACTTCTCTTTATAGATTTTGCTATGTGGATTAATCCATCATTCAAGTATGATGTTTTGAAGTTTGTCTACGACCAAATGATAAAGTATCGAAATGATTCTGGTGATGCTTACAAGCTGTTGTCTTCCGCAGTTGGTAGTATTGTCCCGAAAAACGATATGCGTAAGTACATGCAGACCATTGCCAAGGGAATTAATTACATCATTGTAGGTAGGCATGAGCACATGGTTAGGAATGAATGTGGCACAGAAGAAATCCAAAAGGAATACTTCGAACTTGAAAAGCAAGTTGCCATGCTTATCAATGATGGTTTCTTGAAGACAGGTGAAGAGGTGGTAAATTATCTCCGTAGGAAATTTATTAAGAAATATTTCTAGCAATGGACGAGCAGTATATCATCAAGAAGATACAAGCCATGATGCCCGATGAGCATCATATCCCAAAAGGTGTACTCTACTCCCAGTTGAAGACCGCCGTACAGAAAGACCTCTCGGAAACGCTCAACAAGCTATTGAAGCAGAAAGAGTTGAGATATTCCAAGACTCTCAACGACCTTTTAATTAACATAAACGAAAATGAATAAGAACATCAGACAAAACTTCTTCCGTCACATCAAGCGAATCCTAGATGTGGTGGATAAGATGGGCGACAAGGCAAAGCATTTCCGTTGCATCGTCCTCATGGGCGACCAGCAGGAGAAGCAAGCCTACTCCTTCATGCACGCCTCGCCCGAAGACTTGAAGAATCTAATCCTGTCAGCCATGCGCAACAGCGAGCAGTTCACCTATGCAGCCGCCTGTGCCTTCGAGCAGTACGATATGGAACAGAGAGAGAAAGAAAATTCAGAAACCAAAAATAATAACGACAATGAAGAAAATCCTATTCGAGAAGCTTAAACTTCTCAACTTCTGCGGAATCCGAGAGCTAGAGGTTAACTTCGGTGAAGACCTCACGGTAATCTCTGGAAAGAATGGTATCGGCAAATCGACCATCGCCAATGCCCTTACCTACGTACTCTTTGGCACCGACCTCAAAGGCAATACCTTTGACATCAAGACATTCGACCGAGACCACAACATCATCCCCGAAATCGAGCATTCAGCTGAGTTGGCTCTTCGCTGCATCGAACCGGATGATGTTCCAGGCGAGCACGATGATTTCGTGTTCAAGCGCACGTTGACAGATTCGTGGAAAGGCGACAAGTGTACCAACACCTACAAGTATTTCATCAACGATGAGGTTTGCACAGCAGGTGAGTTCAAGAAGTGTGTGGACAGCATTTGTCCAGAAGTAACTTTCCGCTTGTGTTCCTCAGCTACCGATTTCGTCTCTCGTCCATGGGCAGAGCAACGCAAGTTCTTGCAGCAGCTCGTTCCCGAGATTACCGCCGATGCCATCACGCAGGGCGATGCTAAGTACGATTTCGTTCTTGAAGCCTTGAAGAAGCAAGACATCGAAACCCTCGTACACCACATCAAGTACAAGCGTACCGAGGTTCAGAAGCAACTTGACGAAGTTCCTATTCGCTTGCAGGAGTTAAACAAGACCTTGCCCGATGCAGAGGACTGGGAAGACTTGAAAAAGCAGCAAGACTTCAAAGAATTGCAAAGAGCATCCGTCCTTGATAAGATAGCATCTTGCAAAAATGGTGGTGCCGCCCAAGTCCGCAACGAAGGCATCCGCAAACAGCTAGAGTTCCAGCGCAACCGCATCGACCAGATGGAGAAGGGCGCACGCAGAATGTCTGGCGAGGAAGAGGTAAAGCACGGTTCCGACCTCATCACCGCCCGAACCGCCAAGTCCAAGGCACAGGCAATGGTTGATGAACTCCAAGCCAAGATGGAAGGCTTCACCGAGACCGAGCTTCACATCAAGCAACAGTTGGAAGACCTTCAAACACAGAAGAAGGACGGAGCGCAGCAGTATGACGAAGCGTCAGCCGAGCAATGGGAGTGGGATGACAACGAATCATTCTGCCCACATTGCGGTCAGCCTTATCCTGTGGAGAAACTCTTGCAGATAAAGCGAGATTCCGAAGACCGTTTCAACGAGCGCAAGGCAAAGCGATTGAAGGAGTTGGTAACTTTGGCTGGCAACATCAAGAGCGACATCAACAAGCATCAATCCCTCTTGGAGCAGTTGGATGCTGACCGCACAACTACCACCAATCAGCTCACCGAAGCCCACAAGTCTCTCAAGGATGCCAAAGCCCACTATGCCGAGGTGGAGAAGGAAGAGCCAAGAGGCTACACCATGATCCTCGCCGAGAACGAGAACTACAAGCAAGCCTGTGAAGAGGTCAAGCGACTGGAAGACGAGTTGAACGCCCCGGTAGCCGAGGACGAGGAGCAGAAGAAGTTGCTTGCCGACTTGGAGAATCAATCCAAGACCCTCTACGGTGAAATCGAATCCCTCCGTTCTCGCCTAGCCAAGAAAGAGCAGTACGACCACGTAACTTCCCTCATTGAGGAGTGCAAGAAGAACAAAGAGACTTATCAGAATCAGCTGGACGATTTGGACGAGAAGCTAGACATCGCCACCGACTACTATCAGCATTCTTGCTCACTCCTCGAAGAGGAGGTGAATAAGCATTTCAAGTTCGTGCAATGGTCTCTCTTCAAGACAAACCTCGATGGCGACAAGAAGCCATTCTGCGAGTGCTACCACGATGGCGTACCTTACAGCCGTCTCAATGGTGCCGCCAAAGTCAACGCAGGAATCGACATCGCCTATACCATCGCCCAGTTCTACGATGTGTCCGTCCCGATGATACTCGATGAATGCGAGAGCAACCTTCATCCAATCAAGAGGACTGGCAATCAGCAGATACGCCTCTATGTAAGCAAAGACGATAAGTTGAAGGTAGAGACACCAGCAATGGCAGTTATGGAGTAAGTTCGTTCAAAATGCAATTAATAAACTGAGATTATGAATATCTCAACAAAATTCAACATAGGTGATGCAGTCTATATCCTTAACGGTTACAAGATACAACGAGCCAATATCCTTGGCATCAAGTTCGAGCAGCACGGAGAGGCTAAGGCGAGCATCATCTATACGTTCGGTGTTTTCCCGATGAGAAAGGAATCCGAATGTTTCGCAACAAAAGAAAGTTTAATCAAATATTTAAGTAAGTAAATATGGTAGATTCATTAAAGTTGACTATCGAGGTCGATAAAGACCTTATCAAGGGAATGCTTGCATTGGGTGGAGGTTTGAAAGCCAACACACCAACAAGTGAAGTGAAGAAATGGATTAACGAGCATGATAGCGTTGAGCTAACTTCTAGTGCAATCAACGAAATCCCCGAAATGGGAGCGGCAATGGCTACGCTTGCGATTCTTGGAATTTGCAATCAGATGCTAGACGAGAAACCAACTAAAGAAGAGGAGAAATAATCATGGCAGATACAGCAGTAGCAGTAAAGCAACCTTCACAGAAAGCGGTTGCGGTAAAGAACTTCCAAGCGGTAATGAACAATAGTTATTACCAGACTCTCTTGGAGAACACGATGAAGGAGAACAAAGGAGCGTTCACCACAAGTTTGATGGAGCTTTTCACCTCCGACCCTCAGTTGATGCAATGCGACCCTAACGCCCTCATGAGCGAGGCGGTCAAGGCAGCTGGCTTGCGCTTGCCTATCAACAAGCAGTTGGGACAGGCATACATCATCGTCTTCAATAACAAAGACAAGGCGACTGGTCAGATTGTGCCAACCCCAACCCTCGTTATCGGTACAAGAGGTTACGTTAATCTTGCCCTTCGCACCAACAAGTATGTCAACATCAACAAGGGCACCATCTACGAAGGCGAGTTCAAGGGCTTCGACAAGATTACAGGCGCACTTGATGTGAGCGGAACCAAGACATCAGATGTTCCTGTTGGTTACTTCGCCTACTTCAAGGAAGTGTCGGGTTTCGAGAAGATAATGTATATGAGCATTGACGATGTTTGCAAGTTCGCCAAGACATTCTCTCCTACGGTCAAGTTCAAAAAGATTACATGGCAAGGCTTAAAGGAGTTAGCCGTTAAGCAATCCGTAAATGGCGAGGGTGGAGGCTTAGGCTGGTACGCAGGTTTCCAAGACATGGCAGAGAAGACCGTGCTCCGTCAGCTTCTCACCAAGTGGGGAGAACTCTCAGTTGATGCCGAGCAGATAATCAATGCCGATGAGAAACCTACCGCCTTGCAGCAACGTGATGCCGAGTTTGCCGAGGCGAAGGAAGTGCTGATTGTTGATGCAGAGACAGGAGAAATCAATCCTCCTCAGCCAACCGACAAGACCGAGGCAGCAAACTTGCCTCCTTCACCAGAAAATACGGTCAACGCTTCTGCCGAGCCAGCAAAGCCATCCGACAACCCTTTTAAGTAATATAGAGCAATGGATTTAATCGTTATAGGTTCATCCTCTAAAGGCAATTCATACGCCCTTCGAGCAGAGTCAGGAGAAATCCTGCTGCTCGAAGCAGGTGTACCGCTCAGAGAGGTCAAGAAAGCTATCGGCTATCAGACGAATAAGGTCAAAATGGTAATCGTGAGCCACGTTCACGGCGACCATGCCAAGTACATTCCCGAATATGTCAAGGCAGGTTTGAATGTCTATTCTAATGTAGATGTCTCCAACCATTACAAAGACCAAGTTTGCATCATGGAGGCAGGACAGACCTATCATTGTGGCAATTTCCGAGTAACCCCTTTCGATGTCAAGCACGATGTGCCAAACTTTGGCTATCTCATTTTCCATCCCGATGTAGGCACCATCTTCTTCGCCACCGATTGCTACAATCTCGACTTTGTAATCAAGGGAGTAAACATTTTCCTTGCCGAGTGCAATTATTCAGACGAGTTGTTGGATAAGGCTGTCCAAGAAGGCAAGACCCCACGAAGCCAAGCAGACCGTGTTCGCCTTTCCCACATGAGCATGGGGCATTGCATGGTATGGCTAGACGAGTGTGAGGCATGGCGCACAGCCCACCAAATCATCCTCATTCATGGTTCTGCCCGACACCTCAACCCGAAAGTTGCCGAAAAAAGCATTCAGCGGCTTACAGGCAAGCCGACATATTACGCCGAAAAAGGCATGGAAATCCCACTGTTTTAAGCAAAGGAAATGGACGGTTTAAGTTTTTTGTGCTATGTAATAGCAGCAATAATCATCATCAAGTTTATTTATAATAATATTTGACATGGCAGTATATAATCCACAAGACCCTAGAGACTACCTAAAGATAGTCAAGGAGGTTGAAAAAGCAAAGGAATGCAAGTACAAGATAGAGATTAAGAAGTTCCACCCAGTCCAGACCGACAATCAGCAGCGTTATATCCACTTCATGATTTCGTATTGGGCAATGAAGAACGGAGAAACCTTCTACGACACCTTGCACCATATCCAGTTACATGTCGCTCCTGTGCCATTCTACACAGGCGAGAAAGACAAGAACGGAAAAGACAAGTTCAAGCCTCTCTCAGCTCTCACCACCGCCGAGGCATCATCGGTTATCCGCAACTTCCTCGACTATGCGAGGATGAACGGCACTCCGATACCAGAGCCAGAGGATAAAATCAGCATCGACTACTGCAAGCGAGAGTTGGAAAGCTCAGGCAGCGGTTGGGTTTAGTAACAACAAAAAATATAGAATCTTATGAAGACATTAGCAGAAATCAATGCCGAGGCAAAGAGATTTGCGCCCGACAACGAGTCAATGCAAGAAGCATTTGTCCAAGGAGCACGATACGCTCTGACAGGTCGCTACTATAAGGAAGCCAACATGTACCCCGACTTAGCCAAGTTAGGACAATGCACCGTTTCGCATGTTGAGGAAGACCCTTCTTTTGAAGATTGGTGGAACGCCTACAACAAGAAGCGAGGTCGCAAGAAAGCCGAAGCCAAGTGGAATAAGCTATCTCATGCCGACAAGATAGCCTGCATGAAAGCCACTCCTGCTTACGTAGCCTCCACTCCCGATGTTCAATATCGTCTAGACCCACTGACTTATCTCAATGGCGAAAGATGGAACGATGAAATCATAAACAGACCAAATTATGAGCAACAACGCACTATCAGCCTCGCTTCAAAGGCTGCGAGAATCCTCTCTGGTGCCAATAATCCAGGATAAGCCAGGCTACAATCGCCCGACTTCCATTGCTGATGCAATCAGCCGAGGAGAGAAGACCATGCTTTCCGTTCAGAAAGAGCGAGGCTTGCAACCACTTGTTGGTTGGGTCAAGGGGCGATTGATAGAACTCTTTACCTATCTCGGAGCTTTTGACATCGCCAGTGAGTATCAGATACAGGTGCTTGCAACACGAATCTGCACCAAGTTCTATTATTGGACAATACAGGAACTAGATTTTGCATTCCTCGCCTTTGCCGATGGACGTTATGGAAAGTTGGTTCATTACAACCACGAAAGAGACGTAAGCGTAATCAATCCACAAGACGTAATGAAATCTCTCATAGAGTATGAGAAGGAACTGATGGCAGAGCGAGGTAGGGTAGAGGACGAAAAGAAGAAGCAGAAAGAAGCCGAGCAAGCCGCCAAGGATGCCAAGAAGCCTCATGGTTTGGAAGCATGGAAGGCGTATTGTGAGAGTAAAGGTCTTGATCCTGCCACCCACAAGCTTGCTACCGTCAAGCTCCACGATGTCAACGAAGAGTTGTACCCAGAGCGAGGCGAGCACGGAATCATCAAGAAACGATAACATCAAAAACTAGAAACAATTATGAACAGACAAGAAATCGAATTGGCAATAGCAATAATCTTTTGCTTTGTCATACCAGTAGCGGTTATCATCTACGACCGCATCCGTCACCGCAAGTACTACGAGCAGAAAGGTACTTTTATCCTGCTTCGCACCAACTATCCAGATGTGCGTAAGCAAATCAAGGAGGCTGGAATCACCCTCTGCCCATGTGCCCGAGAGTTTCGTAATACTTATCTCTACACCTCAGATGGCGCAATCGTCTGCGGTTTCAATGAGAGTCAGCAGCACCTCATTGCCAATGCAGCTAAGAGCCACATGAAGATAATAGACTGCGGAATCAATGTAGATAAATTCATCCAAGAAGTAAAGAACTATGACCGAGCAGAATAAAGTAACTCCCGAAATCATGCACCTCTTCGTGCTCAAAACCTGCCGCCATGCTTGCGAGCTATGCTGCAACAAGTTCTACGACATCGAAAAGATACCTGTGGCAATGGTAGAGGAGTTGAAGATTGTCCACACCGTGTGCGTCACAGGAGGCGAGCCGTTCTTGGCAGGTGTCGAACTGAGATTTCTTATATCGAATTTAAGAAGACATTACGAGAATATCAAGCACCTGTATGTCTATACATCAACCGATGGTTTGATTGAATATCTGGAGGATGTGCCTTTTGCACTCAAAGGCATTGATGGCATATCTTTCTCGCCGAAGACTTTAATTGACTGGCATCGCTTGGAATATATCTCGAAGAAACACAAAGAGATAAACTTTCTTCCATCCAACCGTCTCTATGTCTTCAAAGACCAGCAAAGCACTTACGAGGCAGAAGTTAAAAGCCACCTCATTGATGGTCTCAAAGCCGAGGTGATAGGTCGCAAATGGAATAAGGAGTTCAAGACTCCCGGCAACGAGATTTTCCGTAGATTACCAATATTATTAGACTAGCTTATGTTAGGAATCGCAAACACACCACAAATATCACGCAAGTGTGTGATTACATTGGAGGGGGGGCTATAAAGTAGCAGCCACCCTCTATATTCCCAAGCCAACCACCCCCATCTTCTACGAAGAAATGGAGCGTAGGTTTATGGAGAGTTTCTATAAGTCTCAGCCAAATGCAGCACACAAGGCTGTAAGTGTTCACATAATGAGAAATTAAAGCGTATGATAGACGATTATAAGATTACAGAAGCTTTCAAAATGTATAATGAGAAAGTAGAAAAAGAGTTATTGAAAAGACTCACAAGAAAGCCAACCAGCGCAGAACGCTATGCAGACACAACGTTAAGTCAATGCGCTTTTGTATCTGGTACTAAGTGGATGCAGGAAGAGTTCTTAAAAGACTTGTGGCATGATGTA
>ERZ1024365.75-NODE-75-length-15701-cov-15.507606_pt1 | contig 15701 bp, 23 predicted proteins | sample MGYA00520788_ERZ1024365 | MGnify/ENA primary metagenome ERZ1024365 (study PRJEB33242, sample SAMEA3444265) | Homo sapiens | biome: Host associated; feature: Gastrointestinal tract; material: Stool | place: Uganda | collected 2011-01-01 ... | reverse complement strand
CAAGTGTGGGGAAAATTGTCTGATTTGAGTATGATTTCACCATTTATTTAGTGTGATTTTTACCGCTGTTTTTGTGTAGAAAGTGGAGTGTGATAGTCTGATATGTTATGTTTTTGTGGTGTAAGTGGTGATATATGTTTATGTTATGATTTTGTGTTACAATCTTGTGATTGAATTTTTGTTGTAAATCCAACATAACGAACAGAATTGACCGATAGTCATTTATACTCGTTTTTTCGCTCATTTTCTCTTGTTTTCTCTCATTTTCTCACTTTTTCTTTTTTCGAGTATACTATAATAATATCTGTAATTGTCTATACAATTCAAAATTTGCCTGTTATCCCGTCCGTGATCTACATCCAGAATCACGATAAAATTTTAGTTTCATCACACTAACTTTTATATCCTGTACCGCCCCACGTTTTTTGACCGTCTGGAAAAAGTCAAATAATAACAAAACTTGACTTTTTTACACTTCCCATAAAAGTGCAAAAGTTAGTTTTATTCAACAATAACAAGGCTTTTCAAGGATTGAATATTGCATTATTTTAATCCATTTTATAATCCTGTTTTATAATGTATACTAGATGGGGGATAGTTTACATTTATAGAATTGATATGATATTGTCATATCTACTGATGTATTCCACTCACACTACCCGTCCAAAAATCAAAACTGATAATCCATCCCAATTCATCATCCAAAAAAATCATCTCACAAAAAATTCCTCACTCCAACATCACCTCACAAATTGTATCAAATTCCCACACAATTCACCAAAATAATTAAAATGAGTTCGACACCGAGTTCGACCAAACCCTTACATATCAACACAAAATAAATTTTCTGACAATTCTAAATCGCTAATTTTCACCCAAAATTACCATCTTATGATCCAAAAATCCCTTGTAAAATCTAACAATTTACGAAGTCCTCTCGAAGTGATACCATTACACGATAAATATAATCTACACACAATTTCAAATAATTTACTCCATCTTAATCTTGCAATATCCCAAATTCCCTTGCCACATCTACCTAAAACGCAGCAATCACTTCCTATTAAAAACATACACTACTCTCCCATCTCAACCAAAATCACCACCCAAAACATCCCTCTCGAAGTCCAAAATCTTATCTCACCAGAAAACACACATCTAAATTGTGTCAAATTTTCGCACAATTCTAATCACTAAAATTTATTCAAAAAATACGTCATAAAAACTTGAAGTGCCAAATTGACACCTCAAGATGTAATTATCAAAACTTCATATTAATCTTATATCTAAAACTCTAAAATCAATTCTATCCTCGCTATTCTAATATACAGCTTAAAATAGACATCACAACTACTCTCACCTGAACAACTTGAAACTTGAACATTACAATTTTCAAATTAAGTCTACATCATACAATCTACAACAAACATCTCAAAAAATATTTCAAACAGAGAATCATACACATATAGATGGGGGTACTTTTACATCCACAGAAAATCACTACTCTTATATCTACCTATCTCAAAATTTTCACCAGTAAAAAAATAGATCCTCTTTATTTTAAATAGAGAATCTATTACCAGTAACATACATACCAGATATTTCAATCTACAAAAAGAGAAATAATAATTATCAATCAAAATGAAAAGGAGATTTTGTAAATGATTACACAAGAAACTAAAACTTTTATTCAAGTTGAAACAGAATATTACTTTCATGAAAACGGATTATATATTGATCCAATGTTGCTGGTATATCCATTAGTAACAGAAAAATATTCTTATCATCACTATAAGCAAGAATTAGACAACCATATTAAACATTTTATACGATATTTAATTTTAATTGATGCTTTAAGTCAAATAAAATACTACTAAGGAGATTTTGCAAATGACATATTTAGACATTAATACATTAGAAAATCCATTATTCAAATCATCACTCAACAAACCAATCATCTCATATCTCACTTATATAAGAAATAAACCCAAAGATTTAGATTGCGATTATTGGAGAGTACATACATCTAATGGATATATTGAATTTGATTTACAACATTTCTATGGAATATCCAATCATCACAAAAGCAATAATGTTCTTTCAGCGGCAATATTATCAAAAATCACAAATATAACAAATAAATATCTTTCCGATAAGAGAACTTATATACCAGGAATAGCACCAAGATCATATTACTATCTCTCAAGAGGTTATGGTAAATCAATCAGAGAATTGCGTTATTTTATGAAACTAATATCAGATTCAGAAAAGAGCCAATTTTCATATAACCCATATTCACCGGAATATACAGTGCAAAATTATAAATCTGATATGGAGAATTTATATAAAGCAATGATTTCACAAAAAATACTTAACTCATATACAACACAAAATAACTCTATAAAACAGAGAAGTAATAATCAAGAAGAAATGAGCTGCTTTAAACTTATTGCTGATAGAAACAACACAAATAAGAAATTTCACAAATAAATAAAGGAGATCAATTACTATGAAAAAATCAAAAGACGACAAAAATAATACAACAACCACTATCACACCATCAACATCTGATAAGACCCCTATTGAGATTGCATTACAGATTGATTCAGATGGAATGACAACATTGTCAAAATTGTATGATTTCTTAGAAATTGATAAAAGTCATTACTCAAGATGGTGTAAGAAAAACATTATCGAGAATCCATTTGCTAATGAAGGATATGATTATTTTACTTTTCGCCATTATGGCGATAATCCAAGTTTAGGTGGTAGACCAAAAATAGATTATAAACTCACATCAGATTTTGCCAAACAATTATGTATGACCGTAAGGAATGAACGTGGTAAACAAGCAAGAGATTATTTTATCGCTTGTGAGCAAGGATTAAAAATTGCTACTGCTAAATTACAAGCAAGAAATGATGATATTCAAGCTTTAGTGCAAAGTGTAAATAATCTTGTGCAAAAGATTGATAGTAAATTTGATTCATTAGAATCAAGAGTGTTTACATTGGAAAATAATACCAATACTCCAAGAGCATTACCAAAGAAACAACGTTTTACATATTGGCAATCAAAAATGTTCCCTAAATATTAAGCATTAGCAGAGTATTTTGAAATTCAATTGAAAGATTTATATAAGAATCTATATAGAGAATTTCAGAATACATATCCTGATATTGAGCTAAATCAGATTGTAGATGATTACTGCTATGAGAATAAATTGGAAACCTGTTACACATTAGATGCAATAGAACATGATAAAACTGTAAGAGTGTTATTTGAGCAGCTAGTAGATGCTCTTTTGGAGAAATATGATTTAGTACTTCATAAAGAAAAACTTGTAGTATCAACAATTTTTGACGAAAAATAAAAATGGAGGAATGATTAATGAGTGTAAAAAAGAAAATTGTTAAAAGGAAGAAAGCAGAAAAGGATAAACGTATTAGAAGTTTCAATAATTTGAAAAAAGATTTAATAAATCAATCTACTGATACTATATTAGAGTGGCGTAATTATTTTAAAGATTGGTTTTCTAAAAATAATAATGAATATTTTACATTAGCAATTGAAGTATGTGATGAAATATTACTTGATAGGACAATGGAGCATTTGGAGAAATAATACATATGACCGATTTAGAGAAGAAATTAAACAAGATTTACAATTATGCTGATTTAATCCATTCGGAAAATCTATTAATACTATCAATTATTGGCTCTCTGTTAAGAGAATCTGATAAACCAGAGATTGAAAGATGCATAAAGGCTTATATCCAGCAAAGAGAAAATATACAAAAAGGAATATATGAAGATGATGTTGAGATGACACAATAATTCTAGTTAAAAATTTTAGGTATAAATATATGTACCCAAATGAAGATAATTTTAGAGAATATAAAAATGAGATAGTTTTAAAGAAAAACAAAGACAAAATCAAACAAAATACACGAAGTGTAAATATTCTTCTCTTGTTATATATGAGTCTATATGGATATTGACTGCACAAACTGACTATATATATGTACCCAAATGAATAAAAAATATACTTTTAGGTACATATATATGTACCTAAACGAGTTTTTCTTTATAACTTTACTATGATAAAGAATTTGAGGTGATGATATTGATTGTATGAGAATTGATTTGGAGAATGTATAAATGCAACGAATAAACTTTACGGCAAATTTGCCAGAATGTTAAAAATAAAAAAAGGAGTACAAATTTGAGAGAATTGAAAATTGATCCAGAATTGAGAGACTTACTTCCACCACTTACAAGTGAGGAATATAAGCAGCTTGAAAAAAATATTGTAGAGAATGGTTTTGATAGGAACTTTCCTATTATGGAATGGCAAGGTTTTATTGTAGATGGTCATAACCGATACGATATTTGCAAGAAACATAATATAGAACCTATTATCGGTACACTTGCTTATAAGACAAAAGAAGAAGTTATGGAATGGATGTTGGATATTCAGCTTGGTCGCCGTAATCTTACTCCTATCCAGAAAATTGCTATCACAGAAAAGTATAGACCTATTTATGAAAAACAAGCAAAGGAGAATCAAAGATTATCTGGTATTGAGTATGGCAACGGAGGTACAAAGGTTGGGGGAAATTTACCACAACCTTTATCACGAGATTCAAGAGAACGTAATCCTAAAACTTCCGAAAAACTAGCATCTATTGCCAATGTGTCAGAAAAGACTTACCGCATGGGTGCAAAAATCCTCAATTCAGATAATGAGAAACTAAAACAAGAAGTCCTCTCAGGTGAAAAGAGCATCAACGCAGGATATAAGGAATTGACTGGAAAGAAAGAGAATAAAAAAGAAGAAACAAGAAACACTGACATACAAAGCAACATGGATAATAAGAAAGAAAAACGTGTAGTTGAAAATGGAGTAATTTTATTACCAGAAAATTCAGAAGAAAATAAAATGGTAAATGATATTTGTAGAAGAATGAAATCTGGTGATGTTGATTGGGATAAAATTAATAATGATATGGAATTAAATAACATCAAGCAAATTATAAATGACAATATTGATATATCAATTAGTTATATCCGTTCAAATCTTGATTTTGATAATTTCAATAGTTCTGATTTAGAACATTTAAGAGAAATTATAAATGATGCAACAGAAAAAATGAATACTTTAATGAAAGACATGGAGGAATTAGTAAATGAGTAAAAGAAAGATGGAATTACCAGAATGTTTAAAAGGAATTGCAGTAAGAAGAGAATTAGTTAATGTATTTAGAATTGAGTCTCATTGTATTGGCAGTCAAAGAGAAATTAATCCAGATAGAGCTATGGATATTGGAAAAAATTGGTCAGATTTTTTTGTAACTGACCCAATTCTCAGTTATGACACAAAAACAGGGGCATATCATGAGCCGTCTGGACAACACACTTGTGCAGGATATTTATGGAGAATCCAGAATGGGTTAGAGACAAACACATCAATTATGTGCAGAGTTGCTGATGATTTAACAGAAGAACAGTTAAATGCTATTTTTGCATATGAAGCAATTATGAGAGAACCGCAAAAATCAAATGCTGTTATGAAATCATTATGGGAAGCAAATGATCCATATTTACATAAATTAAGTACATTGGTAAATGCTTATGGGTATACTATCCCATGTAATCAAAACGGAAATCCATCTATTAGATGTTTTTCTACTATGGCTGATATGACAACAGAAGATTTAAATTCTTGTCTTGAGTTTATTTCATATCTATTCCCATATGATAAGAAAAAAGGTAAAAAGAAATGGAATACAAAATCTGTAGAAGCCGTATTTTTAAAAGCAGTAAAATTATTTCAAGAATGGTATCCAACTGGTGTAGATATTAAAAAATTTAAAGATTTTGTTGATAGCAATGATATATTTGCTAATGATATTTCAAAAGAAGCATCCTTATTGAGTGAGTTTGATAAGAAACCAGTTATTAGAATTACATATATTTTAGTTAGAAAATACAATTCTTGCGTAAGAAAAAGTAACAGATTATCATTTTTAAATTTTGAAGATTATCGTTAATTAGACGAGGTGAATAAACTTGCCTAATTATGTAAAGATCCCAAAAGAAATAATTTATGATACATCTCTTACGGACAAACGAGTGATTATCTTTTCATATTTATGTGCAAGACGTTCACTTGATGATTCAGTGGCATTCTCAATTACTGAGCTTTGCCACTGGTCAAAACTCAAGCCAAATTATAGAGATGGAAAAATCAATCAAAAGTATTATAAAACATTACTACTACTCTCCCACATGGGTTATTTTATTGAACATCCAGATTTTGAATCGCTTATATCTGAGCATAAAAATTCCATAGAGTATTTAAAAGTAGAATTAAATATAGAGAAATTTGATATACCAGATAAATTTGCAATAATTTATTTTGATGAATTAGAAGCAATTTTGAATTATAAGGAAGAACTACAATACTCTGATATAGATTTATCTCGTATGTCATCGGCTTATATATTATTGGTTTTGGCTTATATCAGGCTAAATATGAATCGTTCAAGTGATAAACCACTTTGCTGCTATCGTCAATATAAAACTATTTCTGATGAAATAGGAATATCTGAGCGATATATAAGTCGTGTAGTAGAAATCTTAGATGCATTAAACATTGTTAAATATGTTCCGATGAAGAGAAGAAAATATACAAGTAATGGAGATGAAAAATTTATTACTACATCAAAAGTATTCGCAGATTATAGACATTTCAAGAAATATGGAGATAATCACATCATTGATCAAAATTATGACTATAAAGATGAAATAGCAAAACAGATAGAACTTTTAGAGAATATACATATATAACTATTAACCGGTATCACAAAAAGGAGTGATGCAACTATGAATTTTAAATCAAAGGAGAATATTAAATATGACAGAAACAGAAAACAGAAGAAACCATGAATACAGCTATAACAAATATTACACTATGCCAAGTAGAGAAGAATTACATATGCAATACGGTGGAGATATTACCGAAGCAGATTTTGTCATTACTAGAGGCAAAAATCAGAGTCGTTCAATTAATGCTGATAAAATCGGATCTGCTTGGAGTTTTGATATTCGGTGCTTACAGAATATTGAGAAAAGAAATAGAAAGGTTGAAGAAAATAATGGAAACAATTAAAAATTTATCAGTAGGAATTGAAGAACAAGAAACACACATTAGTTATATGAGAGATGAATCTTATGCAAAAGTTTATACATCGGATTCTACCCAAATGACCAGATTGGATAAGCTTTGCAAAACAAATCCTGATATGTATAAATTTATTGAAGATACAGGTCGTGGGAAAAGTTATTTAATTTCAGATAAAGGACTTATCTCATTTAGGGCAAAGAAACGAGAAATGACAGAAGAACAAAAACGTATTGCAGCGGAACGTATGAGAAAGTTACATGACAATGGATTAATGTCAAGAAATAAATAATTTACCACTCTTCTATTTATCTGGTTATATCAACCAAAATTTCCAAAACAAAAATTGAATAGATAAATTATCCTGGAATGCCGTTTCTATCCAGAAAACATTATATGTAGATTAATGTAGAAAATTTCACAATAAAATTGGATAAGTTATTAGGGTAAACAGTTTAATTTTTAAAACCTTATATACAGATTAGAATAGAAAGCAAGTTTAATATGATGAGAAAAATGGATTACAAATATTTCTCAAAAGCCAAGCAGATTGCACAGGTGTCTGATTTCCCAAAGGTGCATATCGGGTGTATCGCTGTTTATCAGAATCGCATTATTGGAATTGGTTGTAATACAAATAAAACCCATCCCACCCAGAAGTATTATAACCGATACAGAATAGATGACAACGATTTTGATAATTCTGAATCACTTCTACCAAAACTCCACGCAGAAATCAATTGTATAAATCAACTGAAACATTTGAACATTAATTTTTCAAAGGTGAAGTTATACATATATCGCACCAGAAAAGATATTGTATGCGGAATGGCTAGACCTTGTGCTAGCTGTATGCAAGCAATAAAAGATTTGGGGATTAGAGAAATATATTATACGACAAATGATGGTTATTCATATGAAAAGTTAGAGAAAGGATGTGTTGCTTAATGGTGTGCGCAGGTTGCCACATGAGTTATTGTCCATCAACGTGTCCTAGTTATATTCCTGAGAACGCAATTCACTACTGTTCTATTTGCGGTAATGGAATTTATAACGGAGAAGAATATATAAGGAACGATAATGATGATTATGCTCATTGGGAATGTATTGATGGAAAGAAAGACTTAGCTGAATGGTTAGGTTATGAGATTGGAATTATGGAGGAAGATTAAAATGAATGATGTAAATATTGACGATATTCATTTTTTAGAAAAATGGGGTTTATGTAAATATGATGATGTAGATGATTCAAAATTGTATTCATGTACCAATTGTGAATATTTTGAAAATTGCATGGATGATGCTAATTTTGCATATGTAGTTTACGAAATGTTTTGCGATTCTATTGTTGGATGTGGATATGATTCAATGGATGAATTTTGGGAATGTAATGGTATTTAATGGGGGATATGGATGTTAGATACACAAATTAATATGTATAGTGTAGATACTGGTCATTTTTATACTAATTCAGAAAAGTATCTACACGAAATGAATTGTAAATATAGAAGAGAACGAAATTACATTAGTAATAAACTTGATGGAATTAAAAAAGATTTTAATACTATTGGATGTTCTGATGATACATATGAGTTGATTAAAAAAGATACTGAATATATTTTGAGTGATAGAGAAAAAATAAATATAATCGACATGGATCAATTTAATCAGCTTAGAAATCAATTAAATTATTGGAATCGTTTAATTGCGCATAAAAGAAAGAAAGCTAATGAGTCAAAAGAGAAATTGTTAAAAATCCTTGCAACTAAGGTTTATGAAAAAGAGAACGCTTCAAAACATAATGAAGAAAATGAAATAAAAAAAGATATACCATTGCGATATTTAAGGCAAGAAGAATTGAAAGATACAAATGTAATTTCAGTTTTTGAATCTTCTCTTACCAGAACTATTGGAATTAAAAAAGATGAACTTACAGATGCTCTTATCGTAGTACAAGTTTACTATTTCGATGTTTTTAAAGATTTATCTTTTTATGGTTTTATGTATAAAGGTGAAAAATATAGATATTTTACATCATCAGCAGGACAAATTCGTAAAAAGAAAGCAGTTTTTATAAAAGAATCTATATGGAATCAGGTAGAAAAAACTGTAATGTGCGGATTAACAATTGATAAAATCAATTCTAAGGGTGGCAATAATGTTAATAAACATTTGGCTTATATGGCATTAGCAAATTCAGCAACAGATCAATGGGTTGATTTTGATATTGATAGATGTATTGTAATTGACGATTTTGAGACGAATGTTCCTGGTACGTTTGATTTTATAGATGAGACAGATTATTCAATCGAGAGAAAAACTGGTTTAGTGCCAATTCCACATACTGATGGAGCTGGAATGATTTTACCATGTCTTATGGACAAAAATACAATGTTTCGTGCGCCATGGATAAAAGGATTACTAGGTGTATTTGATTTTATAAAGTTTATAAAAGTAAACAACTACTCTCCTATCATCAAAGATATATATAGCAAAGAACACGATGTTATTGAAGAAAACATTCAAATTATATTTACCAAGAGTCAATTTAAAATGTACAAGTTCTATGATTCATGGGATGAATACAAAACATACTTTAAGAAATATAGTTGTCAAGCTGGTAGATGTAATACAGAAGAAGTTAGAGTTAAAAATGCAAAAATCAATTATCAGATGTTACAAACTCTTACCAATATATCGGATGAAGAAATATTGCTCTTAGCATCTAAATCAATCGAAAAGATTACTAATATATGCACATCAGAAAAAACAATGATGGAAGTATTAGGAATCACCCCATATAACGATAATATGACACCGTTTCAGAAAGCAGTTAAAATATATCCTGCATTATTAAATGATACATATGCAAAAGATGTTATTAGAGAAGTAAAAAATAGTCTTCTCAAACAATATCGTAGTGGTCGATTAGACATTAATGGAAAATATACGTTTTTACTTCCTGATTTTTATGCCGCATGTGAATATTGGTTTGGACATATCGAAACCCCAACAGGATTATTAGCAGATAAAGAAGTATTTTGTTGGTTATTCAAACATTATGATAAATTAGATTGTCTTAGAAGCCCACATTTATATAAAGAACATGCTATACGATTTAATGTTGCTAATAAAGTATATGGAGAAAGAGTTGAAAAAATCAGAGAATGGTTTACAACTAATGCTGTTTATACCAGTACATATGATTTAATTAGTAAGATTCTTCAATTTGATGTTGACGGTGATAAATCCCTTGTTGTAGCTGACCAAGATTTTATTCGTATTGCTGAAAGAAATATGAATGGTGTCGTTCCGTTATATTATAATATGCAAAAAGCAAAACCAGTTGAGCTAAATAATAAAAATATTTATGCAGGATTAAACGCTGCATTTACTGGTGGAAATATCGGCATTTATAGTAATAATATTTCAAAGATTTGGAATAGTGATATTTTCATTGATGGTACAGATGAAGAAAAACAACATGCTACTAATTGTGTGAAGAGATTGTGTTGTCAGAATAATTTTGTTATTGACTTCGCTAAAACACTTTACAAACCAGAGTTCCCAAAAGAAATATCTGAACAGATTAAGGAGTTCACTAATAAAAAGTTGCCTGCATTTTTTGAATATGCAAAGGATAAAAAAGTTAGTGATGATGAAAATAAGACTCAAGTAGAAAAAAGGAATGGGAGTTTTGTAAATAAACTTTATGACGTAATCCCAAATAAAGCAATTAATACAAGGGGATTACAGCTTGGAAAACTTGATTATCATAAAATGATGAGCAATGTTAATACTACTTGTGAAAAAGAAGTATCTGATTTGTACGATGAACTAAATAAAAAGTATAGATATAAAATCAATATGAAAGATGAATATATTGATAATCTGAGATATGTTGCTTGTCAAATTCGAGATGAATTTTCAAAGTTTGGTTATTCCGATGAAGAATTAACAGACATGCTTGTTAAATATTTATATGGAAATAACAAAAGATCAAAACAATTATTTTGGTTTTGCTATGGTCAATACGTTGTAAAAAATCTTGAGTCTAATATTCCTATCAAGAAAACTAAATTTATTCAGTGCGTTGATTGTGGTGAATGGTTTGAGGTTGATATAAAATCAAAATCTTGTAGGTGTGAAAATTGTCAAAAAGAATATAGAAAATTATTAGATAGACAGCGAAAGCAAAAAATCTAAATAAATTCCGCATATCTTAAACGCCCATGCGCAATGGGCGAAAATATTTTACAAAAAATAAAAACACCCATTGCGCATGGGCGAAAATATTTTTTCATTTGTGGCTATATGGAGAGCATACCACAACAGCTATGCTGAAATTACAAATGAATATGCTCAATAAAACGAATTCGTAAACAGATGGGAGGAATAATATTATTTGACGATTAATCAAGAAAATATTATTAAAGATATTTCAAAAAAAGAAGATATAGATATAGCGACAGTCCGTAAAGTTTTCAAATCGGCAGAGGGTATTATTTTCGACTATTTATCTTCTACTACTCCCACTGATAAAACAGTGGTTAAATTATTAGACGGATTGAGTTTGGAATGTAAATATGTTCCATCACAAGAAATTCATAGGTATGAAGATATTCAATGTGATGAAAAAATCTGGGTAAAACCAAAAGTAACACGGCATTACAATAGAAAACTCAATGGTTATTTTGAAAATTAATTTATTTTAAAAAGGAGAATCAGTACATGATTTTAAAAGAAGCTTACCGCTATCAGAACTTTCTTGCAAATCTTATTAGCAACGCACAGACATATCTTGGAAGTGGATCATTTGTTATGACAACAACTCAAAAGCATATGAAAAGCAAAGCTAATCCAGAAGCAACTGATGATAATTTAGAAGTTCCAAAATCTTATAATGTAGATTTTACACCAATTCAATTGGTGGATTTCCTTATGGATGCAATTGAGGAAAAGCAGAAATTATCTAATGCTATTGCAGAAGCTAAGAAAAATACAGAAATAGATTTAGATTCTTCTTATGCTATGAATAAAACAAAACAGAGCCTTGCTAAAGTTTTCAAGACAATGGCTGGTAGAAAAGCTACTGAGACTGAAAAGCAAGGTCGAGATTATAGATTCAATGTCAACCAGGAGCAGGTTGCTTATACATACACTATCAAAGAAGTTACCAAACTTGATTATGACAGAAATATAGTTAAAGCACTTGCAAAGAAGCTAGCGAAAGAAACAGACGAAGTTTCAACTAAACTTGATCGGCTTGAGCTTACAACTCTTGTTGACCATGAACCTAAGTATGATATGAATGACACGCTTGAGGACATTGTGGTGAAGTAAAATTCACCACTACTCTTCTATTCGGATATTCACAAGAGACTAAGATTGATTTATGATGGTCAATCGGTTCAGATGCAGATGAACTGTGATGCTGCGAGGTATGATGATAATACCAGAATTATCATATTAAAATCTAAAATATTGTGATGGATTTTTATTCCATATCAAATTATTGGATATTAACATAAAAAAGGTAAGTATGTTTGATACTTAAAATTCTCAAGATAAGCGCATTAATCGTCATTACGTTACGAGAATGCGAAAATACAAGGTTTCGGGCTTACAATATTTCAACAATTTGTTATTTCATTAAATCAATATACGTTACGTTAATTATTCTTATGTGAGATTGATAGTCTCTGATTGGTGAGTTCATAGCTCAAATATAACGGTACGAATTATTAATTAATTCGATTAAAAGTTTTATACTTTTGATGAAATTTTAAAGATTTTGTGCGAGTTTTGTACAAATTTTTATGCAAATTGGTTGAGATTGTAATGAAATCTTAGTCTGTTTTATATATCCGAATAGAAATTGAGAAAATACAGCTATAATTAGCTTTGCGGCTAATTGGCATATAATCGGCGGTTGCACTATTTCTTCCCCTTTCGTTAGTAGTGCAATCGTTGATTGAAAATATAATAATGCGGATTAGAGAAGTAGTTAACTCACTTGGCTCATAACCAAGAGAACATTGGTGCAAGTCCAATATCCGCTATTAAGCCAGGAATAATCAAACTCTCTTAAAATACTGGCGATAGGGGACGTTGTGAGATGTCCCCTTAATTAAATGAGTTAGAAAGTTGGTAAATTATGGTTTTAGATAGTGATAAAATAAGTCTTACAGATGATGAAAAGAAAGAAATATATCAAAAAATATTAAATATATTATCAGAAAAAGAATGCACATATTCTGATGCAAAAAATATTTTTTGTGATATATTATTTTTAATTGAAATATATAATAAAGTTAGCTTATGATTCTATTTTGTTAAGAGATTTAATTATATCGTATGCTCTATCATATGAATCCATATATTCTTTAATAAAATCGTTAAGCATTCCTGGTGCATTATTGGATGCTTTTCTTTTGGCTACATAGTCAGCTAATTCTTTAACTTGTTTATCGTCTAAAGTTGTATTTTTCATTTGTAATACCTCCAATGTATTTTTTACAATTATACAACTTATGACATAATTATTCAATATTTGATTGTAAAACACCCAATAATGAGTGTCGATTATTACGCTATTCGACTAATAAAATGCGTGATAATAGTATGTTTGATATATCATAAAAAATATATCACCGCCACTACTCATGGCGGTTGGATAAAATCAGTACAGGTGGCAGAGTCAGGTTTAATGCGGATGCCTTGAAAGCATTTGATGGATAAAACCATCCGTGGGTTCAAATCCTACCCTGTACGTTACTCTCCCGCTTGGAGAAATAAACGAAAAGGACGTGAATTGTTATAAAAGCTATTAGTAAAAAAGAAATGGAGTACCTTATGAAGAAAGGGTTTAAGTTCCATGAAGACATTTTCAAAACATATAGTGGAAAGAACAAATACTACTATAGGGAATGTCGAGAAATTAATAAGGCATTAGAAAATTATCACAATGGATTAAATGTTGTGGAATATGTTAAGTAATTAAGAAACAAAAATATATTATGAAAGGTGGTAAGTTGCCATCAATGTTTGTTTGTAAAAGTAAACGGTTAGCAAATTATTTAATTGAAAATGGTAGTCCAGTTGTAAGGATTGATACTGATCAGAAATCAAAAGGGTTTCTGGTCTTTTTATTTGTTAAAAATGAACTTTTAAATAAAAATTTACAAAAATGGAATGAGGTAAAAGACACATATCTTATTTCATGATTATGTTACGAAGGAGGATGTTACGATATGGGTGAAAATTACAAAATATATGTACATATTTTTCCAAATGGGAAATTATATATAGGACAGACAAAACAAACATTAAAGAAACGTTTTGGTAAAAACGGATGTAATTATAAAAGATGTACACGAATGTCAGAAGCAATTAAAATTTTTGGATGGGATAACATAACTCATTTATTATTAATTGACAATTTATCTTCTGAAATTGCAGATATTATGGAAATCGAATTAATTAAAAAATATAAGTCATATGATATAAATTACGGATATAACATGACACTTGGTGGAAAAAATGGAACATATCAAATTAAAAAGAAATGTTATCAATATGATATGAATGGAAATTTTATATCTGAATATGAAAATGTAGCTATTGCCATAGAAAAATATGGATATGCAATATATCAATGTTTAGCAAAATATTCATTGAGTGCATATGGTTATTTGTGGTCTTACAAAAAATATGAAAAAATTAGTAAATATAGTAGAAAGAATAATTCTGATAAGCAAGTTCATATGTATGATTTAAGTGGAATTTATTTAAAATCATATGAATCAACAATTGAAGCAGAAAAAGACACAAACATTCCATCATATAGAATAATATCATGTGCAAATGGACAAACTAAAAGTGCTGGAGGGTATTTATGGACGTATATAAAGCAAGAAACAATATCTCCATATAAAGAATTTATTAGAAAAGGTACATCAAAGGACATAAGCCATAGAAAAAAGCCAGTGTATCAATATGATTTAAATGGTAAATTTATTCAAAAATTTAACACGGTAAAAGATGCCAATATTGAAGTTGGTGCAACATGTTATGGTGGAATATCAGCTTGTTGTAAAAATAAACAAAAGAGTGCATATGGATATATTTGGAGTTATACTTTTGAGAATATTGACAGATATAGCAGTATAACTAATGAAAGAAAAATTATACAATTTAATAAAGATAATGATAGTATTGTTATAAATACCTTCGATAGTGTTCAAAGTGCGGAAAGAATAACGAATATACCACACTCAAACATATTAAAATGTTGTAAAGGAGATCGTCATAGTGCCGGAGGATATGGTTGGAAATATGCATAAAAGCATTCATTTTTACGACACAAACGCCATCCTGTTTTTACAGGATAAATTATTAGAAGATGAAAATTTTTATATTAGCTCTACTACTCTTTCAGAGCTAGAAAATATAAAAACAAGTCGTAATAAAGATGAAGAAATAAAATATCGCGCAAGAAAAGTTTTACATATATT
>ERZ1024365.74-NODE-74-length-15835-cov-52.369962_pt1 | contig 15835 bp, 26 predicted proteins | sample MGYA00520788_ERZ1024365 | MGnify/ENA primary metagenome ERZ1024365 (study PRJEB33242, sample SAMEA3444265) | Homo sapiens | biome: Host associated; feature: Gastrointestinal tract; material: Stool | place: Uganda | collected 2011-01-01 ... | reverse complement strand
GTGGCAATGACCTTGCCCTTTGCGATCTCGCCATCGGACAGCAGGAAAATGGTGTTGTAGCCCATGAAGTCCTTGATGTACTGAAAGCCGTACTGATTCTGGATGGTGATGTTTGCGGTGCCCAGATAATCGGCCACGTCCAGAACGTTGGCAAAGCCCACAACGCCGGTGACGGTGCGGTGCATATTCTTGAACTTGTTCTCCACGCTGCCCTTGGCCATTGCCAGAGCCATCTGGAAGGTCTTGGGGGTGCCCTTCAGGCTGCCGGTGTTCAGGTACTTGTAGAACTTGTCCGTGACCTTTGCGGTCAGGTCGAACAGGAACTCGTCATCGGTCTTCTGCACGGCCACATCATAGCCATAGTTCTGGATTGCCTCCAGGGAGACGGCCTTGGCGTACTTTTCGATGGTGATCTTGCCGTAGTCCTTCTCCTTGACGGTGTACTGGCTGTAGGGGATCTCCTCGCCCTCTGCCACGGTGCCGCTCTGCAGGGTGCCCTGGGCGTACTTGCTCTTCAGCACAGTGCCGGGCTGCATCCGAATAGGCCGCATGATGCCCATGATCTCCCGCAGATGATCCCAGTTTCGCTGGAAGCGGGTCACGAAGTCGATCTCGCGGGGGTTGACAGTGATCTCGGTGGTGGTAATCAGATTTTCTTTTGCTGCCATGTGTTATTCCTTTCCGCCGCCTGTAAAGAGGTCGGCATTTGCAGCAATCGCGGCCTGGCGCTCGCCTGCGTCCTTGATTGCAAAAATTTGGTCTTTGGTCATTTTGGAGCCGGTGTTGGTGGGCGGGGTGTCCACCTTTGCTCCGGTGGTCGTGGTTGTGGCCACAAAGTCGCCCCATACATCTTTCTGGCTGTCCATGAACTTCTTTGCGTCCTTGACCTTGCCGTCCTCGTCCAGCTCCAAAGCGTCGATGTCCGCGCCGGTCATTTTTACAACGCGGTCAAAGTGCTTTTCCAGCACGCCCTTGTCCTTCAGCAGCTGCTTGTATGCCGCTGCTTTCGTGGCTCGGGTGTCCTTCTGGTTTTGCTGGGCCTTATAGTCGGTCAGTGCCTTTTCTGCGGCTTGCTTGCCGCCGTTGGCTGCGTCCCGGTCTTTTTCGGCCTGTGTTCGGGCTGTTTTTTCTGCATCCAGCTGGTCTTTGAGTTCGTCCGTCTCCTTGTGCAGGGCGTCCAGAATGGCTTTGGCCTTGTCATCGTTGGAGGTTTCGGGGTTCTCCAGAATCGTGCGGATGTCAGCTCTTTTGAGTGCCATGTGATAGTCCTTTCTGCCCATGCTCGGGCTGCCATGCTTGGCAATAGGTTATTTGCCGGACGTGCTGCCGGTGTGGTGCCGCTTGCAGGGCTCGAACCTGCAACTACCCGGTTATGAGCCAGGAGCCCTACCAGTTGGGCGAAAGCGACATAAAAATAGCGGCTGACGCTGTGCGCCAACCGCTGAAATATTGAGTTAGAAAACAAATTGGTAGTCAGTAGAGTTTCGATATTGGCCAGAGCCTGCAGGAATATAAAGGTGAATTGAAATCCCCGCACGGTTTTCACCATACGCTAAATCGCAAAGCTCTTTAAGCCGCGCTTTTGTCTCTTCGCAAGATGCAAATAATTCTTTTTCTGCACATTCCTTTGTCTTGCGATTTTTCAGCTCCACCATTGCAGCCTTGATGTTTTCCACCTCTTCGGCGGCTTTATGGTATGCTTCATCGGCTTCTGCCTGCCTTTTCACAGCAGCTTCAAGCTGCGCGCTCAATCTTTCAAGCTCGGTCATCCTTAAACCTCCTTGTTTCCTTCTTCCACCGCGATTTCTCGCAGCTCGTCAATGTGTTCTTCCACCGCCGGGCGGAGGAACGGGCGCGGGGCCATGCCCCGGGTGAAGTGCCACTTGCCGTTGAAGTCTTTCCAGACCCACGGCGTGGGCCGTCCGTTGCCCTTTTCAGCAAAGATACCCGTGCCAAGCTCCACATAAACGCTGTAAAACAGGTTGCTGCCGATGGTCACGGTCTTTTTCGCAAGGTCTAGGACAAAAGTCAGGCTCTGCTTGAGCGCGCCGCCCACGTAACCCTCAATGCCTGTGCTGTCTGCCGTGCCTGTGGGCACAAGCAGCTGGGCGTAGTCCTGCACTTTCATGCCCCACTTTGTCAGCACCCTCTCCGCCCACGAGTCCAGCGCTTCATGCAGCTGCGGGGTGTTGTCGGTAAATTTGATATCGTAGGTGAATTTCATGGTTCGCCCCTCGGCTCTCGTTTTTTCTTTAAGGCGCGTCCGCACTCAGGGCAGAAATTCAGCTGGCCCGCACGGTGTGTCACGATTCCGCACACGCCTGCGCCCTTTCGGTGCGTTTTTGTGATAAGGCTGACTTGAAACGTGGTGTAAAGACCATCCTTCCCTTTTGGGGAATTTTTCTTCCACCATGCAAGGCTCTCGCAAAATTTGCAGGGTTTTTCTTCACTCATGCTTTGCAGCCTCCTTCTTGCGCTTTCTCTCTTCCGCCCACCACATTTGCTCTTTTTCCTTGCCGCCCTTGGATTTATACCACTCGTTATAATCCATGACGGGGGTGGTCTTTTTGACCCGCACCATGATTGGCCTGCCTTTTTCGTCAACCTTGCCACTGTCCTCTACCACAGGCACGTTGTCGATTTGCCTTGCATTCTGCCGGGGATACTTGCCCAGCGCAGAGGACAGCACGCACCGGCAGTGGTAGACCATCTCCGGGGCGGCGTTGGGGTCTCCGGGCTGCTGAATCTCGTACCCCATGACCTTGAACGGCTCGTCAAGCTCTGCGGTTTGCTGGTCCAGCAGCCGGTGCATCTCACGGGTGCGGTAGTCGTGGGTGGAGTTCCAGCGCTTTTTGACCTCGATGCCCAAAGCCTGCGCGTTTCGCATCTGCTGCAAAGCCCCGGCGTTCTGGGCGCTGGTAAGGGCCGTGATGGCGTTGTTCATGGCCCAGTGGATCTCCGTGTCTGCCATGCCGTTGACGGCCTGCACAGCGATGTCGTGGACGCTCTTGCCCTGCACGATGCCTTGCATGACATAGCGGTTGAATACCTTTGCATCATAGGTTTTGTTGCTCTCGCTCTTGATACGCTTGTTGGGCACAAGCCGGGGGCGCTCCTGCAAAAGCAGCCGCACCGCCTCGGTGTTGTACAGGGTCAGCCCGAACGTCACGCCTGCGGCTTGTTCCAGCTCGTAGAACGCCCAGTTTGCGCCAAAGGAAAAGATGTTGTACTGCTCGTCCCGGGCCAGCTTGTAAGCTGTCTCTTGGGCTGTGGTGCAGGTCTGGGTGATGCCGTCCAGCTTGGCGTGCATCAAATCGGACTGAAAGACCTGATTTTGCAGCCAGATGCGGTAATCGTCCTCGGTGATCTCGCCTGCATCCAGCTGCGCCCGCTTGCGCTCGTCCAGCGCCTTGTACTTTGCCAGAAACTCGGTGAGCTGCTCCTGCATCTCCCGGCGGGCAGTGCCGTACACCCGGAGGATACGGCGGCGCAGGCGGTTCAGCTGGCGGGTAGAGATGCGGTCACGGTCGGTCTGTTTCATGGCTGTTCAGATATTTCACAATAGCACGCTCCCGGGCGGACAACTCCCATTTTGTGGCCGCAGCCCTCTCAGCCGCAGCCCTCTCAGCCGCAGCACAATCAGACAGCAGCAATCCACCGCCAAAAATAGCTTTCCCCGTTGAGCGTTGTGCGTCCAGTGCATAAATTGGAGCGCAGTCCTTTTTGTGCACTTTGAAATCAACACCGTAACGGCTGTAGCGTTGAAGCAATGCCGCCGTTACAATATGATCCGGGTATGTATACTTTGGCAATTGTACTGTTTTGGTTCTACGCAGGCGTTCTACCTCATCGTTTACAAGCTTTGTCAGCCGGGGCTCGGTCTGCACTATGATGTCCCCGCCATAGTTGGTCACAAAGCTCGTTCGGACAATTGCCCCGTTTTCATACTCGATATCGCAGTCGCAAATGACATGGTTCATCCGCATGGTATTTTGTCGCCCCGAAAACGCCGTCAAAGATGGGGCGAACAGGAAGAACGGAATGCCACGATCGAGATAGAACCCGCAGATTCTGGACAGGATCGAAAACGGCGGGTTGTCCAGCACCACCGCGCCCTCTGGGTAGTCGAAATTTTCATAATCTCCGCCGGGGTAAAATGGGCGCACGATTTTAGCTGGGTCGATGCCGTACTCCTTGCAAGCCCAGTCCCGGATGACCGCGTACACGCTGGGCGGTGTATAGCAGTCGTCCGTGGTCTTTTTGGGCTTAAACTTCTCTACAAATCCATCATATGTTTCGCCTGCTGCCATCTTCTCCCTCCTCATCCTCGTCGTCGTCATCCACGGTCTCCCTCGTTGCACTCTCTGCCATCAACGCCGCTTTGGCCTGCTCTTTCTGCTCCGGGGTCAGGTTGGGCAGCAGGTCAATCGCCATATCCTGCCCGATGATGGCGGCCTCAGAAATCACCATGCTAACCTGCTCAGTTGTGTTGGTGATCTTCTTGCGGTTGAATACCGGGGACACGTCGCCCAGGCTTGCCAGCATACAGATCTGCCGGATGAACGGTTTCAGCTGCTTTTCAAAGTCGTCTGCGTTCTCGTCCATCGGCTCATAGGCAGCATCCAGATGGTCGTTGGTGCTGTCTGCACTGACACAATGCACATCCAAACCGCCGAAGTCCTCATAGGCACGGGTGTGGAGCAGCTCCAGAAGGGTCTGCCGTGCCGTGACCGGAATCTCTGTTGTGTATGGTGTAATTTTTCCGCCCTCGCTGGTATCCGCGCCTGCAATGTGGTACAGGTTCAGCTTTTCGAGATGCTCCATCAGCTCGTCATCCGTCATGCCGTTAAAGTTCTCGCACAGCCAGTAGATCTGCGCGCAGTCCTGCAAATCGTTGCAGAATCCGGACATCACAAGGTCGGTGTTATCAATGTAGGCTTTCAGGCCAACGAGCGTGCTCTGGTGCAGGTCAGACCCCCAAAGCGGCGCAATGGGGAAAGAACTGTACCCTTCCCCCTCGATAATCTCATCCCCGGCGGGCGTTGTCGTTGTCTTGGTCTTGTATGTCTGCTTGCCTTTTTCGGTGATGATCCTGCCGGTTTCGCGGCTTTCGACGTACTCCGTGAAACCGTCCGGCTCGTACAAGATATAGTGCATATCCGTCTCCGGATTCAGACGCCAAAAGCGCACGCCGGATTTTAGTGTTCCGTCATTCTCGTCATACAGTGGCCCGAACTCGGTCAACTTGAACACAACAAGATGGTCGTTGTTCCAGAAACCGAAGCTTTCCCCGTGTGTCAGAGCGTAGTATCCGGCTTTCTGAACTCGCTCATCAAAGTCTTTTCCGAGTTTGTCTTTTTTCACATCCTCCGCAAAGGCAACGCCGTTTCCGAGCGAGTAAGTCGTGCGCTGCTTGTTCAGACGCCGGAACAGGTTACTTTTGACCATATCCGGGCGAGGAATATTCTGCCGAGTGTTCTTAGAAAGGCGCTGCAACATCTCCGCATACCGCGCAGCAAAGCGCTCTGCGCCCGGGTTCTTGTTTGCATCGTACAGGTCTGCATCCACCGCCATCCGGTACGGCTCCGAGCTGGTGTGCTGCTGCACAAAGCTGCGGATAAAATCCGTTTCTTCTCCTACGCTCAGCGCCTTTTGAAGGGTCTGGAATGTGTATACTTTGCTCAATGTCAGTTCCTCAACTTTACAAGGCGCTTTGTGCGCACAAAGTAGCGAATAGCGTCCATGCAGTGGTCATTGACCTTCAGCACGGTGTCGTCTTTGTCCGGGTCCCAAGCGTACACGCCGAACTCTTCCAGCGTGTGCTTGCAGTCTTTGTAGATCTTCAGCCGCCCGGTCTGCAGCATGGTCTGCACGTCCAGAATGCCGCTCAGAACGTCGTTGTTTGCGGGCGTCTGGGTAAAGCCGTTCTTGCGCAGCTCTGTAATCAGGGGCAGGGCAGAGGGGTCAACGATGATCCTTTCCGGCTTGAGTCCGCTCAGCCACGCCTTGAGGTCTGCAACATACTCGCCCACTGTCTTTTGCCGCTTCTGTTCGCGGCCGCTATAGTAGTACTCCCGCGTTACGATCCAGCAGTCTGCATCTTCCTGCTTCTGGATCAGCAGAAAAACTGTTGCATTCTGGGTGCCGAAGTCGCACGCAACATAGGCGCTTTTGGTAGACAGCTCCGGCAGCTCATCAACGACGTGCTTCTTGCGGTCGAACATGTCATATACAAGGCCCTCGGCCACCGTCCACAGGCCCAGAATGTAGCGCTGATAGAAAACGCCGCTGTACTGGCTGCGGTATCTGGTCTTGATGTCCTCGGCAAGTGACAAGTTATCGTCCATCGTGAAATGGAGATACATCATCTTGCGGGAACGGCACTTTCGCACCCACTCGAGATAAAACCAGTGCTGCGGGCTGCCCGGGTTGCAGTTAAACCAGAATTTTGACCCGGTGACGGAGCAGCGGGCCGTGGCCTGATTGACGAAGCTTTGCGGCATCAGGGCCACCTCGTCAAAGAATGCCCCCGCCAGCGTAATACCCTGAATCAGGTCTTGGCTGCTCTCGTCCTTGCCGCCGAAAAAGTAAAATTCATTGGTTTTGCCGCCTTTGCTGACGGTCATGCAGTTTTCTGCCCGGTGCTCCTTGACGCTGTAACCCCGGGCCGCAAGCTGCTGCTTGAGCGTGCCCAGCACGTTGCGCCGGAAGCTGGCAATGGTCTTTCCGCACATGGCGAACTGCTGGCCGCCGTAGCAGGCCATAGCCCACTGGACAAATGAAAAGCTCATGGCAAAGGTCTTGCCCGAGCGGATAGCGCCGTCTGCGATAATGCCGTTATAGCCACTGTATGCGCTCTGCGGTGCCCACCAGCTCAAGACCTGCTTTTGCCGCTGGCTGAGGGCTTTCCAGCGAAAGCCGTTACTTTTCCGCATGGTCGTCTTCTTCCTCTGGCAGCATGTCCACGTCATCCGGCGGGCTGAGGTCTGCGGCGGCGCTCAGGGCTTCCAGCAGGCCATCGTCCTGGATGTCCGTGCCGCTCTGGTCTCCCAGCATCGCAAACTTGTCCACGATGGTGCCGAACGCCGTTGACAGCTGTGGCAGCGTCGCTTCTGCGATTTTGTCCGGGTCTGCCATCGCCTGCAAGTACAGCCCGAGCAGGTCCTGCGCTTCCCCGCGCTTGCTGTCCAGATACGAAAGCATGTCCTGCGTGTTCTGCTCTTTTTTTAAGGCGCACAAATCCGCACACTTGGGATTATCCTTCACTATTTTCCGCACGGTGCTTTCTGCCACGTCGTTCAGCTTGGCGGTTCTGGCGTAGCTCTGCAGCTGCACATAGTCCGCAACGATCTTCTTTTTTTGCTTATCTGTCAGCCGCTTCGCACCCAAAGCCACCACCTCTCTAAACTCATGCAAAAGAAAAACCGCCCGGAAATCCGAACGGTCAAAATATCGAATGTGCCGCCAGCCGGATTCGAACCGGCACCCACGGAATGGATGTGCGCAGTGGTTGGCTGTGCAGTGATGTTCCCGTGGTGTCACCAACGTTGTCCCGCCTTAAATGGGCGGCGCTCTGCCTATTGAGCTATGACGGCATATAAGCAGCGCCCGTGCATTCAGTGCGTTGGACAGGCGTCAAACGGTGGGCGCTGCTGCATCCGGAACTTTCGCGGCCAGATGCCCCGCTATTGCGCGGCCCCCTCATAGGGCACGCAAAATGGCATTCCCGGCAGGGATCAAACCTGCAACCTACGGTTTTGGAGACCGCTGCTCCATCACTTGAGCTACGGGAATATAAAAACAGCTCCGGTTCGCCGCCGGGGCTGTTGGTTGGCGCACATCCTGTCAGGAAAGCTACACCTTGACATGGATTCTAAGGCCTTTTCTCGGCACGGGAGGTTACACGTGCGGCCTTGCGGGTTGTCTAGTCCATGCGCCATACGGTGCGATACGGCGGAATCGAACCGCCTCCTGTCTCTCATGAGCGGCAGGCTGCCTTTGCGTCAGTGTATCGCATAGAAGCAGCCCGCGAAACGTGAAGAGAGAGCAAAGCCCGATACCTGCAAGCAGAAAAGGAGGAAAATGCCAAGAAGGGACACGTTTCGGAGGCTGCGTGGCAAGCGGCCACCGCTTAGCGCTGAACCGCTTATTAGAATTTTACATCCAAGCTTACAGACTTGAAAAGAGCTGACCCCTGCCAAAATCACGCCGTGTTTTCTTGTGCATGTTGTACACTTTGCACGTCAGAAAACTCGTCCCATATCTCAGCCAAAGCCATGCACCCGCGTTTGATTCGCCTGTAAATCACATCTGCGCCGCATACGCCGACTTCTTTTGCGATTTCTTTGTGAGACTTTCCCATGACATAGTGCTCGCAAATCGCTTCGGCGCATTCCGGCTCGGCTATCAGGAAGTATGCCCGCCGGGTGGCTTCGATGCGCAGATTGCACAGGTCGGTTTCCATCCGCTGAAGCTGTCGGCGCTCGGTGTCCAGCTGCTCTACAGCAAAACCTACCTTGTCCCCATTGCCACAACCCGCAGGCATCCCGCTCAGGCTCTGGGTGCATTTTTCTGCCACGTCCCGGATGCGCTGTATTTTTTGCTTCTGGACTTCGATAGCCGCCGCAAGGTCGCGGCACTGCTGGAACCACGCCTTGACGGTGCGGTAGTCCGCAGATTTCGGCGACTTTTGGGTATCGCTTTCAGGTGTCCATGTGAGAGTCATTGGTACTCCTTTCCTCAAAATCGCAGCAATATTCGGGCGGATTTATGTATCCTTCGTCTTTGTCACCGCTCTGGCAGATATAGTGATATCCGGATTCTGACGCCCCAAATTTTTGCTTTAAGAATACGCACCGGTCGCAAAGGCAAGGTTTGTTGCGATTGAGCCACCGCTTGAAATATTCAATCGGGTTTCCATCGCTAAGAATAAACCAAATAAAAAGCCCTGCAAGTGTTGCCATGAACAACGTGCTTGCAACTTCAAATAGCATATCAAGCATTTTATTCCTCCATTTCTTCAATCTCGATTTCCACCCGGGGGTTCTTCCGGTCAAGCTCCACCCGGCTGCCGTCGTGGGCAGCAACGATGCGGCTGTTATCGTCTGCCAGCACACTGGCCTTTGGTGATTCAGGAAGATACGCCCAATGGGTTACATCTCCAAGTACAATGCACTCGTTGTGTTCTTGCCATAATCCGTCATAAGATAAAAATGCAATTTCAATGCCGAACTTTTCTCTTTTTACAAGAACGTCTTTGTCTTTTTCAGGCAAAACTTTCTTGACATCAAACCATATATTGGCATGCTCAGCTTTTTCTAACACATTGGCTAAATCTAAAAATACATCTCCAATAGTGCTTCTGGTTTGTCCTTGTATGTATACGATGTAATTTTTGTTATCCAAAAACGTTTTTGCTTCATTCTTTATGCCAATACCGACAGCTTTCCAAGCCGCTATGATTGGCTCGACATCAACCAACTTCACGCTCTCACCTCTTCATCTTCATTCCGATTACGCAAAACTTCTGTGCATTTATCCAACCTACACAGCGGCGGTCCCACTGATTCCACCATGCATACTTTTCTTTCTCGCAAACGCACCGACCAAGTGGGTCGCCGTAGAGGGTCAACTTCATGAGACGTGCTCCTTCAGCCACTCGATGCTCATGTCGTGGTCGATAAACATGAGCGTCAGCCAATGGTCGCAGGCAAGCCCCATGTAGGTGTAGATCAGCTCCATATCATCCTCGGAAAAATCGGTATCCAGAAAAGCATTGATTCCGTCCCTCATGTATTTGTGGAACTTTCGATTTCTCCACTCCTGTGAATATGGCTCGGTTTTAAATGCCGCCCGCGAAAGCCACTCCAGCACTTTGGCTTTGATGGCATCTTCCGTTCCGATGTTTTCCAAAATAATATACTGGTTTGTCCTCGGGTGGATAATAAGCTCGTTCCGGTCAGTGATGTAACTGCCCGGAAAGCACCTCTGGAGCTTGGCAATTGATTTTTCAATGTCGGTCATTTTTCATTATTCCTTCCATTGCCAGCTGCTCGCACTGTTTTTCGGCTTCACGGCGCTGCTGGTCATACTCAAAGAGCATGTCGGCATACTCACTGCCAACCCTGCGAATAGCCGTTTCCAACATCTCCGTCACAAGGTCGTGGTACTTGCCCTCGCCTTTGCGACTGTTCCGGGCGGCTTCCCGGGCTTCCCACAGGTCTGTCAGCTTGTCCCGCTTGTCTGCGGTGATCTCGCCGTAGCCGTATGCGTCCTGGATCTGCTCCACGCTCTCCCATCCTGCCAGCTCTGCAAAGGGGTCAGTTTCGGCCTTTGCCATGCTGCGCGCTTTGGTCTTTTTCTTGACGTACCGGGTCAGGCCGTCCTGAATCACGGCGCGGGCATCGTCCATCGCCTTGCGAACGGCTCTGACTTCCCGCTCTTTCTTGAGCTGGTCCGGCTGACTGGCCCATTCAGCCATCAGCTCAGATTTCGTTTTCATGCTCTTCCTCCGTTCTGACAGCTTCCCGAATGCGCAGTCTGGCAAGCTCGGCTTTCGCATACCACAGCTGCCAGTTGCCAAACCATCCCTTGTGGAGCAGTTTCCCGCCGTAATAAACAAGTTCCTGCCCCATCAGGTGGTCGAGAGAGACGATGTAAGCGCCGGGCTTGTACCTCATTTGCTCACCCCCACTGCTCAGCCATTGCTTTTGCAATACCCGGCGCGGTTTTGCTTCTCTGTTTCGCCGTTCTGTGGCCACTTTGAGCCCATGCGTCTTTTCGTTTCACCGCACGATGATCTGACGACGAGACCCATTTCGACGTAGGTATAACGATGTCTGTGGCGAACAGCCCCGGAAGGTTTTTCAACCATAAGCACGTCGTCTTCATGTATTCATCTCCGAACATATACGGCTGAATGATCTGTCTGTATTCTGGCAGTCCAAATATTCGCATTGGTATCGGATTTTCTATTGCTATTTTATCCACCGGGGCATTCCAGAACTTCATGAAAAAATCTCGTGCATCGCATCCATTTTTATATCGCTCTGCTTGAATTTTGCCGTCAATCACTAACCTATTTCCGCCGGCTTTCGTCAAATAAGTGCAGGGCGGGTGTGCAATGAGCAAGTCCCACTTGCCAACGTTATGCGTTACGCCGTCCATCGTCACGACTTCCCCCCCCTCAACAGCCTTGAGGGCGTCGCCGAGGATGTGCCATTCGGGATGCCCACCGGACGGCTCTTGAACGTCGCAGCTGTAGGCTTCGTGGCCCCGAGCCCGGAAAGCCTTGCAAACTTCCTGTGATTCCTCACAGGCGATCAGTACTTTCATCGCTTTCTTCCTCCCATCCAAAATTCTTGATTGAATGCGTTCTTGCTGATGTGCGCCTCCGCACATTTGGTCTCTGTGTATGCGCGCTGCTCCTTCAGCAACCGCTTGTACTCGGCGTACTTCGGGCAGCTGTCGTGGCAGAACGGGTGCCGGTCGGGGCAGTGAAAGCAAGGTTCAGGAATCACCATTTTTCAACTCCTTCTTTGTCAGTTCACTCGCCCGCAGCCTTGCCGCTTCACGCGGAGCGGTGGTGATATCGGCCTGCGCCTGCTTCAAAAACTCGGCCCGGCGGTATGTGAGATCAGGCATTTCAGCCAGCTCTGCCAGACCGCCCACGTTGCCGGCATAGGATTTTGCCGCCGGGGGAAGCTGGTCATACAGCGCTTGCAGCTCCTTCTGCCCGTCACTACGCAGCAGACCGCCCTTTTCGTCAATGCCGGTCACCATTGGGAACTTGCGCCAGCTCAAAAACGTCTGCGCTTTGCGTGCTGCCACCGCCAGAGCGTCCCATTCAGCGGACGGGTCAAGGCTCTGGGAAAGCTGCTTGAAGATATCAGCCACCGTGACCGGATAAACACACACCCGATTTGCCGCCAGAAAGGCCCGTTTGACCGTATCGCCGTCATAATCGCCAAACTGGTACGTCCACACATCAATGGTGGTCTGCATCTCCTCATCGGTCAGCGGCTTGGAGCCCAACTTGTACAGTACAAAATTCATGCGGATCAGCGTTGCCACGTCTTCTCGTGTCATGTCTCAAACCCTCTTTCTCTGTCCATTTTCGCCAGCACCCGGGCAAGCTGGTCGTCTACGGTCTCGGCAGGCTGCCTGCCTCGCGGTCTGGCTTGTCGGCTTTGTTCGTTGGCTTCCACATCCCACGGCGTGCGCAGGCCGTCCCGTTTCCAGCCGGACAATATTCCGTTGATGTAGCTCCACGAGCGTTTTCCGGCTTCTGTAGCCTTGTCGATTGCCAACAAGATCATCTCGGTGCTGTACTCCTGCCGCCACTTTTGCAACTTTTCCAGCGCAGAGCGTGGGAAATCCCCAACGGCCTGCTGATAATGCTGGACGATTTTGGACAGTTCTACGTCAACGGCGGCGGGGGCGGCGCTATTATATATATCCCCGTTAGGGGATATAACAGTTCCAGTTCCATTAACAGTTCCAGTTCCATTAACAGTTCCAGTTCCATTAACAGTTCCAGTTCCATTAACAGTATCATTATAGTTACCACTTGCTTGCATTTGGTAGCATGTGCTAGCATTTGCTGAATTTGCTTGCATTTGAGCAGCACGGGCTTTTCCGGCTTCACGGCGCTTTTGCTTGACGTTCTCGTACTTTTCTGTAGCCGAATCCACGCCATTGCACATAAACCGGAAATTCCCACGCATTCCACGGTCGGAAAATGCTGGCTTTTCGCCGGTGCGGACGTGTTTCGCCAAAGCCCGCATCAGCTGGCCCACTTCGGCATCCGTGTACTCTTCCAGCGCGTCGAACCAATCCAGATACACGACAAACGACTTTTTTTCTTCTTTTGCCACTTGCTCACCTCCTTTGCGCGTCCGTATAGCCAGATAGCACAGCTTGCGGAATCAGAAGGGGAGATCTCCATCATCCGAGATCGTGGCAAAGTCGTCCATGTTTCCCTGATCATACGCAGGAGCCGCTTGCGTGGCGCTGTGCGCGGCGTTTGCTTCCCGCACATGATTTGCCGTCTGCTGCTCGTAGGACGCTGTGGCGGGCTTGTCTGCCGCCTTGGAGCCAGCAAAGCTCACGTTACTGGTCACGACCTCCACGGCGGTGCGGTTGCTGCCGTTCTTGTCCTGATACTGGCGGGTCTGCAAGCTGCCTTCAATGGCAATCAGGCTGCCCTTCTGGAAATATTTGCACACGAACTCGGCCTGTGCACGCCATGCCACGATATCGATAAAGTCCGCCTGCCGCTGCTCGCCCTGCCGGGCAAAATTGCGGTCACAGGCAATGCGGAAGCTGCACACGCTGGTGCCCTGCTGGGTGGTCTTGAGTTCCGGGTCGGCCACCAACCGGCCCATGATTGCGACAACGTTAAGCATGAATGTTCACCTCTTCCTCGGCACTGTCACCTGTGCCGGATTCATAATCAACGTTTGCGCCCATCAGAACTTCCGGGCATTCAGCACGGGCAAAGTATGCTGCAGCACGGTACTTGAGCATCATTTCGGTCATCTTGGGCCAGTAACTGCCGTTCTTGTTCCACCATCCGGCATCCTTTGCCATTTTGACGGTGACTTTAGGACCTTCAACCTTCTCGCCGGTAAGCTTATCCACGCCAATCAAGCGGCAGCCCCACGAATCGGTACCTTCCTGTCCTTCCATGCGGTAACGAGTGCGGCCTGCAAACTCACCGCTGTTGTCAATCAGAGCCTTGCAGCTTTTGCCGCTCCATGTAGGCTGACCATGCACAACGTAAAGATTTTGCATCACGAACAAGTACGACACGCCCATGCGCTGGGCCATGTCACAGGCAATGGCGCAAGCGCCAATGTTCCCGGCGTAGGTTTGAGGAAGCATCCCATCCGGCAAATTGGCCATTGCAACTGCCTTAGATTTTGCAAGCTGCCAAATGCGTTCATCTGCGGTCAGGCCCTGCACTTTTTCTGCATAACTCTGCGGGCGCTGTGCTGGTGCTGCAGCGGAGATAACAGCAGGGGGTTCTGGTACAGAAACGGCGTTCATCTGAAGTTGCTCAACAGGTGCTTTTTTGATTTCATTTTCAGGCATGGTGAATCTCCTCCTCAGTATACTTTACATCAATGATGTGCGCATAGCGCTTAATTGCGTCCAAATCGGATTTTGTGCAATGAAAAACAATTTTTCGGTCACGAGCTTCTTCTTTGCGGGTAAAACTGTCAAAAAAATCATCATCGTATGCATCGCGCTGTTCGCGTCCATAAGCAATCGAAGGCTTGATCAAATTGATCTCATACGGGTTCTGCTGGGGTCCCTTGTAATCGTCTGGCAATCCCTTAATAACCGCTTCGCGCAGCAGCGTTGTGTACTCAATACTATAACAGCGGTCGATGCTTTCAAATGGTTCTGGCATAATCTCAGCGCCACCCGCAGCGTGGATAATGTCAATATCGCACATTAAATGCCCAACCTTGCGGTAAATGCAGTCGATCACCGAACGACTGCCGCCAGCGCCATCATCGTACAGTACACCGTTCTGGGCAAAGCTGGTAAAATATGCCACCGCGTGATTGATTTCGCTTGCCAACTCGTTCCCAGTGTTAATAAGTCGAAAAAGCATGTGCTGCGGGCCGATGTAGTAATAAATACCTTCGGCTTTATTAGAAAGGTCTTTGACACGTTCGCGCTTCGTCATGTATTTTTTATCTTGCATAAATATTCACCTCATATATACAGCGTGCGTGTCGTCACGAAACACCATGTAAAGAAGTTCCGGCTTTCTCTTTGCCAGTTCATCGGCAATCACAATTGCATCTGATGCAACCGGGAATGGCTGCTGCGAAACAAGCGCTGGCGGCTCTTGCTCCACATCGTAAATTCTCAAAAGTGCCACTTGTAAAACCTCCTGTTTTATGCTATTTTTGTGGTGATGGGCGGCGAAACTCATCATCCCTTGCAGCTCGTCGGTGTTGGCGCACCGGCGGGCTTTTTGTTTTGGCTGCTCATATCACCCCGCCTTCCTGCCGCTCTTCACGGTGTTGCGGGGCTGCTGGTGCACCTTGCGGCGGCGCTCTTCATCCTTTTGGGCGGCAAAGCCCAGCCGCATAAAGAAGATCGCCAGCAGGATCAGCACCAGCGACACCGCAAACAGCGTGCCGGAGATGTATCCGGTGGTCTGCGCGGTGCCCTCTGCGCCCAGCGCAACCCCGGCCCCGATGCCGCCAAAAATAACGGCCAGCCAGTAGTAAGTAGTAGATTTGAGTTTCATGCTCTCGGATCCTCCTGTGTGTATACTTTTTCTAAGCAGTAAAAATCCTTCACCCATGCCATGAATCGGGCGCGAGAAATGTCCGGCGCGGGTCGTGGGTGCTCTTTTGTCACAACAGACGGAACTGCCCACGAAAAAAGCCCTGCTTGAATTTGATCGCGCAAAATGTCCTCGGTTTTTGAAATGTTATTATCCCTCAGAATCTTGACGCACTCGGTAATTGTAAGGCTCGGTTTCTGCATAGCGGTAAGCTCCTTTGTAACCAAAATATCAACCGTCCTTATTGTTCCCGGTTATGCATCTGCTTCCACAAACTCGCCATTCTCGAGAGTGTACCAGACGTTTTCCTTGACCGTGGAACCGTCCACGCGGGCCATTTTGGCGCAAATCATGTGGTTGTCATCATCGTACTCGGTCAGCACCAGATAGCAGCCCATCGTGCCGCGTGCCTTGCTGCGTGCACCGTTTGCAACGGCAATGCTGTCTTTGCCATCGGCTTTTGCTCTGCAGTAAGAGCCGGTAGCCGCTGCCGTGCTGGAATTGCCGCTGGAACCCGCCGTGCTG